>Ga0302140_10004015_pt1 | contig 18728 bp, 16 predicted proteins | sample I_Bog_E1_1_FD_202095 | JGI IMG/M metagenome (GOLD analysis project Ga0302140, IMG submission 202095) | Peat permafrost microbial communities from Stordalen Mire near Abisko, Sweden - I_Bog_E1_1 | ecosystem: Environmental > Terrestrial > Soil > Wetlands > Peat | place: Sweden: Abisko, Stordalen... | reverse complement strand
CCCCACTCGGAGTTGGCGGAGGGCTCGTCGGTTCGGCCACCGTCAATTGCGGTTGGCAGGGTTCTTGAATCGTGTCGGCCAGGCAGGACCAATAGGGAAAAGGCTGGAGGTTTTGGAATGGACCGACGGGTTTGTCTGGCACCGCGACCACAGGTGTGCCCGCTGGGATCTTCAGTTGATCGTAGTAGAGGTTTCCCATCGGATTGCGCTCGCCACCACACCCGTAGCCGAGCCGAGCTAGTAAGGGGGAGTGCGGCTGAAAGAATTCCAACTGCCAAAGTGTTCCTCATGATTGCCTCCATCGATGTTCAGAGTCATCACCAATGCCGCCCCTACGGCACCTGCTCAGCCATGTTCAACAGGTTTGCGCTTGCTGCCTCGAGTTCGCTCTCCGCAACCGGCGCGTCGCCGGGGAACTGCTTCGAAGATTTCTTCATGCACCCGGCGGTGCCGGGCGGAAGGCCGAAGTCGGGACTGCCCGTGAGCTCGAACATAGTGCACTCGCCCAAACCGTCGGCGTAAAGAATGTCGTCGCTATAGATCTGAAGGAAGTTCATATGCGCGTTCGAGTAGCTGAAATAGTTTTCGTCCACAGTTACAGAATCTCCATATGCGGGAGCAGCCGGCGTTCCGGGGAAGAAGCTATCTTTCAATACGTAGTTGAAACCTTCGGAAGGCGTCAGTGTGTGGCAATCCGGCTTCGGATAATTGGGGCAGCCCTCAAGCTGACCGCCGGTCAAACCGTTTCCCTCAGATTTGGTCGAGGAAAAGGGCTTGGCCATTTGCAATCCGCCAATCACCGGAGACATTGAGTCCCCTGTCCCAGGCAGTGAAGCCGTGCCCGCCTTTGTTGTTACAGCAAGCCACTTGATCCCATTCGGACCCAGGTCCTTCCCGATGTTTCTCGCGGTCAGGCCGTTCTCCTGGGTCGCTTTGGCGTTGCTTCCGCCCACGTGAGGATTAACGAAATAGTCGAGCACCTGCGTGACCGCTGCGCAGGCCATCGCCTTGGAAGAACCAGGCGCTTCGTCACAGTCGGACTCAAACCCTGGCGCCGGAGTGAAGACTTCAGAGGTGTCTGACGCCTGCGTAAACGTGGGAAGCGAATTCGATGTGGTCGTCAACGAGAGCGTGATTCCGCTGAAGATGCCGGAGTAGATGTCAATCGCGCGGTCCCACTCCTCGATGAACGCTTTGTCGGTGTTGTAGTAATTCGACCCCGACCCATAGCTGTTTGCCAGAAGAATGTCCCATGCATCCGCAACGGTAAGATTCGGCCGGGTTGGATCGGAGCCCCAATAAGTCGGCGACAGCGTCAGGAATCCCCCTGTCGCCTCCAATAGAGGCCCTTGGTCCTTTGCGTTGGGAAGGATCATCTCTGTCGACGATGCGGTCGGCCCCGCCATTTCAATCGATACAAGAGCATTATTTGATGGCTCGCTTTGCAGTTGAGCGTTGAGAGTTATAAGGAATCTACGCCAGTCGTTTTTGTAGGTCGGGTTCCACGGAAGTGGAAACGGTTCCTGCACCTGCGGCACACCTTCTACCTCCCAGAAAATCGTCGTATAACCGCAATTGGAATAATTAAAGTGTGGTGGCGCGGGCGGCTGGGCGAGCAGGAAGAGTCCGTCGCAATCGCCGGTACAGATGCCGCCAGATTCGCACCCAGCCGCGAAGACTTCGGCATCGATATGATCGAAGACCCAGCTAGGTGAGTTGAATCCGGGCGAGATGATGAGTTGGATGGTCTTGGGAGTTTTCCTCGGGTGATTTGTGTTCCATTGATTCACGGCGATGAAAAGGTCGTCTATCGGCTCAAACAAGTAAGACCTCGCCGCTGGGTTGAGCGGGTCGGGACCAGGGTTCCTGAGGCTGAGGAGATTCCACGGGATCTCGGGTGACAACCCCGAAACGCTGGGATTGTCGAGCAGCCTAGTGAAGTATTTGATCAGCACATCGTTTGTGGGTGGCAGTGTCAGGGCAGGGTAGGGGTACTGGGACGCTTTTGTCTGCCCCGTATACGCTGCCGAGTACGCGGCGCTTACCACCGAGTCGAGACGGAATGCAACGTAAATGCCCTTCGGCTCACGCGGCTGGTCTTGCGCAAAAGCCGCGGAATAGATAGAAAGGCAGAAAACCAGACTGATCACTTTGCGAACCATGCGTTGTCTCCTTTGAAACTGCGAACAGGGAAAGCAGAATACAAGCCTGCCTGCGTGTAATAGCCGAGGCATATCCGAGGAGTCAATGGTCCTGCGAAAATCTCTCAGTATCTCCGGATTACCCGCTAAGTTTTTACCTTGCAATGGATTGCGGGCCCAGATAATCTGTCCGCACCGGCATAATCGCAGCAACACGCTCAACCTGCCCCGTTCTGGCCGTTGAGGTTACGATGTCTGGCATTGAAGTCGGCTCATCTCGGAAGATCCGATTTGGCCTTTATGAGGTCGATCTTGCGGTGCGCGAGCTGCGCCGTGCCGGTATCCTTGTCAAGCTGCAGGATCGTCCGTTTGAGGTGCTCGCGATTCTTGTGGAACGTCCCGGCGAGGTAATCACCAGGGATGAATTTCGCCAGCGGCTGTGGCCGGCAGATACGCTCGTCGACTTCGATGCCAGCCTGAACACTTCGGTCAACAAGCTCCGCCAGGCGCTGTCGGACAATGCCGAAAATCCTCGTTTCATCGCGACGGCCGGCCGCCGCGGTTATCGATTCATTGCACCCGCCAGCGCCGTGGATGACGCCGCCCAGCCGGTCCCAGCGCCGGGTGCAATCTCCCAGGGTAGGAGTCGCAGATGGCCCTGGATCGTCGCCGCCCTCGGCGCCGGCATCGCAGCCATGGCAACCATTGTGGCTGTTGCACTCCTGCGCCCGGCCTGGCGTCTACTCGCTCAACACGAGTCTTTCACCGAATGGAAACTGGTTAACTCTCAATGCCGGCGGAGAACTCTGGCGAAGCAGGGCGGATGGCAGTATGCGTCAGTCACTCGCTTCGGGCTTTTCATTTATCGATCAGGTAGAGTGGAGCCCCGACTCGACCCAAATCCTATTCCATAGCGTCGACAGCGCGAAATCCGAAAAGTTCTTCTTGGTGCAAGCGGATACCGGATCATCGAAAGAACTTACCTTGGGGACCGGGCGCAACGAGCCGCGATGGTCACCGGATGGAAAATCCATCTACTTTGCGAAATGGGGAACCGACGGTGGGGTGACACAAGCGCAGAGCGGAATCTTTCTTCTCGATCTGCGCAGCTCGGCCTTCACCAAGGTGCCAGGCTCGGAAGGGCTGGTTCATCCTCGCTTCTCAGCGGATCATCGGTATTTGGCCGCCGTCACAAACTTTGACCAAAACCCAAGTCAGCCAACCCGCGTAATGCTTTTCGACACTCGAACCCAGAGTTGGCGGGAGATTGCCCATGGCGGCCTCGTCAACACCGTAGATTGGTCAAATGATTCCCGTGACTTCTACTATCAAGACATACTTGCCGACGGACAACCTGCATTCCGGTATTCAACTATAGCCAACAAGTCAGATTTGTTAGTTGAGTTTGGAGACTTACTGCACGCCGGCTATGCCCGCTGCATGTTCCTGAGCTTCGCGCCTGACGGCTCGCTCGTCGTCTCTCTTCGTCGCAATCAAGTGAATGTTTACCGGCTCGACCTGGATCTGCCGTAGTCATCGAACTAGCGTCCCGCTTGCCGCCCGGTTCTAAACTGACAATTCGCCACGACACTTCCATACATTAGATCGGATCAGACGGTGTTATCTCTTATGTGACTCGCTGGTTTGCGCAGGCTGGAGAGCACGCAATCGATTCGAAGGAGAATTCACATGAAGTACACTCGCCGTTTTCTCACAATTACCGCAACGCTGACTGTCGTGGCCGCATCGGCCTTCGCCTTCGCGCAGTCCGAAGGCCCAACCTGGAACGAACAAGGGATTGCGCGACGGATCATCGCCCGCGTCGAATCCCGTTTGAACATCACCTCCGACCAGCGCTCACAGGTGAAAGCGATCCTGAAAGCGGAAGAACCCACCATCCTCGCACTTGCCGCGCAAGCCAAGGAAGAGCGCGAGGCGATAACGGCGCTTCCTGCTTACAACGAGTCCGAGGTGCGCGCAGTGGCGCAGAAGTACGCCGCCACCAATACAAATATTGTGGTGGAGCGTGCAAAGATCCGGCTCGAGCTGAGGGCGGTCCTCACGGAGCAGCAGCTTCAGCAATTGGAGCAGTTCCAGGCCGACCGAGCCGGGCACCTGGAAGAGCGCCTTGATTCGCTGATCGGGCAGATCTAACTCGGCCGCTTTACTATGAGATCAACCAGCAGCCCAAGATGGCTGCTGGTTGATGCATGCCTGGAAAGGATACGGCAATCTCACTCACGCACGTACTGATGGTCGATGACGATATCGCGCTGACGGAAAGCCTGCACCGGTTGTTGGCATTGGACGGTTTTCGCCTTGAAGCGGTGCATCGGGCCGAAGAGGCGCTTCCGCGTGTTGTGGAGGGGCGGCATGCCATTGTTATTCTCGACATCATGCTGCCGGATGGCGATGGGCGCCAAGTGCTTCGGCGCATTCGCAACGCCTCAGATGTGCCAGTCATCATGTTGACCGCCCGTGGCGACGACAAGGATCGGATTGAGGGCCTTGAGGCGGGAGCTGATGACTACCTACCGAAGCCATTCAATCCGAGAGAACTCGTTGCGCGCATAAGAGCCATCTTGAAACGCGGGCGGCCTCGTGCATTACCCGCATCTACGCTGAAAGTCGGCGATCTCACGGTAAAGAACCACACACGGCAGGTTTTACTAGGCGAAACGACAGTCGAAGTCACCGGAGCAGAGTTCGACATCTTGCTACTCTTAGTACAGTCCGCGGGACAGATTATTTCGCGCGAGAAGCTGGCTAAAGTAGCTCTGGGTCGCGAACTCGGCGTCTTCGACCGAAGCATCGACAATCACGTCAGCAACCTGCGCAAGAAACTCGGCGCGCTTCCCGATGGTGAAGAGCGCATCCGCAGCGTTCGCGGGTCAGGGTATACCTATACGGGCGAGCTGGATTCCGGGACGTCATGAGACAAAGCCTTTACGCCAAGATATTCCTGTGGTTCTGCACAACCGTTATGGTGACGCTGATTGTCACTCTCGTGGCCGCAGCGCTCGTGGGTTCGCAGCCTGTCGGCAAGCGATGGATGACACTCACACAGGACCTATATGCACACACCGCGGTCGACTTCTACATGAGCGGTGGCAGCGCAAGCCTGGAACGCTACCTGGATACTCTGGAGCGAAGCTCTACCGTGCAAGGGCAGTTGCTGGATGATGCGGGCCGCGATGTGCTCGGGCGCCCGGCCTTGCACGATGCTTCCGTTGTGCTTGCACAGGCGAACCGAAGCGGCCAATCCCGCATCCGCCTGGGACGCGTCTGGAGTGCCGCTTCGCCGGTAAGCTACGCCGGCAGGCACTTTACGTTCGTGATGGTTCTTTACCCTGCACGTCAGATTTTCGATGGTACTTTTGCACGTTCGATGCTGTTTCGCACCGTTTTAGGATTTTTGCTGGTGGCCCTCTGTTGCCTGCTGTTGGCGAGACACATCACGAGGCCGATCCTGGTGCTGGAACGCGCGGCCTCAGCGCTTGCGTCAGGCTCCCTGACTGTCCGCGCGCTGCCACAAATGGGTGGACGGCAAGATGAGCTCGGGCGAATGGCCGCCGCTTTCGATCATATGGCAGAGCGAATTCAGACGCTGATCCAGACGCAAAAGCAGATGCTCGGTCACATCTCGCACGAGCTGCGTTCACCTTTGACACGCATTGGGGTTTCGCTTGAGCTGCTGCGTCGAGGCGAGAACGAGTCGCTGGAACAGATACAAGCGGACCTCGACAGGCTGAATCAAATGATCGGAGAAATCCTGGAACTGACTCGTATGGATCTGCAGCCCGGAGTTCGGGCGGCAGCACTTCGGGTCGATCTCAGCGCCATGCTTAAGGCGATCGAACAGGACGCTGCCTTTGAGGCTCGAGACCGAGGACAGCGTATTGAGTCCCACGTCGACACGCAATGCACAGTCATCGGCGATCCCGCGCTGCTGCGAAGCTGCTTTGAGAACATCGTGCGCAACGCCTTGCTGTATACAACGGCTGGGACCCCGATTCGTATTGTCCTCAGGTGCGAGGCAGACTGGGCTGAGGTTCTTATCGAGGATGAAGGCGAAGGGGTGCCGCTCGAGGCTTTGCCGAGATTGTTCGAGATGTTTTACAGGGTGGGATCACTTTCCGAGCGGAATCCGAAAGGGACTGGATTCGGGCTTGCGATTGCCAAACGAATCGTCGACCTGCACAACGGAACCATCTCGGCTGCTCGGGTTCAGCCGCATGGATTGGCGATCCGCGTTACGCTGCCGAGAGTTTTGTCTTGAAGTGTCTGGACTTGGAATGAATGCGTGTGGTTCCGTGTCAGAGTTGTTAAGTACAGGACAAAAATTCACTTTCTGGAGATCGACCATGAACATGAAATGGACAACTGTCGCGGTGATTGCAATGATGCTTCCTCTCACCTCGGCTTATGCTCAGAAAACCGTGACTGGTCCCAAGGGCTCAACGGCTTCGGGTTCAGTGACACAGAAGGGGAACACGCTGAGTGCAAGCGGCCAGGCGACTGGCGCTCGCGGCAAGTCAGTCAGTGGTTCCGCGAGTGTAGCGAAGACTCGAACCGGAACGACCGGAAGCGGCACCGTGACTGGACCGAAAGGCGGGACGTCCACGGTAAAGGGCACGACGACAAACAACGGGAGCTCAACGACGGCGAATGGGACGGTGACCGGACCACGCGGGACTTCTAAATCCGGGACTGTAACGGTTCCGAAATCGAACTGACGAGGTCCAATCGTGAGGGAGGCTATCGCCTCCCTCAGGGATTGAGCGCTCAGGCTCGCTGCAAGCACCCGCTTAGACAAGCAAGGCCCGACTCCATTTCCTTGTCGGATTTTAAGGAATCCAAGACGGCATCCAGGATCGAAGCAGCTGAAACGTCCGGTGGGTATTCGAAGATTTCTATGGACGCTCTTTCTGGAGGTCCGAGTCGTAGATGGCACGAACGACTTTAGCGAACGAGTGCTGCCGCAATCTGCTCGATTGCCGCAACATTCGTCACTACCTCTGGTGTCAACCCAAAACGTGCTTGCAGATAACCAACGCTGTTATAGCTGACCCGCGTACTGCCACTCGGATCTTCTGCAATCAGAATCTTCAGGGGCAGATCGAGGGCACTGTCCGGCGCGGCAATCATCACGGGAGTGCCTGCCTTTGGGTTCCCGAAGATGACTAGCTTCGTTGCGCGCATCTCAAAGCCAACCTTCGCCGCTTCGCCACTATGATCGACAACCGCGAACACGGTTATACTCTTCGTCTGCAGAATCGATAGAAGATGCTCAAGCACTTCGTCGACGGACCTAGAAGCAGTAAGATGAACGATTCCGTTATCAGCTAACGCGGTCATTGTGAACCTCCTTTGTACATTGAGAGTGGATGATCTCTTTCAGGTGGTTTTCGAGCGGGAAGCATCCTGTCAATAAGAGTGTAATCGTATCAACCATTTCGAATGATTATTCAAGAAATCTGGCTGTGGCAAGCCTATTGCGGTACGCCAATCGGGTTTGGCTCTTCTTCACGCATTTTTTGTCTCAGCGCTATTTGCTCGTCGCTCAAGCGCGCGTCATAGATGGAGCGCTGCTCAATTGAGCGGGAGATCAATGTCGAGATTGCCGCAACTAAGATGAGCGGCAAAATGAATGACCGGTCTCTCCCGGTAAGCTCCATGAGCAGCACAACCGTTGAGATTGGTCCTTGAGTAGTAGCAGCCAAAATCGCGCCGGCGCCGAGCAGCGCGAAGAATCCGATAGGCGTACCCGGCCACAGCGCGCTCCATGCGTGACCCAACGCAGCGCCAAGCAGGGCGCCGAATGTCAGTGAAGGCGTAAACAGTCCACCGGGCACGCCGCTTCGCATGCAAGCGATGGTGGCAAGCGGCTTCAACAACAGAAGGGCCGCTACAAGTCGCACTCCAACTTGATCGTTAAAAAGTAGCTGGGAAAGGTCCTTGCCATTTCCGAGTATTTCTGGAAACCAAACGGAAACCAATCCTAGAATCCCGAGAGCGATCGCGGGTGCTATGAATCGCTGCCATCCGCGGGGCTTGTTCCTATCTGCCCAGCGAACGAGCCGCACATAGAGAATGGCCCCAAAAGCGAAGATGGGCGAGGCTACGATCACCCACAAGATTATGGAAGCCGAAAGTGGAAACGATGGGATGTTGTAGGTGGTCGCGTCGGGCAGCGCGACCCAGGAAACTCCAGTCGCTATCAGCGAGGCAAAGAGCGCCGGGAGAACAAAGCGCAAGGCCAGCTTTCCGCGCATCACCTCCAGGGCGAAGAGTGCACCACCGAGAGGGACGCCATAAGCCGCTGCCATTCCAGCGCCCGCGCCACAAGCAACAAGCAACCGTCGCTGCTCGTCAGAGAGAGTTTCAGCGTCGGCGAAGAAATTGGCAAAGACAGCGCCAGCCTGTTTGGGCGCGCCTTCACGGCCCATGGATGCCCCCAGACCAACGGCAAAAATTGATAACAGGGCGCTGCCAAGAGTTCGCAGCGCCGGCATGCGACCCGCGTGAAACCAGATCGCCTCGGTCGTATCAATCCCGTTGCCACTCGATAGGTGTTTGAGGAGAACCTGCCCAGCCCCGGTCAGGATGCCGGCGGCAACCAGAACGGCGATGTGCCTCAACGCGCTTGCCTGGCGAGCAGATTCGAGTATGTTCGTACCTGAGGCATGCCACGCCGCGCGCTGAATCACTTCAAGCAATCGAGTCAGCGCCGCGGCTGCCAACCCGGTAGTCGCTCCGATCAAACAAACAGCAAGCCAGAACCTCGCTGCTGCGGGGCTGGCCAGCGAGGAGGGGATTTGTCCGTTGTTAGTAGATGCGAGTGCCTGATTCACCAATGGCGCAAACCCATTCTACGGCGCAAGTTGGCCGCGCGCATAATCCAGCGTGCGGAGAGACAGAAGGTAATCGTATCGCGCATTGACTGCAGCGACGGCGGCCTGGGTGCTTTGCAGTTGTGCCTGGCTGAGTTCGACGATGGAACTGAGACCGAGCTTGTATCTGGTTTGGGCGAGTGCGAGCGCTTGAGTTGTTTGCTTCCGGAATTGATCAGCAACAGCAATACGCCGAAAGGCTGTTTGGGCGTTCAAGACTGCAACGCGTACGTCCCGCGCGATTGTGTCCGAGAGATCCTGTGCCTGCTTTTCGGCAGCTTTCTGGCGAAGGCGAGCCTCCTGCGCCTGCGCGTCGATGCGGAATCCGGTAAACAGGGGCAACGTCAGGTTCACTCCCGCTGCCGCGTACCAGTTTGGAATGAAGATTCCGTCCGGTGCTACTGGGGTGATTCCGCCGGTTGCCAATGCTGAAATGGTCGGCAGATGTTGGAGTTGCTGTGCGGTAGCGAACTTTTGATCGGCGGCGGCGTTGAAGCGAAGAGCCTGGAGGTCGGGGCGTTGGGCTTGAGCGCTTGCGTTGATCGATACAGAGCTATCCCGCGATGGCGGAGGCTGTGGTGCGGCTTCGGGGTCTTCCACAGCGCGATAAAGAGTGTCCGCAGGGGCTGCGAGGACAGCGGCAAGAGCGGCGCTCGCAGAGGCGACACCGTTCTCGGCGTCCAGCTCCAGCAGTTGTGACTGCGAGAGATCGGCAGAGGCAATGTTGAGATCGAGATCGCTCTTGAGTGCGCTTTTGGTTAGCGCGGAAGTGAGGTCTTGTACATCGCCACGTGCCGCAACTGTTGCCTTCGCAACATCGAGCAGCGACTCTGCGTTCAGCAGGCGATAGAATGCCTGGTCCGTTGCCAACAATACATCCTGCTCTGTAGCGAGTGCGCTCTGGTCTTGAGCTTTCCGCTGCAGCTTGCTGGTCGCGACGAGATTGCGCGTGTGACCAAAGTCAGTAATTAATTGTGAAAGCGAGCCACCGGTCCCGGCGTGCGTGTAGAGACGCGAATCTGTTAGGCCGTCGGCGCCGATGCGGCTTCCGTCCTCTGCTCTTTCCGCGGTGATCGCGGCGGACACTTGCGGCAGTTCTCCGGAGCGAGTCTCACGCGTGACTTGCCCCGCAGCCAGGGCAAGAAGATGACTTGCGGTGATGCGGGGATTGTTCTGGAGAGCGAGGCGCTCTGCATCGGTGCGTGTAATCGAGATGGTGGCAGGCGACGGATCGACGAGAGGCTGCTGTTGATACGGAGTCGCGAACTCAGTTTGAGATGCGCCTGAGTTCCCACCCGCGGCCATAACCAAGGGAGTTGATGAAGGCATCGGGGCCGCGGGAAGATCGGCGGAACCGGTCTGAATACTTCTCTGCGCCAGCGCAGACAGAGGAGCTGTGAGCAGGAGACTGAGGATTATGCTTCTCATTCGATCACCTCACCAGACTGTGCGGCATCTCCGAAAGGGGCATTACCCAAGCCCTCTCTGCGAGCCTCGATGCGGCGATGAATGATCAGGTAGGCGCTGGGTACGAGGAAGACCGTCACGATGCCGGAGACAGTCAGGCCACCGAGAATTGCGCGGGCAAGCGGAGCGTACTGTTCGCTCCCGGCCTCGATTGCCAGTGCCATCGGGATAAGCCCAAGGACAGTCGCAAGCGTGGTCATCAGGATTGGTCGCAGGCGTACCTTGCAGGCGGTAATGATCGCGTCTTCGAGCTTGAGCCCCTGCTCTCGCAACTGGCCCGTGAACTCGACGATCAGGATGCTGTCCGATACGACGATGCCGGTCATCATCAACACTCCCATGAGGCTCATGATGTTGATTGTGGTCCCAGTAACAAGCAGGAAGAGGATCACTCCCGAGATACCTGGAGGGATGGCAAGCAGAATGATAAAGGGATCGACAAAGGATGCGAACTGCGCCATCAGAATCAGGAAGACGAGCACAATCGACATGATGAGTCCGATCGCAAAAGACTTGAAAGAATCGTTCATGTTGTTGACGGTCCCTCGAACCGTCAAAACCGTTCCGTGGGGCGGATGCATCCCTGCGACGATGTTGTTTACATCCTTACTGATCGTCGAAAGGTCCTCTGCTTTGGGCATCACGTAGACATCGAAGACCCTCCGGAGCTGATAGTGGTCGACTTCGGTTGGCGTGTTGATTGACTTGATCGACGCAACTGTTTCCAGTGGTGTCGTGGTCTTTCCGTCGGCTGATCGCAATGGAATCTGCTTGAAATCATTCAGCGTTTGAACCTGCGTTTCGGGGTACTGCACGGTCAGCATGTAGTTGTTACCGGTTTTGGGATCGATCCAGTAACTTGGGGCGACCACGCCATTGGAAGTCATGGCCGTGATGACACTATCGACAATGGTCTTCGGCGTGAGGCCTTCGAGGCTTGCCTGCTGGCGGTCTATGTTGAGCGCGAGACCGGGGTAGTCGATGTCTTGAGGGATGAGGACATCGCTTACACCATGGAGCGCTCGCATCTTTTGCGCGAGCTGCTGCGCGATGGTATATCCTCCCTCCATATCGTTACTGCTGACCTGAATATCAAAGGGCGCGGGAAGTCCTTGATTGACGATCGAATCAACGAGTCCTCCGGACTGGAAGTAGGATTGGATGGACGGGAGATCCGCAGCGAGCTTGGAGCGAACTCGTTCCATATAGGCAAAGCTGCTGAGACTGTGATCCTCCTTCAAGCTCACCTGGACAAACGCTGTATGCATTCCGGAGTTGGAGGTGTAGATCGCTGAAAGATCGGGTGTGACTCCAATGTTCGAGACGATCATGTTGAGGTCGTTTGGAGCTACGACGTCCCGCACGTCCTGCTCGACACGTGCGATGTATTGGTCGGTGAGTTCAATGCGTGTGCCGGTTGGAGCCTTGACGCTGATGACGAATTGGCCAGGATCGGTGCGCGGAAAATAGGCGCGGCCAAGAAACGGAGCCAGCGCAAAGCTAAGAATGACAAAGATGGAAAACACCACGACGACCAGCGCAGGCTTGCCCAGACAATAGTGGATCGCCTGGTCGTAGTGATCCTGCAACCAGCCGAAGCCTTGGTTGAAGTGATAAACAGTCTTGGCGAAGATGTTGGTTTGACCATGACCGCCATGCATATGCTCGGGGACAGGATCGCTGGTTTGCGCGGACTCATGCTCATGGTCGTGCTTGGTGTGCTTGATAAAACGAGAGCAGAAGAGCGGTACAACGGTCATCGCGACGACGTACGAGCAGAAGAGTGCGATGACCACTGCAAGTGCGAGTGCCGTGAAGAGGTATTTACTGACGCCTGTAAGAAGCACCACGGGAAAGAACACGATGGCTGTGCTGAAGGTAGCCGCCAATACCGCGAGTTGAACCTCTTTGCCGCCCTCCTGCGAGGCTTTGACCGGGTCTGTGCCCATCTCAAAATGACGGAAGATGTTTTCGAGCACGACGACCGAGTTGTCGATAAGACGGGATAACACGAGAGCCATACCCCCGAGCACCATCGTATTGATCGAGTCGCCGAATGCCTTCAGAATCAGAAATGTTGCAATGCAGGAAATAGGGATTGAGAGGAGGACGGCAACCGTCGCACGAATATTGCCGAGAAACAAGAGGATCATGATGCCGGTCAGGCAAAGACCGATCGAACCCTCGCTGATCACGTTCTTGATGGCAGTTTTAACAAAGACAGATTGGTCGAACACAACCGCCGTCTTGAGCTGTTGGGGGATATCGAGGAGATGGGCCGTGGCTTTGCGGATGCCGTTGACAATGGTGATGGTATTCGAGTCGCCACCCTGCTTGAGTACCGGAATGTAGACCGACTGCTGTCCGTCGACGCGCACGATGTTGGTCTGGAGCTGGCCGCCATCGACTGCATGTCCAACATCGCCCACGAGGATCGAAGCATTGCCGACTGTCTTGAGCGGGATGCTGTTCACAGCGTCCGGCGTCGGCACCTGGCTATTGGCGTAGATGTTGTAGTCCTTAGGGCCGATGCGAACATCGCCTGCCGGCAGGATGAGATTCGAGTCATTCACCGCACGGACGACGTCCATGACGCCAAGTTCCGAAGCCTGCAACTTCAACGGATCGACGTAGATCATGATTTGTCGATACGTTCCCCCGTAAGGCTGAGGGACTGAAGCGCCGGGAACATTAGCCACTTGGTTTCGAACGCTGAACTGTGCGACGTCCTTTAACTGCGTCTGATTCATCCCAGCGCCTTTCAGCGTAATTAGACATACCGGAAGATTTGCTGCGTCAAAGCTGAGCACCACAGGCGGCAGAGTGCCGGGAGGCAAGCGCCGAAGGTTTGCCATTGCCAGGTTCGAAATTCCGCTTACTGCTGCTGTTGGATCGGTACCCGGCTGAAAGTAGATCTTGATGAGGCTGACACCGGACATCGAGCGCGACTCAATATGGTCGATGTTGCTCCCTAGGGTAAAGAAGCGCTCGTCGCTGTCAGTGATGTCGGATTCAATCTGCTGAGGTGGCATGCCGGCGTAAAAAGTAGCCACCACTACGACAGGGATATTGACGGGAGGAAAAAGATCAACGGGCATGCTTGTAATTGCCGCTACTCCGACTACGACAACAATCATGCACGCCATGAGAATAAAGAACGGATAACGAATAGCAAAGAAGGACATGGTTATTGGCCGCCCTTCTGGTTCGTTTGTTGATAGTTCTCAAGGTCGCTCTTTGCGGGTTGAGGCGCAACTTGCTGGCCGGGCTGTAGCTCGGACTGGCCACCGATGATGATCCTATCGCCCGGCTTGAGCCCAGAGGTAACTTCCTGAGAATTTGCTCCGCTTATCCCCAACACGATGGATCGTTTCTCGGCTCGATTGTTGTTATCGACAAGCATTACCGAAGGTTGATCGCCCTGGATGATTGCGCTCGCGGGAATAATGAGTGCATCGTTTTTCTGTTCCAGATTAAAGGTCACATTTGCGTACATCCCGGGCGTAAGCGTTAGATCCGTATTGTTCACGTCCACTTCCGTCAACATCGTTCTCGTCGAATTGGAGACGTCTCGCGTGTAACGTACCACCGTTCCCGGGAATTGCTGTCCAGTGGCCTGCACATGGACCGTAACTTGCGAGCCGACATGGACGAATGGCACATCCCGCTCAGGAACAGGCATGCGGAGACGTAGCACATCGCACTCAGCAAGCCTGACCACGGCCTGGTTCAATCCCTCTGCAGTTCCTGCTGGAATGAGCGAGCCGGTGTCCGCATACCGCATCGTAACTACGCCGTTGTAGGGAGCCGTGATGGTCGCGTATTGCTCCATGCTGGTTACCCTGAGGTTCTCGGCTCGCGAAACGCCTAACTGCCCTTGAGCGGAGGCGACGGCAGATTTGGCCGCATCGACCTGTGACGCCGCCGCTCTGTCTTTCGCGAGAGCATCTTCAAGCTCTTGCGCCGCAACCAGGCCGGGCTGCTCGTCGGATGCCTGTTTCAACCGCGTGTAATTCGCATGAACGGCTGCGTAGGTTGCTTGTTCCCTGGCTACTTCATTCTGCAAACGGGATATGTTTTGCTCGGTCTGGGTTATACCCGCCTGCGCTCCAGAAACTTCAGCCTGCAATTCCGGGACTTCAAGCACCGCAAGAGTCTGGCCTTGATGGACGCGGTCGCCAATGTCCACATAGATATGCCGGATATAGCCGGAGACCTTTCCATGGACGTCGATTTCCTGAAATGCCTGGAACACGCCGGCGACGGTCAGTTGATTCGCGATAAAGCCTGTGTGGGCTGTGGCGACGGAGACGACCGGAGACGCTGACGGGGAATCAGCGGCGGCTTCGCTCTTATGGCGGGCATGTAAAACGTAGAACAATAGCAGGACAGCGGCCAAAACACCGGCAGCGATCAGAAGCAGACGTTTGGTGCGCATCAGAGACCTTCCTCGGATTGGATGGCTGACTTCATCCGCAGAAGGGTGTTATCTTCAGCGGCTAACCGAGAGAACGTCCTTTGTCCGGTGGTGGTCGCAGATAGAGGATCGGGGCCCGACTGAGCGGTGAGAGGGCGCTGACCGCCTCATCGCTCGGCCGATCAAAGGAGTAAAATTCGGTCACTTGCGGAGGAAAGAGAAGCGCAGCTATGCGGAGATGATTCTCAGCCATAGCAGAGGTGGCTGCGACCTTCTCTAATGCGCTCTTTGCAGCGTCGCTGCCGCGCGTGCACACTTTAGCCGGGAAACTTTCGTGTCCAGGGTTGTAGAGCGACAGCTTGTAACCAGTACCCCACGCAAAAACCATCATTCCGAGGGCCAGGCAAAGCACACCGGAAAGGGAGAGCAAGCCCTTGGGTCCCGAGATCCGAGTTTTAAACACACGTTCCAATTCAGCTCATATAGATTCTATTGGAATCCACTAAGTGGTTGGATTGTCGGTTACAGGTATAGGTTGCTTTCCCTTTGCCGCGCGTTGCCAAATTTATTCCGGCATTTTTTGAAAGTCAGTTCCCAGATCGCCAGAAATCGCTGGCTAGAGGTAAATCCAGCCGCCACGAATGAGACTGAGCGTTCCCACAGCGACGAGTAGCCAGAGAATCACTCCCTGAACCAACGGACGAATTCCCACTTCACGGAGAGTTTTCATAGAGAGCCCTGTTCCGATCAGGTAGAGCGTAACCGTCAGACCAATAACGCCGAGATGTTTCAGCACCGGATAGGCAGATTGAAAGATCGGAATGAAAGTGTTGGCGACCGCCGCGAGGCAGAAGAAGAGAATGAACCATGGCCATTGAATCCGCGCCTTGCTCTTGTTCGCCATGGCGGTTCCGATTGAGAGTGGCACGATCCATAAAGCGCGAGCCAGCTTGACGGTTGTACCGACGGCTAGAGCCACGGCCCCATACTTCGCAGTCGCACCAACGACCGAACTTACGTCGTGAATCGCCAGCGCCGACCACAGGCCGAACTGGGTCTGCGTCAAATGCAGCGCCGTCCCTATTACTGGGAAGGTGAGTAATGCGATCGAATTCAGAATGAAGACCGTTCCCAGTGAGACGCCGATTTCTTCCTGGCTCGCATTGGTGATGGGAGCGATTGCGGCAATCGCGCTGCCCCCGCAAATGGCCGTGCCGGTCGAGATGAGATACGAGATCCGTTTTCCCACGCGCAGTATTTTTCCCAGTCCAGACCCCAGGAGCAAGGCGATACTGATGCTCCCTGCGGTGTAGAGAAAGCCGGAACGACCCGCTCGCAGAACTTGCTGCAAATCCATACCGAACCCGAGGCCGACGACGGAGGCCTGGAGCAGCAACTTCGATAACTGCTTCGCTTCAAGGTGAAATGGATGAACGAAACTGAATCCGTAGACGAGACCGCCGGCCAATGCAATAGGAGGAGTGACAAGACCGCTGGCGGCAATAATCAAGCCAATGAAGAATAGATTCTTGGACACACATTCAGTGTTCCCGAAGAAAGCTCTGTCGTCCAAGCAGAAGAAATCATGCCCTATTTGCGAATCTTATGAGCTCGGCGAGTTATCGTCGCGTGGTTGTAACAACGGTTCTTTGCATACCAGCGCGCGCAATGAGAAACTGGCGGAATTCAAGTGCGAGCCCTTGCGGTTCTGGGCCAGAAGCGTAAGCAACCAGGAATTGCCGCTTGATCGTCAGCCCTTCCAGTGTGACGATTCTGAAGCTTTTGTCGAGCCTCAAATCCTTTAGAATTGCCCAGCGCGAGACGAATCCAACTCCAAGTCCCGCATCCACGGCGGATTTAATGGCTTCTGTCGAATCAAGTTCCATCACGATCTGTAATGAATTCCTCTTTACACACTGCCGTTCCAGCGCCATTTCAATTACATGCCGGGTACCCGATCCGCGTTCTCTCATCAGCAGTGGAATCGACGGTATTTCAGAACAGGAGACGGAAGTTCGCTCGGCCCACTCATGTGCGGTGGACGCGATCAGCACCAATTCATCTTCAAGGAACGGGAGGGTTTTAACTTCGCGACTCCGTGCCGGGCCCTCGATGAATCCCAGCACAATCTGCTGCTTCTCGATCGCTTCAACAACATGCTCTGTGTTTCCGCTGATCAGAGTGATTTGAACGCGAGGATGCTCCCTCTGGAATTCCGCCAGAAGCCGTGGGAGCACGTACTGGGCGATGGTCGTGGACGCACCAAGCGCAAGTTGCCCAGCGTGTTCCCCGCTCAAGGCAGCAATCTCATGCTCGGCATCCGCAAGGAGTTTGCTGACCTTTTCACAATAACGGAGAAGAATGATTGCAGCCTTGGTCAGCGCGATGTGCGCTCCCGCGCGATCAAAGAGCTGAACGCCAAGCTCCTCCTCAAGCGCCTTGATCTGCAGGCTCACGGCCGGCTGTGTAAGATACAGTCCCTCGGCGGCCTTGCGAAAGCTGAGATGTTCCGCTACTTCCCGAAAGACCACTAGACGGAAATTGTCGAGACTCGCCATTTGACAATTAGAACATCTGTCTACGCGCTCTACTTTTTACGACGGGCATACTCCGAATACTGGAGTACGCAATATGTCGGTTCTATTCAAAGAGAGCGGATTTGAAAAAACAAAAACTGTCCTTGGAAGTGCAACCAAGCTCAGCCGCAAGGTGCAAGGGAATGGCACCCGTAAACCAAAACAGGTTAGCTCTCGTTCGACCGGTCAAGCTGTTCAATTTCTGAGCGGGCATAACTGAGGATAGCCGCGAATCCGAATCGACGCCTGAATGCTGCTCTAAGCTCTAACCTGTCGTCTTCTAACAGAACCGGATGAAATTCTTGGCATGAGGTCACCTCAAAAATGTCAAAATCGACGCTTATGGGCACCATTATGGACACCAAGGAGATTAAAGTCAATAGAATCAATATATGGCGGAGAGAGTGGGAAGATTATCCTCTCTCTCGGCATAAAGGACTTAACTGGGCGTGTTCGCCCCGTTACCCTTTGCGTTGCCCTTTGCGTTACCCGAAAATCCGGGGTACCTTCCGGCATGATTGTGGAGGGACTCCATGCACCAGCGAACTGTCAGCATTATGCTCCGTGTCAATCAGGGCCACGGTAACCAGCCCTATTATCGCGCAGTCGTTTCAGGCAACGGCTCCATCAAACCCTTCTACGCGCTTATTGGAGGCAAACCTCAATGCCGCCCGGACGGCGTTTACTACATCCGCTACCGGGACAAAACCGGAAAGCGGCATTACCAATTTGCAGGCACCGATCCAAAGCAGGTTCGCGTCATGCAGATGCAACGCCAGCATGTCATCGCTGGGGAGGAGATGGGCCTGCCGGCGGTCGAACCACCGCCAGCCGCCCGGCCGAAGAAGGTCCTTGCCTTGGAGCCTCCCTCTGTCGCTCCGCTCGTCAACCCTCAGGCACCTCCCGCCAACGCATCGAGCAATCGTCTTGCCATGGCGCCGACGATCGATAAGTTCGTCCGTGAAATGACCGCGATTCGAAGCCGCGGGAGGGCGTATGGGTGCCGCCTCCAACTGGGCCTATTCCTGAAGACTTTCAAGAAGACCTATCTCGATGAGATCGACGACGATGACGTGATCGCATACGTTGCGAAACTCAGAGAGCGGAATCTGTCTCTACGCACGATTGCAAACTACTGCGCCACGTTAAACGCCTTCTTGCGGCGCTACGACTACAAGGACAGGGTCAAGAAGCGATTCGTCCCAAAACCAACAGAGAAGAAGGTGTGCGCGTA
>Ga0302140_10004011_pt1 | contig 18747 bp, 19 predicted proteins | sample I_Bog_E1_1_FD_202095 | JGI IMG/M metagenome (GOLD analysis project Ga0302140, IMG submission 202095) | Peat permafrost microbial communities from Stordalen Mire near Abisko, Sweden - I_Bog_E1_1 | ecosystem: Environmental > Terrestrial > Soil > Wetlands > Peat | place: Sweden: Abisko, Stordalen... | reverse complement strand
AGCGGCTGGCGGAATACCCACGCTGGGCGTAATCGCCGGGACGCGAAGTTGCAATTGGCGACGGCGAGCGCCAGGACTGCTGCGGGCTGGCGTAAGTGGGGGAGGGCCTTGCGCCGTAGGATTGCCCGGAGTTGCCGTAGTAGCTGTTGGCGGGGCGAGCATAGGACTGCGGCCGATTCGGCGCGACTGCTTGCAATTGAGGGCGGCTGTAGGCGTAATTCTGCGCGACAGGGCGGGCGTAATTGGACTGGGCCCGCTCCCTCGCGTAGGCAGTGGCCGGGCGGGCGTACCCGGACTGGTAACCGAACTGTCCATAAGGCTGGGAGCGGTTGGAACCGTACTGCTGAGCCGGTATGGCGGTGCGCTGAGGTATGCCGTTGCGCGGAGAGCCCCAGTGAGCGACCGACGTGCTGTTCGATTGGTAGTTGGCCTGGTGGAACAGGACGGATTGGGTGAGCCAGTTGAGGGCCCAGGCGGCCAGGCCGAATGGGGTGTGGTTGAAGGCCGCCATGGCGATGCCGGGGCCAAACCTTACGGCCGCTGAGCCGGCAAAGGATGCCAGAGACCCGAGCATCGAGAAGCCGGAATAAGGCTGGACGGGCTGGCCGTAAACGTCCCAGGGGTTATAGGCGGGCACGGAGACCATCTGCGGGTCGGGCGGAGCCAGCTGAATGTAGCCCTGATTGTCGCTGACCGCTTCCTGGGGAGTGTTCTGGAGGGTTCCGGCGTCCTGGGCGCGCTGGCGCAGGACCTGGATCGTCTGCAAAACGTCTTGCGGCTGGTTGTAATAGGCATTGCCGAGGTCGGTGGTCCATTGCAGGTTCTGGTCCATCATGGCCAGCACCTGGGGAAACGCGGTGAGTGCCTTGACGCTGGGGTCCCATGGTTCCGCGTCGACGGAGTAGGCAACCTGGTTCGGATCGACGTTGCCCTGGGCCTGAAGCCAATGGTCGGCGCCCACTACCTGGGCTGGATAGGTGGCGGCGACGAGAAGTTGCGCCATCAGCGAATCTGGATAGAGCGCGATGGGAGCGACGAGTTGCTCAAGTTGTTCCGCGCCAAGGGGTTGTGCTGGCGGCTGCTGCGGCTGATAGCCCTGGTCATACTGCGGCTGCGCGTACGGCTGCTGGGCTGGATACGGCTGTTGAGATGGATACTGTTGCAGTGCCGGATAAGACGGCTGGGCCGCATATTGCTGCTGCGCATAGGGTTGCTGCGGGTATTGGCCGTAGGCGTATTGGGGGTTCTGGGGCCAACCCTGCTGGGCGAACAGACTGCTGGGCGCGAGGATGAGCATGAGAATCAACAGGCGGAAGAACCAGGCATTGCGCGCAATAGGAAGGCCAGAATGGGGTTTCATGTTTCCTCTCAGTAGCCCCGAAGCGAAAGCTGCGGTGCAGGCCGGGGCGAACTCGATTGCTACGCGCGGCCATTCCCCAGTGCGCTTATTCGCTCTCCTGTCGGGCCGCGTTTCAACGAAGCGGCTTCAAGAACTTAGAGCGGATGACCGGTGTAGACCCGGCATTCGGGGGTTAGTTGCGGCGGGAATGTAGATTCGGGCGATTTCATGATCGAGGGTTTGGGATTTCCGTCGAGTCTACTGTCGGGGCCTCTGCTATCCCAGGTCTCAAAATCGAGACCTGGGGCACCCAATTTCTGGGCTTGAATGGGATGCGGGCCACTCGCTCTTTAAAAACGGCGACTTGCGGGTTAACAGCGCATGGTTTTGCGTTTTTGGCCGAGGCGGCCGGCGGCCTCGATCTTCTGGATGTACTCGGTGGCCAGCGGGACTTTGCACGCTGTTTCACCCATTTCGACTTTGACCGCGCCGATCTTGTTTGCGGCGGCTTTGGCCTGATTCACGAGTGGCTTCACGTATCCGCCGACGGAGACAACGAATCCGTTCATGGTGTAGCGGACGCGATTCTGTGCGCCGCCGATGCTCTGAACTACCGTTGCGAGCAGGGACTCGATTTCCTTCAGATCGAGGGATGTGTCGGGAAGGGTCGCGACCAGGCCGGACAAGGTCGACCAGCCGGCGGAGGCCACATGCTCCTTGTCCGACTGAATCCATTCAAGCGCCAGTTCGCGAGCGTGGGGGCTCTCGACCGTGACCCAGGGGACGGTGTATTCGGCAATCATCTGCATGTGGGCTGCGCCTTCGGCCCAATCGTTGAGTTGCTTGCGGGTCATCTGCGAGCCGTGGGCCACCATTCCGGCCAGGTACATGGCATCCATGATGCCGGTTGCATAGAGTTCAAGCGCGAGGGCCTGTTGTTTCTTGATGGTCTTGGCGATGAGCTTCATGTCGGCGGTGCTTACGCCGTAGACGCGGTCGGCGGCCATGCCGTGGCGGGCATAGATTTTGCGGGTGTTTTCTTTGCCTTTGGACTTTAGTTCGGCGAGGATTGAGTCTTTGGTCGGCATGGGGCTGCGCTCCGCGTTTGCATCCAGTTTAGCTGCGGTTCGAGTGCAGGTCCATTCCAAAGGTAGAACCTGCGGTCTTGGCCACGAGTCGGCACCGTCTCTACGGGACTCCGGATCAATTTTTCGTCGCGCCTACCCCACGCTGAAGCGCGGGGCTAACAACCGCTGCGCCTACGGCGCGGAACGACGGGCCGCCGTCGGCATGGAATGGCTCGACAATTCCCTTCTTGAGAGGGTTTCCCAATAATGCCTCCTTTGCCGGAGTCGCTTATTGTTTTTCCGAGGCCAGGTAGACGGCGACGCCGCCTAGCAGCGCCAGGGTGGCCAACACCGGGATGAGAACCATGAGGCTCCAGCCGGAGCTGAAGAGGCCCGTTGGCACGAGAGCTTCAAGATGAAGCGCCGATGCTTGCGGCAGTGCCTTCAGCCATGGAAGCCAGGCCAGGCCTCGCGTGGCCTGGGAGGCAAGAAAGCCCGCGGCAAACGCGAGACAGACGGACAAGGCGAAGATCTGCGCGCCGAGGATAGGCTTGCCGACACGCTCGAGGGCGGCATTGCGGCGGCGCAGTTGAGCGCGCCACCAAAGCTGGCTCGGGGAGGGTAGATTCGGCTGGGCGGCGGCATTGGTTCGCGCGGATTGGAAGGCCTGAGTGACCAAAACCAGGTCGGCACAGGAGCGGCATTCGGCTAGGTGGGCGTGGAGCTCCGGGGTGCAGGCCAGCGGGAAATGGCCACGCGCCAGCAGTTCGGCAACCTCTTTTTCGCGGGAGCAGGGACGAAGAGTCATGGTTCCCTCCGATCGCCAGGCAGGGGAGAAGAATTGGTCAGGGTTGCCTGAAGTGCGCCAAGCATTGTGTCCGGACTCGTATTCAGCTTGCGCGGAGGGTTGAGGACTGGCCGGTTCTGGTTCTTGAGAAGGCGGGCAATTTTGTGCCGGGCGCGGAACAACAGCAAGCGAATGCCGGCAGTTGCAAGGCCGGTGACTTCGGCGATTTCTCGATGGGAATAGCCTTCAGCGTGAGCCAGCCATAGAAGCTGTCGGTCGCGGGGGCGCATTTGCGCAAGTGCCGGGCCGAGAATGGCTTGCGAATCGGCCTGGGCGGAGGTGGCTGTCGCGGCGAAGAAGTCTTCCGGCAGATCCTCAATGGGGGTGGAGCGCGGGCGACGCCAATGGTCGCGCAGCAGATTGGTTGCAATGCGGAAGAGGTAGCGGCGGGCGGCGACCTCGCCATCGCCGGCGAAGGAGACTGGATGGGAGGCGCACAGGTAGCGGACGTAGCTTTCCTGCATCAGGTCGTCGGCCAGCGCGGGATCGCCGGAGACGCGCGCCAGGTAAGCCCACAGCGGGCGAGCCGAGCGACAGTAGAAGCCGGCGAACGCCTCAGAATCCATGGGCATTTCGGCTGCCATTGGCGCATCGACGGCGAGGAGGTTGGGAAGCACGGATTCCCAGGGTGTGGGCATAGGGGCTCTCAACGGGTGGGTGGCCGCTGGGGCTCACCGGGATTGCCTCGGGTCATAAGGCGGATTGACGGTGATTGCAGATGCCGGACTTTCGGGCATCAAGCCGAGACGCGCCGCCAGAACCCAGGTGACTCCCGCAGAGATGATAAATCCAAGGCCGGGCATGAGGACAATCGTTCCGAAGATGAGCATGGGGGTTCGAGTGTCGGTGCCTACGTTGCGTAGAAGAAGCAGGCCGACGCCGAGCAAGACCAGCACGATACCGATCTGGAGCGGGGTAAGCACGCGGGCCACAGCGTTGGGGACGCGCTGCTCGGGCTCGATGCCGGCCGAGATGGGCGCGGCTTCAAGGAAGCGTTTGCCGGCCTCGGTACCCATGTAAGCCGCGAGTTCCTGGCTGGAGCTGAACTTGTCGATGAGGCGGCCGTGAACTTCGCTTTGCAGCTTGAAAATGCGGGACCAACGGCGGTTTTCGAGGATTTGGCGGATGATCCAGACGATGGCTCCGAAGAAGCAGGCAAACCCGACGGTGACCGCGATCGGGTCCACGATTTGTGACGGGTCCGAACCGCTTGGACGCTGCCACAAGTCCGGCCACACTGCGCGCTCGAGGGCGTGATCGCGGTTACGCTCGCCATCCAAATGCGAGAAGAGGTAGAACTCGGGATTGCGGGCTACCTCGGGATGGGCGAGAAGGAACTGTCCGAGCTGGGGATTGTTGCGGTTGACGTAGTCCTGATTGGAAAGCAGAGTGGGATCGTGCTCGACGACGGTGGTAAGGGTTGGGCTGAGGCGCAGCAGCTTGATGAGCTCTTCCTGCGTGCTGTCCACTTCCTGTTCGTTGACGGGAGCGGGTTCAGCAGACGGTCTTGCTGCCGCTGCTGGCCGCGCGGGCGGGGCCGGGCTGGCCGGCTGGGTTTGCGCAGCGGCGAGCGATGCGATAAGAACGAGCGACGCGGCGGCGGAACGAAGAAGACAGGGCAGGATATGGGTGTGGCGCATGTTGGTGGTCCCCTTGCTCAAAAGACTTGATTGAAGTGCTTCTGCCTGTACAACGGACGAAGACGTGGAGTGGTTAACAACAATCTGGCGCATGAGGGAAAGTGAGTGCGAACGTTCCTATCGGTTGTTTTGACCGTCGAGCGGGCAGCGGCACGTCACTGATTGATGGGATTCGGTTCGAGTTGCGGCCTGCGCCGTTCCGGGCGTGTCCTGGTGCGCCCGGAACGGGGAACCGAAAGCCGCTAGCGCACTGCGAGGGTGTAGGCGGAGTCGAACTTGGGAATGTCATAGACTCCGAAGTCGCAACTGAAGACGGTCCAGGCTTCGGATGGGTCCGCGGCGTCCGTCGAGGAGGTCCAGTAGTACTGATTCTCCGCAAAACTGGTGAAGATTGGGGCCTGGAACAGAGTTCCATCGAGGTTGAAGTAGTTCTGATCGAAGAAGGCTCCGAGGTTGTTCTCTGCGCGATCGGAGAGGCTTTGCATTTCATTGCGATTGGGCATTCGCCAACTGCCCGCCGCCGAGCCGTCGGTGAGACCGCACTGGCCGCTGGCAAGGGAGTTAACAGCGGCGATGGCCGCGGACCAGGGTTGGTTGATGCAGTTGGCCTGTTTCAGCCAGATGAGGCCGGTGACGGTGTCGGTAACGGTTCCATCGTCGTTGTCGGCCCAGCGCTGAAAGGTGGGCGGCACGCCAGCCTGGATGGCGCCGTCGTCGCCAGTTGCGAAGGGCACATACGCTCCAGTCGATTGCAGCTTGATGGTTCCGCCTCCACTGCCTTTGACGGCCCAAACCGCGTTGTTCGAGGTTGCCTTCTGGTTGACAACATCATCGTTCATGTAACGGCCATCGCTGAAGCGAATGGTCCACGCATCGGGAGAGCCTTCCTCTCCTCCAAAGTAAGTGGTGGAGGACCAATAGATGGCATTGGATACATTGGTGAACGGGCTGCCGGGAGTCAGCGCCGGATTGCTTGCGGAGACATCGACGATGCTTTCCAGCTCATTGATGTTGGGCATGCGCCATTGTCCGGCGGTGGACTGATCTGTCAATCCGCAAGCGCCGCCGGCTAACTGGTTAACCTGAGTGATTGCGTTGGACCAGACGGTGGGGGTGAAGCAGCCGGCATTCTTGAGCCAGACAAGGCCGGTGAGACCGTCAGTGACGGTTCCATCGTGATTGTCGGTGAAGCGCTGCGCGGGCCAGGCCGCTCCTTTTTGGAGCGCGGCGTCATCGCCGGCGGCATAGCTGGTAGTTTGGCCGGTGCGGGGTAAGGTCACCAATGGATTGCCGCCGTCATAGGCGTTAAAGTCGGCTCCGGAAAGAGAGGCGTTGGGCAGGCTTGTGAACTGAATGACCGTAAAGAAAATCGCGATGCCGAACGAGGTGCTGCCTTGCATATTCCCGGTGTGATCGAATCGGACGACTTCAGCGCCGCTGCCGACGGAAGGATAGAATCCGTATCCCGATTTGGTTGCCCAAAACTGGTAAAGGGCAGGCGAGTTTCCTGAGGTACTTAGGCCGGAAAAGCTATATGCGCCGTTCGAGTCCGTGGTGGTGGTCGCAACGACGGTGTTGTTGTTGGTGAGCCACTCGGTGACGGTGACGCCAGCGAGCGGAGCGCCGTTGAGCTGCACTTTGCCGGAGACGGTATCGGTGGGCGGCGGCTGTCCGGGATTGGTCAGGCCTGGCATATTGTTGCTGGCGCCGCAGGCGCTGAGCAGGGCGATTAAGACGCTGGCAAGGAACAATCTGAATTGACGCATTGCGTTCCTCTCGAAAGAAATCTGGCGGCGCGCTGGCTTGATTGGAAACAAAAAGGGCAAGCCGTTTGCAGTGCGCACAGAGAGCGTATCGGCCAGTTCTGCGCAGACGGTCAGCGTTTGCAAGGAAGAACATGCACTTTGGTACGTGGCGTGGAATTTGGGAGGCGACCACCTTGGAACGATTTCGATTTTGGACAAGCGGTTTTGATTTCCCACGGGGTTAGAGGGCCGGCTTGCAAGGAGCTTGCCTGAGATTGCGCGGGAGCGGAACGCAGTGTGGTTTATCATCGAAAATGGCGCGGGGCGGGGTCGATGCATCTTAGGGTAGACGGAAGAAAACGCAGGTCCTTCGACTTCGCTGCGCTCCGCTCAGGATGACAGGCTTCATTTTTCTCAGGATGACAAGCTTAGTTTTTTGATCAATCCAGGTTCATTACCAGAGACGGGATTCCATGCGAGCTAAAACGGCGGTAGTGCTGGGCGCCCAGTGGGGCGACGAAGGCAAGGGCAAGATTGTGGACGTGCTGAGCGAGCGGTTCAGCGCCGTGGCGCGATACGCGGGCGGGCATAACGCCGGGCATACAGTGATTATCGGCGGGCAGAAGTTTGTGCTGCAACTGATTCCCTGCGGAGTGTTGCGGCCCGCTTGCAAGGGCATTATCGGGAACGGTGTGGTGCTGGACCCGATTGCGTTTTTAAGTGAAGTAGCAAAGCTGCGCAAGCTGGGCGTGGCCGTGGATGAGCGGCTGTTTGTGTCGAACCGGGCGCAGGTGATTCTGCCTTACCACCGGATGATCGAACTGGCGGCGGAGCGCGCGCCGGGGCGGCAGAAGATTGGCACCACGAGCAAGGGAATTGGTCCGGCGTACGAGGACAAGATGTCGCGGAGCGGGCTGCGGGTGGTGGACCTGCTGCAGCCGGTGCTGCTGAAGACGCACATTGAAGCGGCTTGCGCGGAGAAGAATGCGATTGTCCGGGCGCTGTTTGGGACAGCGACGGTGGCTCTTGACCCGGAGAAGATGTTCGACGAATATGCGGCGGCGGCGGAGCAGGTGAGGCCGTTTGTTGCCGATACGGGACGGTTGCTGAACGGGATTCTGGCCGGCGGCGGGAGCGTGATGTTCGAGGGAGCGCAGGGAACCATGCTGGACATCGACCACGGGACCTATCCCTTTGTGACGTCTTCGTCGGCTACGGCGGGGGGAGCGGCGACGGGGACAGGAGTGGGTCCGATGGCGATTGGCACGGTGATTTCGGTTACCAAGGCTTATGTGACTCGCGTGGGCGAAGGACCGTTTCCGACCGAGATTCACGACGAAGTGGGCGAGGAACTGCGGGCGCGTGGCCACGAGTATGGGGCGGTTACCGGGCGGCCGCGGCGCTGCGGGTGGCTGGATATTCCGCTGCTGCGCTACTCGAACCAGGTGAATGGCGCGGAGTGGCTGGTGGTGACCAAGCTGGATGTTCTGGACGAGTTGGCGGAGATTCCGGTTTGCGTTGGATACGAGATTGGCGGCAAGGTGACGGACGAAGTGCCGGCGGATGTGCAGGGGTTGGAGCAGATCAGGCCGAAGTATACGAAGCTGAAGGGCTGGCGGGAGCGGACAGACGGTATTACGGAGTTTGAGAAGCTGCCGCAGGCGGCGCAGGAGTATCTGCGATTTCAGGAGCGGGAGAGCGGCGCTCGGATCGGGATGGTGTCTACCGGGCCGGACCGCGACCAGACAATGGTACTGGACGAGTTTCGCTCGGCGCTGGACGAGATTCACAGGTAAACTTGAAAAACACCCGCTGGGATTGGAAGCCCTGGCAAGAGAGGGATCGAATTCATGGTCAGCTTTTTGGTTCGCTTCAGGTTTGCCAAGGAAGATCGCGACGATGTGGCGGAAACACTGCGATTGCTGGCTGCTGCGAGCCGCCAGGAGCCGGGTTGCGTGAGCTACATTCCGCACCGCATAGAGGGCGAGCCGGACACGATACTTATTTATGAGCAGTATCACGATGAGAAGGCGCTGGCTGCGCACCGGGAGAGTGAGCACTTCAAGAAGCACGCGGTGGGCGGCCTTTTCCAGAAGATGAAGGATCGCAACGTGGAGAACCTTGTCGCTCTCTATTGAAGCCGGAATAGCGTCCAACCCGCGAGGGCTGGATTTGGATTTCGTGGCCTTGAGAATGAATGAATGCAAATTCATCTTGGGATAGCCCGAAACTTGTTGACCGTGGCACCTGTTCAGGGCTACCATCCGATACGCCAATGCCGGGTTCATCAATCAACTCTTCGAGGCTTGTGATCCGCCGTGCGGCGAGCGCATGGATGCTCGTTGCGGTGCTGTTGCCGACGGTGTGCGCGCACTCATCGCAGGCAGGGATGGCGAGGGCGCAAAAGCATGAGAGCCGCCACGAGATCGACCAGCTTGAGGTTGCGTGGAAGGACGCCATTCTGAAAGGAAACACCGTTGCGATGGGCGCGCTGCTGGCCGACGACTACATGGCTATTACTGCGTCGGGCACGCTGCAAACCAAGGAGCAGACGCTGGCCAGCCTGAAAAGCGGGCGCATGCATTTCACGTCGCTCGATCTTTCAGACCGCAAGGTGCGATTCTACGGGGCAACAGCGCTGGTAACTTCAGTGGCCGCAGTGCAGGGCACAAACGGCGAGGGGGCGATCTCCGGCAGCTTCCGCTATACCCGGGTCTATGTGCGGGACCAGGGTGGAGCGTGGAGGATAGTGCACTTTGAAGCCAGCAAGATGCGCGATCCAGGCGAGCACAAGTAGGCGGTCGGGGCCTGATTCAGCCATCCAGCAAGCAAGTTTTCTAGATTCTTTCCGGGCAGGCAGCCGAATCCGTACTACAATATCGCTACACGATATCGCGCCGGCAAGGGAACAGCCCGCCTGGCAAGGCGATGGAATTCGGGCATTCGCGAATCGACGACCGAGACAGGCCACACGCACCGGTTCCCCCAAATGCACGCGGCACTTCCTCAGTCATGACGCCATCGTCGAAGCCAGGATCAGGCTATAGCCTTGATAAGCCTCCCGGTGAGCCGGGTACGGCACCGGTTGCGCACGCAGGAACCGTTCGGGCGTAGAGACAGGGGTAAACGAATGAAGCCGGCGCAAATGGCGAAGCTCAGAATCTTCTCTCTCTATTTCCTTCTTCCAGGGTTGGCGGGGCTGATCGTTTCCGCATTGGTTTCAGCGCACTATCTGGACACGCTGCCGAAGTGGCCGGCGCCCGAGGAGATGCGGATGACGCCGCGGGACATTCACGGCGTAATCGTGTATCAAACGGTGGAAGAGGATCGGAATCTGAACCTGATGGAGTATTCCTCTATCGGCGTCTTCCTGGTAGGGCTTGTGTCGGGGTTTGTTTATCTTGAAAAGTGGAACAGCGCGCGGGTTCGGGCGGCTGACAAGAATGAGGAACTGGCCAGGAAGCCAACTGGAGCCTGAACGGGAGAACCCGATTGAGTTGCGGCAAGGCCGGTGTTCCGCAGTAAGCCTTCTACAATAGCCGTATGCCAGAGCTGCCAGAAGTGGAGACGATTGCCCGCGGCGTCCACGAGCGTTTGTGCGGCGATCGCATTGTTCAGGCCTGGTTCAGCAGCCATCGGGAGCCGTTCAAGACCCCTGCCGCGCGGCAGGCCAGAGGCCTCGAGGGCCGGACGATTCTGGCAGTCGAACGCATTGGAAAACATATTGTCTGCGCGCTGGGTTCCGCTGGCGACAAAGATGTTCTGGATAGCAAGCCGGAAGCTCAATGGATTGTGCATCTTGGCATGACAGGGAGGCTGCTGGTGACCATTCCCGACGGTCCGGTTGCCGCCCACACGCACGCCCGCCTGACGATGGCCAGCGGCCGGGAACTGCGGTTTGTCGATCCGCGCCGGTTTGGGCGGCTGGAGTTCCGCGACCTGCGGCGCGGCGCCGGCTTCATCGCACCCGGGGACGAACCGCTGAAGATTGGCGCGGAGCAGTTTGCAAGGCTGTTTCACGGCAGGGAGCTGGCCATCAAAGCTGCTCTGCTGAACCAGCGCTTGCTGGCGGGGGTGGGTAACATCTATGCCGACGAGAGCCTTTTTCGGGCTGGGATAAGGCCACGCAGGCGTGCTGGCAGTCTGACACGAGCGGAGCTGGAACGGCTGCGGCTGGCGCTGCGCGAAGTGCTGGAACACGCCATCCGCCTGGGTGGATCGTCGGTCTCGGACTATGTGGACGCGGAGGGAGTGCGAGGGTTCTTTCAACTTGAGCACTGCGTCTACCTGCGCACCGGGCTTGCATGCCGTATTTGCCAAACGCCGATCCGGCGCATTTTAGTGGCTGGACGGGGAACCCACTATTGTCCGCAATGCCAGAAGTGAGGCATGATTCTATGGTTTTTGGAATAAATCATGGTCCCGCCTTTCAGAATCGAGACTATTTCAGGGGATCATTTCTGCAAGTAATTGAAAAGAAAACGTCTCCAAAATGGCCCGTAGATTGCTATAAGGAAGGTGCCAGTGATGTACCGGCTGCTGGAAAGAAGTTTGGCCAGCCCGAAGAACAACAGACGCCCGGCAAGAGCAACGCCAACTGAGCGGCCCTCAAAAGGGAAAACCGGTCGGGAAGTCTGAATCAGGGCGGTGGAAGCAAACCGCCGTACCCAGGATATTTGGGAGGCCAGTGACCAGTGCAGGACAGGGGGGAAACGCCACTCCAGAGTGAGTGGCGTTTCTTGCGTTTGGGCTCCTCATGACCAGAGTCCGATTGAGAGCTGTCCTCTCCCACTCATTTGCCTAAAGCATGCAAATGAATGGGGCACGGTGCATTTGCGGTTCATTCAAGACGTAACTCGCTGTGGCGAGTCGGACAGCCTCTATACTGAACCCACGATGAGTTTTCAAGTTCCAGTCGCTGACCGCAGACGATCTCAGGCACTCCAACAGCGCGCAGAGCGATTCTTTCCCGGTGGCGTGAATTCGCCGGTGCGGGCCTTCCGGGCGGTTGGCGGCGCGCCGCCATTCGTCGCGAGCGCGCAGGGCGCATGGATCACCGACGCCGACGGTAACCGGTATATCGACTACTTTGGGTCGTGGGGCCCGATGATTCTGGGGCATGCGTTTCCGCCAGTCGTCGAAGCGATTCAGAGAGCGGCCGGCAACTCCGCCAGCTTCGGTGCCTCGACGGCGCTTGAGGGCGATTTGGCCGAGCGTGTTACCGCGTGCTACCCGGCCATCGAGAAGATGCGCTTTGTGAGCTCAGGCACCGAGGCCACGATGTCGGCAATTCGGCTGGCCCGCGCCGCAACAGGCCGCAAGGTCGTTGTGAAATTTGAGGGCTGTTACCACGGCCATTCCGATGGGCTGCTGGTAAAGGCCGGCTCCGGCGTTGCGACTCTCGGGATACCGGGGTCGGCCGGCGTGCCGGAGGAGATCGCCGGACTCACACTCGCTTTGCCCTACAACGATCTTGCTCAGGTCGAATCGGCTTTCGCCGCGCATCCAGGCGCAATTGCGGCAGTAATTCTGGAGCCGGTGGTGGGAAATGCCGGCTGCATTCCGCCCGCGCGCGGCTACCTGGCCGGCCTACGCGCACTGACCGCCCGCGAAGGAGCCTTGTTGATTGTGGACGAGGTCATGACCGGGTTCCGCGTTGCGCTGGGCGGGGCGATGGAACTCTACAGTCTCGATGCCGATTTGGTTACGCTGGGCAAGATTGTTGGCGGGGGACTGCCCGTGGGAGTCTTTGGCGGCAAGCGCGCTTTTATGGATCTGCTGGCTCCGCTTGGCCCGGTTTACCAGGCGGGAACGCTGAGCGGTAATCCGCTGGCCATGGCCGCGGGAATTGCCACAGTCGGCTATTTGCAGGAGCACGCCGCCGAGGTGTATTCGCGGTTGGAGGCCACGGCCAAGGCGGTTGCCGAGGGGGTGGCGGCGGAAGCTGCGGCAGCGGGCGTTCCGCTCACGCTGAACCGCGTCGGCTCCATGTGGACATGGTTCTTTGCTTCGGGATCAGTGAGGAACTACGAAGGAGCAGCGCGCTCCGACTCGGCCGCTTTCGGGCGCTTCCACCGGGCGATGCTGGATGCCGGCGTCTGGCTGCCGCCTTCGCAGTTTGAAGCGATGTTTTTGAGCACCGCGCACGGGGAGGCAGAAGTAAGCGCCACCATCGCCGCCGCTGCCGAGGCGTTTAAGGCGGTTATCGCCGGTTAGTCTCTTGTGCGACCTCAACTCCATGCGTCCAGGGTGACAAACCGATGGCTCTGCTTGTAGTGCGCAATCAACTGCCCGGCAGCCGCCACCGATGGTCCCCGGTTCGCGCCCAAGCCGGTGTGGCTGCCATCGTGGAGCACGATGTTGGCTGCCCAGCCCCGTTGCTGCTGCCGGTTGATCACGCGTGTCAGCTGACCGGCAATCCTGCGGGCAGAAGGCTCGCTCCAGTCGGTGGTCATCGCGTTCCAGAGGAGCGGAATCATTCCCAGCCGCCGCGCCGTGCGCAGCACATAGGGACGGCGTGCGCCAAAGGGCGGGCGAAAAAAGCGGATCGGCGCACCCGCAATCTGCTGCAGCAGGTCGCTGGTTCGGGTAAGTTCCTCTTCCACGCGACCGGCGGCGGTAAGCGCGAGGTTGGGGTGGCTCCAGCTATGATTTCCAATTGCGTGGCCGGCAGACACGATTCGCCGCACAAGCTCCGGTTCGGCCTGGGCGAACTTTCCCACAAGGAAAAATGTTGCATGAACATCGTGGCTGGCCAGCAGGTCAAGCAGGCGGGGCGTCCACGCGGGGTTGGGGCCGTCGTCGAACGTGAGCGCCAGCTCACCGGGGCGGCGCGGCGCAATTAGAGTTGGGCCAAAAAGTTGTGAACCAGGCCACAGCGCCGCATAAGCGCAACCGCCCCAGGCAAGGCCCAGACCGGTCGCGCTCACAAGTCCACCGTAAATCCCCGTGGTTAAAGGAGAAAGCATGCTGCATATCAGTGTGCGGCTCGACCCGTTCGAAGAGCAAGGCGCACCGGCCGGATTCGCAAGCGCTTGTGGCTACTCCGAGGTTGTGGGATCAATTACCGCTCGGACTTCCGAAATGCTGTTGGCGGGGAAGCCACCCTTCTGCGCGTGCTGTTGGACCGTCTCTTCATCCGGGGCAATGTAAAGACAATAGATCTTGTTGTCGGTGACGTAGCTGTGGACCCACTGGATCTGGGGACCCATTTCGCGCAGGACGCCGCACGAGGTTTGTGAAACGGCTTTCAGTTGCTCCGGCGTTAGTTGGCCGGCTCCGGGAATCTCTCTTTCGATTACGAACTTTGGCATTGATTCGACCTCACGTTTCAAACTGGTGCCCTGGGTTGTGCAGGGTGGACACCATTTCAATTGGCTGTTCACCATTTGGCAAGAGAAAAATGGGACAGCGCCATTGCGTGCCGGCCCTGCTTTGGGAGTATACTCAGCCTTGTTCGGGTCGCATCCTGAGTTTGCGGAGCGGCACTGGAGACAACATGAGCGTTACCAACTTCCCCGGAGGCTGTAGTTCGCCCTCCACCGGTCTTCCCACCACAAAAGTCACCGTGCCCGCACTGGCCGAGATGAAGCGCCAGGGCAAGCCTATCTGTGCTCTGACCGCGTACGACTACGCCACCTCGCGACTGGCCGACGAGGCGGGAATCGACCTGCTGCTGGTGGGCGACTCGCTGGCCATGGTGGTGCTGGGGCACGAAAACACCCTCTCGGTTACCGTGGACGAGATGCTGCACCACACGCGCGCTGTGCGCCGGGCAGTGCGCCGCGCCCTGGTGGTGGCCGACATGCCGTTCGGCAGCTATCACGGAGCGGTGGCGGAGGGAGTGGCCAACGCCGTCCGGTTCATCAAGGAGGCAGGCGCGGAAGCGGTCAAGATCGAGGGTCCGCGCATCGAGATGGTTCGCGCGCTCACCGAGGCCGAGATTCCTGTCATCGGCCACCTGGGGCTTACGCCGCAAAGCGTAAACCGCATGGGCGGATACCGCGTGCAGGCACGCACCGCCGAAACCGTGCTGCGGCTCAAGGCCGACGCGCTTGCACTGGCCCGAGCGGGCGCTGGGGCGCTGGTGCTGGAAGGCGTTCCGAGGGAGGCAGCCGCGGCCATTACCGCCGAGCTTCCCATTCCGACAGTTGGTATAGGCGCGGGGCCCGATTGCGATGGCCAGATACTGGTCTTCCACGACCTGGTGAACCTGACGTTTGGCCCGGCGGCCAAGTTTGTGCGCCGCTACGCCGATGCAGGCGCGCTGATCAAAGGCGCCATGAAGCACTACCGAGAAGACGTGGAGCACCGCGCGTTTCCATCGGATGAGGAGAGCTATCATTTGCCGGATGCGGCGCGGCAGGCACTGGACGCGGCTCTGCATCGGGGAGCGCTGCGGGAAGCCTGATGGAGATACTGCGCACGGTAGCCGAGCTGCGGCAATGGTCGCGCGAAGAGCGCAACGATGGGGGAAATACTATTGGCCTGGTTCCCACCATGGGAGCGCTGCACGCCGGGCACGCCTCGCTCATCCGCGCCGCGGTAAACTCAGTGGGCTTTGTCGCCGTCAGCATCTTTGTGAACCCCACCCAGTTCGGCCCCAATGAGGACTACGCCCGGTATCCACGCACCTTTGAGGCCGACTGCGCGTTGGCAGAATCGGAAGGCGCGGATGTGGTCTTCGCTCCGGCGGTGGAAGAGCTTTATCCCCCGGGCGCGGCTACGTTCGTTGAGGTCGCGGGGCTTAGCGATCGGCTGGACGGTGCATCGAGGCCTGGACATTTTTGCGGCGTGGCTACGGTGGTTGCCAAGCTGCTGATAGCCGCGGAGCCAGATCGCGCCTTCTTCGGGCAGAAAGACGCGGCTCAGGTGGCTGTGCTGCGGCGCATGGTGGCCGATTTGCGGTTTGCCACGGAGATTGTGGTCTGCCCTATTGTGCGCGAGGCGGACGGGCTGGCGCTCAGTTCGCGGAATGTTTATCTCAGTGCTAAAGAGCACGCGCAGGCGCTGGTGCTGAGCCGGGCGATTCGTCTGGTAGAAGGGCTGGTTGCCGAAGGTGAGCGGCGCGGCGGCGTGTTGATCGAGGCCGCACGCAAGCTGTTCGCCGCCGAACCGTCTGTGCGCGTGGATTACATCGAGGTGGTGGACTGGGCTACGCTGCTGCCGGTTGAAGTTGCAACGCCTGGAACGCTTTTCGCAGTCGCAGCCTGGGTTGGCGTGACACGGCTTATCGACAATGCCATCCTCGGTTAACGCACAGAAGTATCCCCGCTGCTTTCCAGAGGTGTTTGACAAAGCTCCCGATTTGATGATCTCCGCACGAATTCTGTGAACAATTACAGGACGAAATACGTTGATTGAGCAGGAGATCATTTTGGACAAGAATTCGAGAGCTGGTGAAGGTGGCGGCGCGGCCAGGTGGAGTGAAGAAAAGGATCCGGTATGGGTCAACGCGATCGCGCTTCTTGTATGGCTGTTGGCAGGGGCGGTCGCGTTCCTGCCTTTCGCGTTTGATACGTCGGCCTGGGATGCTGTGACGCTGCGGGTTCCCGGCAATCAGGGCAATTGGTGGCACTTTCTTGCGGGTGCTCCGGCCTTTCTTGCCTTTCCGATGATCTGGCTCAGGATGCGCCCGTTCTTCTCGACACAACTTTCCACCACGGTGGGACGACGCTTGATCTGGGGCACCGTGGGCGTTTCTGTTGCCGGCACGATGGCCGTGGAGACGCCATTTCTGCTGCATCTGGCTGGAACCAGCGATTGGCAACGATTCATTGTGCTGAGCCTGGGCTTCGGCATCGTAGTCGGCAGCGCTGCAATTCTGTTCCTGCGCCGCCGCCACATCTCTCCCACACGGGCCTGCCTGGCCGGTCTCGATACCGCTTATCTCGCAAACATGGGATTGTGTCTAGTTGTTTATGCTGGAGCGCCGGGGGAAATCGGGTCAAGGTCGGGCTGGTTTGTGACTGCTGTGATCGTCTGGCCAATGCTCTTCGAACTCATTTGGATATTCATTCAGGCTTTCCGGACGCGTGCGGAGCAAATCGATCCACGCGCCGTCTGACCCGCGTTCCTGACTCCTTCTTTGCTGTAGCCGTCTGGATTGGCGCAACGCGGTTGATCGATAATGTCGCAATAGCCCCTCAACCCGCGCCAGCCAGCTTCAAGTAATCCGGCTCATCGGCAATCGTTCGATGGCGAAAGGCGCGCACAATCTTCCGCTCCTTCAGAAAGAACACGCCCGGCATTTGCTCCGCATCTTCCTTGATCATGCCTATTCCATACTTGAACATGGCGCCCTTGAGCCAGCCTTTCAAGACCGTCGGATTCAGGAAGTGCGAATAGGGATTGGTGCGCGACAAGGCAAAGAAGGGAAGCTGATACAGCGTCGCCGCGGGATTGCTGATCCTCTCCACATTTGAAAGGCTGTAGTAGTCGAAGTAGGGTTTGGCCCGTTCCGGGGAGCCGAGATGCACAAAGACAGGGCGCACACCGTTGGCCTCAATCTGCGTCCTCACCCGCGAAACACGGTCAAGAGCCTGTGCACAAAAGGCGCATGCAAAGTGGCGAAGAAAGATGAGCAATACCGGCGATTCATCCACCAGATCGAGCAGGGGACGGCCCGTCTCCGTTTGAAAGTCGCGCAGGGAGTCTGCGAGATTCGATCGCTCAGTTGGCTTGAGCCTCTCCGCGGCCATTCAATCCTCGACACACCCGTGTGAATGGTCGATTATAGACGGAATCCGATGGATACCGGGATCTCCAGCGACACATATTCGTTGCCTGAGGATCGGATTCCAGGCAAATTCAAGTGATCACTATCTAAGGTCTGGGCGCTGGGTCGCGTAATTCGGAAAGTATTCCAGAGACGCCTGTCGCTGAGCGCGTAATCGCCATTGCATAAACGCTGCCCGCGGCTGCAATCTGATAGCAATGCCGGAACTTCCTGACATCGCCGCTTACATCACTGCGCTCGAAGCTCGAATCCTTCAGCAGCCGCTGGAGCGTGTGCGTCTGGCCAGCGTCTTTCTGCTGCGCACCGTCGATCCGCCGCTATCTGCCGTCGAGGGCCGCATCGTGCAAGGGATTCGGCGTGTCGGTAAACGAATCGCCATCGGCGTTGAGGGGGATCTGCCACCCCAACGACCAGGACCCGTCGTTGGGGACCCCGGGCTTATCTGGCTGGTGCTTCACCTGATGATCGCGGGCCGGCTTCATTGGAAGCCGCCGAACGCAAAGCTTGCCGGCCGGAATGCCCTTGCCGCCTTCGATTTCCCCTCCGGTTCACTCACACTGACTGAGGCCGGAAGCAAGCGCCGCGCATCGCTTTACGTTCTGCGCGGGGAGGATGGGCTGCGGTCGATCGACCCTGGCGGCGTGGAGATCTTCTCGACAGACATCGACGGCTTCCGCGCGGCACTCACGGCCGAGAACCGCACGCTGAAGAGGGCTCTCACCGACCCTAGATTGATAAGCGGCGTCGGCAATGCGTATTCGGACGAGATTCTGCACGCGGCGCAGCTCTCGCCGATTACGCTGACCCACAAGCTGAAGCCGGAGGAATTGGAGCGGCTGTTCGAGGCTACTCGCTCCACTCTTACTCTCTGGATCGACCGGCTTCGCGCTGAGGCCGGCAAGTCGTTCCCTGAAAAGGTGACCGCCTTTCGTCCCGAGTTTGCCGTACACGGCAAGTTCGATCAGCCCTGCCCGCGCTGCGGACAGAAGGTCCAGCGCATTCGCTACGCTGACAACGAGACCAACTACTGCGCGCATTGCCAGACCGGCGGCAAGGTTCTGGCCGACCGCAGCCTATCGCGCCTGCTGGGCTCCGACTGGCCGCGCACGCTCGATGAGCTGGAAGCGCTGAAGCGGCGGTGAGGAAGCGTTGAATGAATCGGGGGTCGATGCGGGGTGCCGGGTATGCACCGGGCCTAGAGTTGGCGCGGAAAAGGGCCTGAGTTCATTTTGGATGTCCCAGGTACTTGCCGCAGGGGCTTTCTGTGAGACGGCTGGTGTTGTCAAGGTTTTTGTCTTTGCATTTGTTTTTTCCTTATTGGCGTTTTTGTTTTTGCTGTTGTTCTTGCTGTTGTCTCTGGTTCGTGTTGTG
>Ga0302140_10004009_pt1 | contig 18756 bp, 12 predicted proteins | sample I_Bog_E1_1_FD_202095 | JGI IMG/M metagenome (GOLD analysis project Ga0302140, IMG submission 202095) | Peat permafrost microbial communities from Stordalen Mire near Abisko, Sweden - I_Bog_E1_1 | ecosystem: Environmental > Terrestrial > Soil > Wetlands > Peat | place: Sweden: Abisko, Stordalen... | reverse complement strand
GTCCGTCGCCGGAGGTGTGCCCGTTCTTCCCGCGCTGCGCACCGGGCTTTGCGGAGACCGCCTGCACGGCATCGCCGGAATTCTAAATGGCACCTGCAACTACATTCTCAGCCGCATCGAGACCGTCCGCATTCCCTTTAGCGAAGCTCTCGAGGAAGCGCAGGCCCGCGGCTATGCCGAAGCCGACGCTAGCGAAGACCTCGACGGTGGCGACGCTCGCGCCAAACTTTCCATCCTCGCCCTGGCGGGTCTGCACGTCCGCGTGTCTCCCGAAGAAATTCGCGCCCGCACCATTCGCCCCGTCGACGCGGTCGATTTCGATTACGCCGCCGAGCTCGGTTGCACCATCCGCCAGATTTCGCGCGCCGATTTGAAAGCGACGACCTTGTTTGCCGACGTTGGCCCCAGCCTGGTTCCCGCGTCCTCGCCCTTCGGACGCGTGCAGAGAAACCTGAATCTGGTTTTGACCTCGGGAGAATACGGCGGCGACATGGCCTTCCTGGGCGCGGGCGCGGGCGGAGATCCCACGGCTGTTGCGGTCGTCTCAGACTTGATGGCTGTGGCGGAAAGCTTTGCGGCTGGTCCTCGCCCGCGACGCGCACTGCAATTCGCGTCGCCCAAAGTGAGCTGCGACTTTGAAACGCCCTGGTATTTGCGTTTTCTAGTGAAGGATCAGCCTGGCATCATCGCAGGTCTGGCTGCGATCCTCTCGGCTCACCAACTGAACATCGATGCCGTGCTGCAAAAGCCGGGCTTCGATAAAGCCGCTTTGCCCTTCGTAATCACGCTGGAACCTTGCCGCGACGCACAACTGCACCCAGCGCTTCAGGAAATGTCGGCACTTCCCTTCGCGCTAAAACCGTGCCTGTGCCTGCCGATCCTGCGCTAGCGCGCTCTGCTACTCCCTACTTCCAGAAAGGATTCTTCAGTCCGGCAGGCGCGAACACTTTGTCGATTTTGGCTTCCGTGCCGGAGTCGTCCGATATTTTCTCGTCCAACAAGCGAGACGAGGGCGCTTTAATTTCCTCTGCGGCGTAGGGTGGCATCGGGGTGGAAGGACAGTCTGAGTTCATCGGGGAGCCTCCAAGATTGCTAATGGTCTAGATTTATTGAAACACCAGAACAGCACTTTGCGGGCGGCAAAATCTAGATGCCTCGCATCGAAAAATCAGCAAGTGGAACTTTTCCCGTTGTGGCTCATTTCGAGCGCTAAAACAAAACTGCTAGGATCTCAGGTTCACCATTTGGAATTCGTAAACGTAAACGCAAGGACACCATTTTATGAAATATCGCAAGCTGGGCCGAACCGGTTTCGAAGTCAGCGACATCGCGTACGGACTTTGGGGTATGAGTGGCTGGAGCGGATCTGACGAGCAGCAGTCGCTCGACTCCCTGCAACTCTCCGTAAACTCGGGCTGCAACTTCTTCGACACCGCATGGGCCTATGGCGAGGGCAAAAGCGACGGCCTGCTCGGCGAAACCATGGCGCGCAATTCCAGCAAGAGGCTGTATGCCGCATCGAAGATTCCGCCGGCCAACGGACAATGGCCCGCACTCCCGAAGTACAAATACCACGACGTGTTTTCTGCGGACCACGTGATCAAATATGCCGACATGATCCGCAAGAAGCTCCGCGTCGACTCGATCGACCTGTTGCAGTTTCACGTCTGGGACGATAGTTGGACCGACGATCCGGAATTCCACTCGACCGTCGAGAAGTTGAAAAACGGCGGCTGGATTCGCCACTTCGGCCTCAGCCTGAACCGCTGGGAACCGGAGAATGGAATAAAAGCGTTGCACACCGGTTTAGTCGACGTAGTGCAGGTGATCTACAACATTTTCGATCATGCGCCCGAAGACAAGCTTTTTCCTCTCTGCCAGGAACTTAACATCGGAGTGATCGCGCGCGTGCCGCTCGACGAAGGCAGCCTCGGCGGCAAGATGACGCTCGAAACGCGCTTCCCGAAGGGCGACTGGCGCTCCGGATACTTTGGGCCGGAGAATCTGGCGAATACTCTACAGCGTGTCGACGAGCTCAAGAAGATCTTGCCCGCGGACATGACACTGCCGGAAATGTCATTGCGCTTTATTCTGTCTCACCCCGCAGTCACCACCACGATTGTCGGCATGCGCGATCCGGAACATGTGCGTCAGAACATCGCCGCCAGCGACGCCGGCCCGCTCGACGCCGGCTTGCTCGCCGAATTGAAGAAACACCGCTGGGACCGCAAGCCGCAAAGGTGGTCGGATTAAGCGGAGCCCGAGCGCTGTACCCTGCACCCCCTACGATCTCTGGTAGTAGCTCGCAATCCAGTCTAGCCTGCTTATTCCGCCCGCCGGCCGCTTCAACCATGAATACTGATTCGTGCAAGACCGCTTTCGCCCTAGCCCTGTTCGCCATCGTACTTACGGCGACCGTACACGCCCAGAACCCGCGCGGATCGTTGCGCGGCACGGTGCAGGATGCCACCGGCGCCCGCGTCGCCTCCGCCAGGATCGTCGCGCAATTGTCGGGATCCTCCGTGAAACGCGAAGCGGCCAGTGAAGACCGCGGCGAGTTTCGTCTCGATGACCTTCAGCCCGGCAATTACCGCATCGCAATAACGGCTGCGGGCTTCGCCCCGGCGCAGGCGGATATTTCAATCGCCGTCACCACCGTCCGCGACATTACGGTCACGCTGAAGCCTGCGGCGACCTCGGAAACCGTCAACGTGCAGGGGAGCTCCTCCTCGATCACAACCGAAACCATTGACCTGTCGAGCGCAGTGCGCGGGGGAGTAGTGGGCAGCCAGGACCTGGAAACTTTGCCGCTTCCGGCGCGAAGCTTCGCCAATATTGCTTATCTCGTGCCTGGAACCGAGCCGGTCGAGCCTTCCGATCCAACGAAGGCGCGCATCACCGCAGTCTCCACTGGCGGAAGCTCCGGCTTAAACAACGAACTGTCGGTGGATGGCGCCGAAAACTCCGACGACTGGATCGGCGGCTTCCTGCAAAACTTTTCGCCCGATGGCGTTCAGGAATTCGCGGTCCGCACGTCGAACGAAGATGCCGACACAGGTTGGACCACAGCCGGGTCCGTCGTAATCACCACCAAGCGCGGCACCAACGAATGGCACGGGAGCGGAGCGTTCTATGACCGCGAGGCCGCGCTGAATGCGCGCTTTCCCATCGAGAATCCGGCGCCGAATCCCAAGCAGCCGTTCTCGCGCCAGAACTACGTTGGAACCTTCGGCGGTCCCATCGCAAGAGACAAACTCTGGTTCTTCACCTCATTCGAGAACGTTCACGAGAATGCGAGCATCGCCTACAGCCCCGCCAGCACGGCGCAATTCGACGCGCTGGCGCAGTTGGCCTCCGAGGGACTGATCACTGGCATTCCGTCCATCCCGGTGCCCGCCACGGTTCCAATTCCCTTCCGCGACTTCCTGAGTTCTCTGCGCCTGGACTGGGCCCAATCGTCGAAATCGACCTGGTTCCTGCGTGCATCGCAAGACAGCTACCTCACGCACAATGCTCTGGTGCAGCAGGCCACGTTGCCCTCGACCGGCTTGATCACGCACAACAATTACTGGAATGTGGCGCTCAGCAATAGCTATACCTTTAATTCAAACTGGCTAGGCAATCTGGTTCTCGACGCCAGCCTGTTGCGTCTCACGCAGACCCGGGAATCGAATCTCGGCTTCGCCATTCAGTTTCCCTTCAGTGTGACGGCGCTGACCGTGTCCGGCTTCGAGACATTTGGCGACAATCAGTTTGCCACCCCGATCACGCTTTTCCCCGACCTGCGCAATCAGGACAAATACCAGTTCCGCTACGATCTGAGCCACGTTGTGCGCGACCATGCGTTCAAGTTCGGAGTCGACTTCATTCACGAACCGGTGCTCAGCGGCGCGTTCGCGTCGACGGCGGAGCAGTTCACCACCTATCCCTTCAACCCCGATTGCTACATCGACCCGCCCGGCCCTGACTGCGGCGGCATCACGACTGCCTTGCCGTTTTATTACACGCCTCCAAGCGCGATGTGCAATCCAGAACCTGATCCGACCACGCTCATTGGTTGCACGTTTACTCCCGCTGGCGACGGCAGCTTTTCGCAGAATGTTCAGCGTCTCGGACTCTACGCCGAGGACTCCTGGCGAGTCTCGCACCAGCTCACGGTCAATTACGGCGTGCGCTATCAGACCACTTGGGGACTATTCATAGGTTCGGGCCGCAGTGAAGCCGATAACCCAGCGTATCTCACGCTGCAAGCGCTACAGATCCCAATCGTGCCCCGCGTACCGAGCGACTATCGCAAGCAAATCGCGCCGCGCCTTGGGATCGCTTACTCCCCTGGCAGCAGCGGGAAGACCGTCATTCGCGCCGGCTTTGGCCTCTACTACGACGATCTCGCGCAGAACGGATGGGCGACTGCCTTTCAGGGTGTCAACAACTCGAACTACGCCACCGGACCGTGCAGCTTTAGCGGAGGGACACTCGGCGGCGCAGGTTGCCTGATCGGCGGAAGCGGAGCCACTGGCAATCTGATCGGCTCTCCTTATAAAACGCCGTACGCCATTCACACCACCGGCGGCGTGCAACACGCCTTCAACGAACATTGGCTGGCGAGCGCCGACTACGTCCATGAGCAGGGCAATCACGGCTACCGTGCCTTCCCCTACAGCGGCGGCACGAACCTTTTCACTCCGCTCTTTCCCACAACAGACACCAACGATCAGACGGCTTTGGTACCGAACGTCAATGTCTTCGAGTCCGACAACCGTTCCAGCTACAACGGGCTGATGCTGCATCTGCAAGGCAACATGCGCCGCTTCAATCTGGTCGCGAACTACACGCTCTCCAAAGCGCAGACCTGGGGATGCGTGCTCGGCGAACTCTTCGACTATGTCGATGGCGTCTGCCAGGTGCCGAGTGGATTTCCGAATGCCGGACAACTGGATGCCTTCGGACCTGGCGACTACGGTCCATCGGGCGAAGACGTTCGCCATCGCTTCGTGCTGGCCGGAATCGTCCACATCCCCGGCGGCTTCGAATTGAGCACGGTGAACCAATTCGAGAGCGCGCGCCCCATTACCATCACCACAGCGGACAACAGCGGACGTATTTCAATTCAGTTGAACAACGGTCCGGACGCGTATACCAGTCTCGATGAATTCCGCGGCACGCCTTACGTCCAGTCGGACCTGCGCGTCACGCGTCCTTTCAAAATCAAAGAACGCTGGCAGGTCGATCCCTTCATCGAGTTCTTCAACCTCTTCAATCGTAACAATCCCGGCGCAAACTTCGCTGTGAACATCGCCCAAATTCCGGGGGCGCAATTTAACGCGAATGGCGCCGTCGATGGAATCTGTAATCCAAACTGCGTGCCCCTCACCAGCCTGAAGCAGCTTGAAATACCGGAGGGCGCTCTGGGAGATTTCTTCGGCCCGGGAACAACGGTCGGGATTCCGTTCGCGGCGCAAATCGGGGTGCGCGTGACTTTCTGACGCACCCCGTACATCACCTAATTTCCATCCGTTTGCGGCTAGTGCGCGATCACGAATACCGTGCCTTCGTCAAAGGAGCCGCCGTATTCGGTCGTCCCTATGAGATTGCCGGCGGAATCGAGCGTTACTCCCGACGTCGGAAGGAAGCCGTCGGTACCATTTTTGTTGAAGTCGTGCAAAATCTTTTCGTGCCAAACACCATCCGCCAGCCGCAACTCGAAGACAATTCCGCATGTCTGGGTTTCCTGGCACGTCCCTGTGCCGCCGCCTAGGGTTTCGCCGAACAGAACCCCGGCGGAATTGAAGACCAGAGTGCCATTCGGGTTGGCGCCATCCGTGGAGCTTTCGAAGTTATGGAGAATCTCCTCCGTCCAAGTTCCATCGGACGAAAGCGAAAGCTCAAACACTGTGCCATTGTCGGTCGGATTTCCATTGGCAGTAATGCCGTAGAGGTTGCCGGCGGAGTCGAAGATGAGTTCTCCTTCCGGCAGGTAGCCATCGGTTCCGTTGGTAAACGTATGAAGAACGGTGTAGTTCCAGGAGCCTCCGCCAGCAGGCGAAAGCTCGAAGACAACGCCATCGAAGGCTGATCCGCCAAATGCCGCGACGCCGTAGAGGTTGCCCGAGGCGTCAAAGATCATGCCTCCGTTGGGGTACGAACCGGTGTCAGTGCTGAAGGTATAGAGTATGGTCTCAGTCCACGCTCCGCCTCCGGCGGGACTCAGCTCGTAAGCGGTTCCGGCGGCGTTGCTGCCACCAGCTGCTGTCACTCCGTAGAGATTTCCGGAGCCATCGAAGATGAGAAGTCCCTGAGGAGTTTGCCCGTCTATGAAGTTGTTGGAGAAACTATGCAAAATCGTTTCCGTCCATTGTGTATTGGGCAGGGTCGGCGGGCTGAGCTCGAAGACTGTGCCCACATTATCGGTGCCGCCGGCCGTGGCGGTGCCGTAAAGATTTCCGGCAGCGTCGAAGATCAATCCGGCAAAAGGGCTTTGCCCGCCTCCTCCCACCTTGGAGAACCTGTAAAGGATTTTCTCTTTGTAACCGCCACCACCTTTTACGAGTTCATACACGGTGCCTACATTGTCAGGGCCGCCGAACACGGACGTGCCGTACAGGTTTCCGTCAGGGTCCGAGGTCAAAGGTGATGAGGGAACAGTTGCGTCTTTGCTCTTGCTGCCAAAGTTATACAGAATTTTTTCGGCCTGCGCGGATGTGCGCGGGGTTATCGCAAGCGAGGCCACGGTAAACATAGCCAACGCCACAGAAAATCCGAGAGAACACTTCTTACTTCGCATGGGGAATCCTCCGTAGTCGAGATGCGATGAGTGGCTTAGTCTTGCTACAGGGCCCGGCTCGGATAAAGAGTCTAGAACGCCTACCTGGGGAATGGGGAAAATATTTACATCGGATCGTTCGTCGAGTCAACCGCGAAATTAACGCACCAGCCACTCAGTCGCGATGTGGACCCGCACCAGCAGCTCGCTGTAAGTGACAGCCAAGGTGGCCATCACCGCAACCGCGGCACACACCGCGGAGGCGAGCGAGTATGCCGCGTCGGCGGGTTGCCGCCGTTCTCCCCATGCAATCAGGCGCTCCACCCGCGCATTCACGCACTCCGCCGGGCTGTGGACCAAGGCCGTGGTCAACTCCGCAGGCGCCTCCAGTGGAGCCAGCCGCGATAACTTGATCACCGCCGCCGCCAGATCCAGCGCTTCCGTCGCGCTCGAGACTGCGGCATCGTCGGCGGCCATCTCACTCGCCTCGCGCCAAGCGCTCTCCAGTTCCGCCATTCCCGGAAATGCTACAAAACGCAGAACCAGCTTTCTCAGGTTATCCCGGCGGCGCACGTGGACCACTTCATGCCGCAGCGCGGTCTGCAGTTCCCGCTCGGTCAGCACAAACTCCGCCGCGCCCGACAACCATACGCTGGGCCGCAGAATGCCAGCAGCGGTGAGCGGGGGAGCAGCCGCCGAAATCCGCAGCACAGCCACCGAATCCCTCGAACTGCTGAAGATGGAACCGCTGGAGATGGAATCGATGGCGTTGAACCGGATAGGGCTCGATCCGATCACGCGCGCTTCGCTCGACCACTGTGCAACCGTTCGAGAAGCCCGCAGCAATGCCGACGCCGCCTTCCACATTCCCACCAGTAGTACCGCCATCCCGCACAAGCCAAGCACCGCAGGCAAGGCGCCCATGGGTTCATCCACGGCACGGGGTTCGAGCAGCAGAAAGGAAGGCACGGCCAAGATCAGCGTGACTCCCATCCCGCCCACAAATGGAACCATGCGCAAGGCGAAAAGCAGGTCGGCACAGCGTCTCGCCGAGTACCGTTGGCTAGAAACCCAAACCCTCCGACAAACGCAGGAAACTGCCGCCGAGAGCACAGCGTAGAGCACGACGAAGACTGAAAAGGAGACCGCAATCCCGCGCACCGCGAACATTACTCGGTCTCCTTCTGGCCCGGTTCCTTCTGGCCAAGTTCGCGGCGCTTGCTTTCCACCAGTTCGCGCAAATCATCGAGCAACTGCGCGTCCCGCTCGCCTAGAATTTCCACCAGGAACGAAAGCGGCAAAGCCGAAGCCGGACTCGCATCCAGCAGTTGGCGAAAGGCATAGCCCGCAGCCTCCCGATGCATCTCCTCACGGTTGAATCGCGGAGCGTAGCGGAATGCCCTGCCCTCTTCCAATCGCGTCAGAATTCCCTTCTTGAACAACCGGTCGAGCGTGGTCATCACCGTGGTGTAAGCCAAGTTCTGATAGCCATCTTCAACCAATTCACGGACAGTCGCGCTGCGCCTGGCCCACAGCGCCTCGAGCAAACGCTGCTCCAGCGGACCCAATTGCTGCGACGCGCTGCGAAATGGATGGAAAATCCGGTTCATTCGCTTTTCCGCTGAATTCCGCATTCTACCGTGAGTCGGAAGCCCACGCCAGGAGCCTTTCTCCCAGGGAAAAGGCGGCTTGCACGACGGATCGCGTCCCGTCGCAGTGGGGCAACTTGCGTTCCTAGGCGGCTCCGTTCCTGCGGTTCTCCGTCACATCTTCTATGCTCAGCAGGATGAAGGCACTTCCGGGTTGCAGTTCAACCCGGCGGGCGTTAAGCAGCATGTCTCGCGTCCCGAGGCCCGCAAAATTATGGCTCATCGCGAAATCGTCCACGCGGGAATTTCGCGGCACCACTTCCTCCAGCAGTTGCCGCAGCCTCGGGATATTCCACTGTCCGTTGCCCAGCTCAAAAATCAACCGCCCTTCGGTTTCCTCCGGCGATACCTCGAATGCGCGATAGAACGCGGGATTTGCGGCGGTAACCTGCAGGTGCGCGTCTAACACCACGATCGGTTCCCTGGCACTCTCCACAATCGTGTCCGCGTACTCGCGGGTCTGCTCTAACAGGCGTTTCAGGGCGTCAATGTCTTGCAAGCTGATCACCGCGCCTTCGACCTTATGATCCCAGGTTTTGTAGGGCCGCACATGCAGCACGTGCCACACGCCTTCTTTGGTGCGGACTTCGCGCTGATCCTCAGTTTCGCGCTCAATGACTTCGCGGACCATTGGCTCCATATCCTGCAGGTCCAGATTCGGGCGGATCTGGCCCAGGCGCCGGCCCACATCGCTGGGCAGCAGGTTCAGGATCTTCTGCGCCGGCGGGCTGAACCGGCGAATCCGCAGATCGTTGCTGACCATCACCACCGGAATGTCCACCTGGCCCAGCAGGTTGAGCAGATCGTTATTCGCCGAACTCAACTCCGCATTGCGGTTCTGCATCTCTTCGTTGAGCGTGGTAAGTTCCTCATTGGTCGATTGCAGCTCTTCCTTGGCGGTTTCCAGCTCTTCGTTGGTGCTCTGTAGCTCTTCGTTGGCCGACAAAACCTCTTCATTGACCGATTTGAACTCTTCCATGGTGGTTTCATGGTCTTCGATCAGCGCCCCCAGTTGGCTCCGCAATTGTGCGATCTCGCGCTTCAAATGCTCGTTCTCCCGCGCCTTGGGGTGGTCCGCCTTATTCGCTTTACCGCCGTGGTCTTTGTTGGAGGATCGCGTGGGCGCGGGTATTTTATCCTGGAACACGACCACGTAATAGCGTTCCTGTGCGCCTTGCCCGCGCAGCGGCAGCACCTCCACGTTCACCTCCCGCGGTCCACCCTCCGATTGGATCTCTATGCCCTCTTTGCGCACGGGCGCATTAGTTTTCTTCACCGCACTCAAAGCCGCGCGCAGATCCACCAGCAGGCCTTCGCGCGCCATCTTGGACAGACTGAACGTGGGATGACCGGCGGCTGGTTCCAGATACGCGCCGGTCTTCCCCTGGAACTGCACAATCTCCATTTGATCGTTGACCACGATGCTGGCGGGAACAAACCGGTTGATGAGCAGTTGCTCCACTTCGTTGTCGACGGTAAATGGGGCTGGCAATTGTCTGCTCGTCCTTGCATCTTCGATTCGGCGGGGCGAATAGTCCGTGCTCGCGAAGTAAGTCGCCAAACGCGCCGCAGTCTTTCGCTTTTGGTAGATCTTCTCTTTCTTATCCACGAGGGTGAAGTGATCGCCGAATCCTCCCAAACTTTCCGCTTCTCCCAACACCAGGTAGCCGCTGGGTTTCAGCGAGTAGTGCAACGTGGGAATGACCCTTCTCTGCAGAACCGGGCCAAGGTAGATCAGCAGGTTGCGGCAGCTCACCAGATCCAGGTTCGAAAAGGGCGGATCTTTCACCAGATTCTGCTTGGCGAAAATGCACATGTCCCGCACCGATTTATTGACCTGATATCCGCCCTCCTGGCGCACAAAGAACCTCTTCAGGCGCTCCGCCGAAATCTCCGACACCGCCGCTTCCGGATAAAGTCCGGTCCGGGCGCGGTCGAGCGCCGTCTCGCTGATGTCGGTGGCAAAAATCTGGATGGCCATGGCAGCCTGCGAAATGTTACGAGTGTGGCCCCAAAGGTATTCCAGCAGGGTAATCGCGATTGAATAGGCCTCCTCGCCCGTGGAACAACCGGCAACCCAGACCCGCACCGGGTTATCCGGCTTGCGGCCATCGAACAATTTCGGATACACATACTTGCGCAGCCCCAGGAACGCTTCCGGTTCCCGGAAAAAACCAGTGACGTGGATCAGCAAGTCGCGGTAAAGTTCGTCGAGTTCCTCCGGCTTCCGTCCAATGAAACGGAGGTAGTCCTTTAGCTTTTCGATCTTGTGTACGACCATGCGGCGCCGGATACGCCGCTGCAGCGTGGTGTGCTTGTAGTTGGTGAAATCCACCCCGGTCGAATCCCGCAGCAGCCCGAAAAGCGCGTCCAGGTCCGCGCCCACCATCCCTTTCAATTCATCCTTCCCTTCCGTCAGGACCCGGGTCACATAGGGATGCTGGCTGATTCCGCCTAACTCCCGGGCAATCTCCTTCGGGGTCAGGATGAAGTCGATACAGCCAGCCTCGATGGCGTTGCGAGGCATGTCGCCGTACTTGGCCGACTCCTCATCCTGGGCAAAGGTAATTCCTCCGGCCCCCTTGATGGCCCGGCATCCCATCGTGCCGTCCGAGGCCGTCCCCGATAAGACGACGCCGATCGCTCGTTGTCCCACCCTTTCCGCTAGGGATCGAAAAAAATTGTCGATCGGCATATGTTGCCCATGCACCAGAATCCGCGCCCCCAGCTGCAGCGCCCCGTCCTTGAGCAGCATGTTCGTGTTGGCTGGAATCACGTAGACGCGGTCCGGCTGCACAATCGTTCCATTGGCGACTTCCTCGACCGGCAGCTTCGTTTTCCGCGCCAGAATTTCTGGCAGCCCGCTCGCATGGTTGGGATCGAGGTGCTGCACCAGTACGAAGGCCATGCCCGTTTTTTCCGGCAGGTCATGCAACAGCTCAGAGAATGCTTCCAAACCGCCCGCCGACGCCCCAATACCAACGATGGGAAACGATCCCAGGGACTGTTTCGCGTCATTCTCTGCTTTGGTTTTGCGAATCGATCTGACTTGCTTGCGTGGAGAACTCTTCATGGAGACTCCCTCTTACACTGAAAACTTCCTAGGAGCCCGGAGCCGGTAACTGGAACCCGTGAATCTGCCAACCCCTGTCGAAGATGACAGGCCCTGCAAGGCGCCGATCGCGCCCTCGGCAAGATAGCGTGCGAATTGTAGAGCGGCATGGGTCGCAGGTCAACGAATACAAGCTGGGAGGAATGCTTCGCACTGCATCCGTTTCCCAAAACGGGACCGGCATCCTACGATTGGGCATCCCCAGAACCTGATGTCTCTCTGACCCTGCAGCTCTGAAAACGAAGCGCAGAGTGGCGCACTTCTTAAGTTAGTCCGGCGATTCGAGGACACTAATGCCTCCTCGCCGCCGCGCCGATATTGATAACGAGAACCAGTCGAAACAACGCCCGGTCAGAACAGACAAGTGAACAGGGGATGAACATGACTGCCACAATCAAGTCAGTGATAAAGATCGCGATAGCGCTTCTTATCTCTGCCACCGCAGGCCTTGCGCAGGCTCCTCCGGAACTCCAAGCCAAGCTCAATGCCAAGATCAAGCAACTGGAATCCTTCAGTACCGATCCTCAGGTAGTCAGCGCAGTAAAGACTTATAACTCAACTCCGCCATCGCCCGAAGTCAAAGCCATGACGAACGACAAATGGCACAGCCTCACGCTTTTCGATCCCTTCGTGCGGGCAATTGGCAAGAACGCACTCTCCGAATATCTGAAGACCAAACGCGACGATGTGATCATCAAAATTTTCGTTTCCGGAGCCGACGGGGGCAAGGTGGGATTCGACGCCAAGACCGAGCACTGGACCCACAAAGGTATGCCCAAACACGACGTGCCTATGAGTGGAAAGACCTGGATTGGGTCCGTGAAACTCGACGATTCCACCGGACTGCAAATGATCCAGGTGGGACTCCCAGTACTCGACGGCGGAAAGCCGATCGGATCGATTGTCTTCGGATTGCGGGCCGAGAAACTCCACTAGTCCATCACCGCTGTAGAGAGTAATGACCTCATGAACTTAAGCATCGCGAGAAAGATGACGCTGGCGCTAGCCGCCTCGGTTGCGATCACCGCCGGTGCCGTCCTGGGATTGTCCTACCTTCTCCACGTATCTGTGTCTCTGTCCAGCGACTTGGCGTCGACCGCGCGCTCCCAGAGTCAGGGTTCATTCGAACTGATGGACTTCGCCGTTCGGCTCCAGGGTGCCACACAAAAGATGGTTCAGGAAAGAGATCCCGACGCCATCGAGGCGCTGATGACCCAGAACCAGGCTCTGGTAAAGCAGGCCCAGGCCAAAATCCAGGCGGTTGCGGAAGGAGACGCCAGTATTACAGAGGCTTTCGACAAACTTACGCAGGCCGACGCCGAAGTAACCGACCTTCTCATGCACGCCCACAACGTCGAATCGCATCAGGCCATCATCGAAAAGGCCAACCCGGCGTTTGAAGAACTTCTGCGCGCAATTTCCCAATATCAGGATCGCTCAGGCCAAAAGCTGGACAACCAGGCCAAGAGCGCCAACGCGCGCACGCGCCACCTTCAATTCGTGGTCTATCTCCTGGTCGCATCGAGCATCTTGTTGATGTGCCTCGGCAGCCTGGCCCTGGTGCGAACCATCTCCCAGTCCCTCCGCCGGTTAACCGGCATGATTCGTGATATTGCCGAGGGCGAGGGGGATGTCACCAAGCGACTCGAGGTGTCCGGCAATTTTGTCGAGGATGAACTGGACCAAGTCAGCCGCTTCTTCAATTTATTCATGGACAAGCTGCAGGAAATCCTGCGCGGGGTCGTAAGCCATACCAATCGGCTGGCGGGCGCCAGTCAGCAGCTGCTTGATGCCAGCCAGCAGATTACAACCAACTCCGGAGAGACCGCGGTCCAGGCCAACGCCGCGTCCCGCGTTACCCAACAGGTCAGCCAGAATCTGCAGAGCCTTTCCGCCGGAGCGGGGGAGATGACTTCGACTATTCAGAGCATCGCCGCCAACGCCAATGAAGCCGCCAAAGTGGCCTCCACCGCCGTTACTACAGCGCAGGCCGCCAACACCACTGTGGCTAAGTTAGGCCAGTCCAGCGCGGAGATCGGCATCGTCATCAAAGTCATTACTTCCATCGCGCAGCAGACCAATTTACTGGCCTTGAACGCCACCATCGAAGCCGCCCGCGCCGGAGACGCCGGCAAAGGCTTTGCCGTGGTGGCCAATGAAGTGAAAGAACTCGCCAAACAGACGGCCAAAGCCACGGAAGACATCAGCCGCAAAATCACCACCATTCAGACCGACACCAAAGGCGCGGTAGAAGCGATTGGGACGATCAGCGGTGTCATCAACCAGATCAACGACATTTCGGCGACCATCGCAGCCGCGGTCGAAGAACAGAGCGCGACCACCCATGAGATGACGCGCAACACCAGCGAAGCGGCCACGGGAGCGGGCAACATCTCAGCCAATATCGGAGGCGTGGCGCAGGCTGCCGATGGCACGTCGGCGCACGCGCAGGACTCGCAAAAAGCCGCACAGGACCTGGCCGACATAGCGGCGCAGTTGAGCAGCCTCATGGGAAGATTCAAAATCGAGCGCCGGGACTCGCCACGGATCGACATTGCGCTGCCGGTTCGGCTTGCCGGGACCGACGCCAGCGGCCTCACTTTCGACCAGGAGGTCGTGACCATCAACATCAGCCGGCAGGGAGCCTCCTTGCAAGGTGTCCACGGAAAGCTTCAGGTGGGTGACAAAGTCACTCTCGCCCGCTTGGGCAAGCAGGAACCGTTTCGCGTCGAATGGATGGTGCCAAAGAAGACTGACTCCGCAAGCCAGGTAGGCGTGAGCGCAGTTGATTCGAATACTTCGTTCTGGGACGATGTACTCGAAGCGCAGCCGCAACTCGCCGGCGGGAGCACCGAGCGAAATTATTCTGAGAAGGCTCCCAAGCCGAAGGCAAGGGCGCACGGAGCGTAGGCGGTGATCGTCACGCGAACGCCGATCAAAGCAGACCCAAAGGACAGCCAAGAGAAAATTCTGGGGTGGGAAACGGGAATCGAACCCGCAACCGTCGGAGCCACAGTCCGGTGCTCTACCAGTTGAGCTATTCCCACCGTCTCGCTGATTATAGCAACTGCCGTTCGCTCATGTCAGAAACGCTGCTCCTGGGATCGCATTCGCGTCTCCCAATTCCGGACGAGCCTTCCAGCATGTTTCACCGAGCGCGCTCACGCCCGACCCTACTCCTCAGCTAAAAGACGGCACCACATGGCACTCAGCAGATGAGTCAGACTGGAAAAGGATAAATAGAACAAAGCAAACGATAAACTATCGAGGAGACCAGAGAGCAGGAAAGAAAAACGGGAATACAACGTCGGATGATCGGGCACTGCCGCGGGATTGGAAAAGTCTTCGCTCACAGCTCTTGGGAGAGTTTTGTTCGCCGCCGGAGAACTACCTACCCGCGCCCCACCCCAACGTATTCAAACCCCATGGCGCGCAGCCGTACAGAATCCAGCAAGTTCTTGGTATCTACGATGATCGGTCTCTTCAGCAGCTGCTTGATGCGGTCAAAATCCAGTGCGCGGAATTCCGGCCAGCCCGTGCCCACCACCAGCGCATCCATGCCTTCCGCAGCCGCGTAAGCCGACTCGCAATAGCGCACCGATCCGTTCAAGCGTGTCTTGGCATCGGTAAGCGCCACTGGGTCATAAGCTCGCACCCGCGCGCCTTTCGCGACCAGCGTCTCGGCCAACCGAATCGCGGAGGAACCCGCCACTGAATTCGTGTTCGGCTTGAATGCCAGACCAAGAATTCCCACATCTTTGTTTTCCACGGAATTCAAAGCCAGGGCAATCTTTTCGACCAAGCGATCCGCCAGAGTATGGTTGACGTCCCGCGCCGCGGTCAGCACCTTCAGCGAAACGCCGTTGGCCTTCGCCAGTTCCGCCAGCGAATCCATGTCCGACTCGGCAAACACGCCGCCCATGCCCGCCCCCGGCTGCAGGCAGCGCGGAGCAATCTTTTTGTCGAGGCCCAGAGCCAGCGCCAGGTTCACTGCATCCGCCCCCACCCGCTCACACAGAGCCGCTACTTCGTTGATGAAGGAAATCTTCGTCGCTACGAACGCTGTCGCCGCTTCCCGCACCAGTTCAGCCGTCGCCTGGTTGGTGACGATCACCGGCACGCCGCGCATCACCAGGGGATGGAAAATCTGCTTCAGAATGTGGACCGCTTCGTTCGAAGTCGATCCCAGAATCAGACGATCCGGCCAGTTGAAATCTTCCACCGCGCAACCGTCGGTAAAGAACATAGGCTGGGAGACGATGGTTCCCGCCAGGCCCGAGTCTTGCAAACTCTTCTCCAAGGCTGAGGCTGTGCCCACGGCTACCGGCGTCACAATCGTCAGAATCGGCGGCTTGGGCGCTAACCGTGCAATGCGCATCACCACGTCGGACAGATTGTCGGCGCTGTCTTCCGCCAGAAAAATGACCTGGGTCTTGCGCGCAAACGATTCGATATCGGTCGAATACGCCAGCCGTCCCGCCCGCACGTTTCGCCGGATGATCTCTTTCAGATTCTTCTCAAAGAAAGGAATGTTGCCCTGAGCCATCTCGACCATCCGCGTCCGGTCAGGATGGCAGCAAGAGACCGGAGTGCCAAAGTCCGCCAGGCAGGCCGAAATCACCGTTCCCAGAAAACCCGAACCGTAAACGCCGATCTGCATCCTCTGCCCCCTGGCTTTCCTGAAACCCACGCCTGAAGCGGCTCCTGGCGCGGATTTCGCACAGTTCCCTCTCTTTCTGTGTACAGCCCACGCCACCGTTGCGCAATGCACGGGAGTGAAATGTACCAGGGGCCATGCGGGTTTGGCAGGGGTAACGTAATGCGAGGTAACCGGGCGGGAATTACGTTGAACTGGGATGAACTTGGGCGTCTACTAGCTTTAGCCTGACGGGGCAGGTCTCCACTGGAAGGGAACGACCGTGAAGTTCAGGGTTTTGACGTCTGGTTTCGGCTCACCACGATGGGTACCGCACGCGCTCGCTGTGCCGCAACTCGAACGTCACCATCGTTGTTTCAGTCCGGGCGATCTATTGCGCGACGTTCCACTGCCACTTTAGGTCAGCTTCTATAGCCTTGGGATATCGAAAGTGCGTGTTATTGAAGACGACGTGATAGTTTGCTGGATTGTCTGGCAAGCTTAAGTTGATTGTGCCTTGTGTGACCTCGCCGCTATTGTAGAGGGCGCCGCCGTTGCTTGGCGTGCTCGTGACGCCGGAATGGGAGTTTTGCCACCTCGCATATTGATCGTCGGTCATCACAAGAACAATTATTTTGCTGGCTGTCCCGCCAGTAGCCTTAAACGTGCCAGACAACCGAACATCCTTTACTCCCTCCGCAACAGAGAACGGGGAGTCTTGCAGATTCATGGCGGCGACGGTGAAATGATCGTCTGTAGCAGGCTGGGTTTGCGCATCCTGAGCTACACCCAAGACTGACAAAAAAACGAAAACGGATAGCACCTTCGCGGTTGTGTTCACAGCGTTTTTCCTCCGACGATTCATCATTTGCCATTTGCTCCATTTTGCAGCGCGTTGTTGACCAGCGGCCTTGGGCCCGCGCAGATCACCAGGATGCCTCTGTAAAAGCCGCGCATATTTCCGTTTCGGCGTTGCCAGGCACCTGCTGTTTGTGGACCTTGCGCCCACTAAAAAAGATACCAACAGCATTGTTGTTATGAAAGAGTACGCATGTAACGATAGGTGGGAGGGCAATGTCGCTTGCCTCAGTGAAAGCGAAGACCAGCTTCTAAGTCAATGCGTTAGGGGGACTGCTAGAGTTTCTCACGGCGAAACCAGGTTGCCACCCAAGGGCACCGGAGCCAGATCAACCCAGCAGTTTTGTGCGTCTTCCCGCACAAACGTGAGCCGGTCGAGCAGGATGCGGCGGCTGCCTGAATACTGCTGCCAGCGTTCGCGGGCAATCCCAAGGGCTTGTTTCGCCGCCTGTTCGGTCGCCATTTTCACGATCGTGAGATGAGGAATGTAAGGCCACTCTTCAGCGAACGCCAGAGCCTGCGTATTTAACTGCTCGTGCAACTCACAAAGACGCGCTCCGGCATGAGCTACGCGGATGTAAACCGTAGGCGTGGTGGGAACGAAGCTTTCCATATCGCCTAGAGTCACTTCGAAAGGCTCGACCTGGCCGCAGATCCCGGCCAGCACCTGCAGCGCCGCGCTTTCCGTTCCCTGCAAAGGCCGCGGCGGCAGAAGCGTGAGATGGGCCCCCAAATGAGGCAAGTCGGGATGCAGCTCCCGCCGGAGGTTCTCCACGAACTCTCCCACTGGACTCTTTACGTACGCAACTAACGCATACCGCAGGCTCGCCATGACAGAGAAAAATTATAGCGCGTTCCGTCGTTTACGATCGGAGCAGTCGTTGATTCGGAGTCATTTTGTTGAGAGAGTCGGGGCGTAGCGCAGCCTGGTAGCGCACCTGTCTTGGCGCCTAGGAGGCCTTCATTTCACGTAGCGGACTACAAGCTTGATGACTCTTTCCAAATGTCAATCCCGCCTTCCGTGGCATACCGGTCTATCTCGCTGAGCTCGTCAACGCTGAATGAGAGGTGCTCGAGACTCTTGAGCGTATCCGCCAATTGATCCACAGTACGTGCTCCGACAAGTGCGGAAGTCACGCGCGGGTCGCGCAACACCCACGCGATCGCCATCTGCGCCAAAGTTTGTGCCCGCCTTTCGGCGATGGCATTGAGTTCGCGGATGCGGCGGAGATTCGCCTCGGTAATCATGTCTTTGCTCAGTGAATCTGCTTTCGTAGCGCGGGCATCGGCGGGAATCCCCGCCAGGTACTTTTTGGTGAGCATCCCCTGAGCCAGCGGCGAAAAGGCGATGCAGCCAATTCCCAGATCTCCAAGGGTTTGAAGAAGGCTCTCCTCGATCCAGCGGTTGAGCATGGAATAAGACGGCTGGTGGATCAGCAGCGGCACGTGGTACGACCTTAGAATCTCAGCAGCCTGAGCCGTGAGCTTGGGAGAATAAGAGGAAATGCCGACATAGAGCGCCTTGCCCTGACGGTGCAGGGTTGCGAGCGCGCCCATGGTCTCTTCCAGCGGCGTCTCAGGGTCGACGCGGTGCGAATAGAAGATATCGACATATTCAAGTCCCATGCGCTTCAAACTCTGATCGCACGACGCGATGAGGTATTTGCGCGAGCCGCCGATATCGCCATAGGGCCCCGGCCACATATCCCAACCTGCCTTGGTCGAGATCACCAGTTCG
>Ga0302140_10004006_pt1 | contig 18768 bp, 11 predicted proteins | sample I_Bog_E1_1_FD_202095 | JGI IMG/M metagenome (GOLD analysis project Ga0302140, IMG submission 202095) | Peat permafrost microbial communities from Stordalen Mire near Abisko, Sweden - I_Bog_E1_1 | ecosystem: Environmental > Terrestrial > Soil > Wetlands > Peat | place: Sweden: Abisko, Stordalen... | reverse complement strand
GGGCAGGTATTCTATGACGCCAGCCGCAAGCTGATTCTGCGGGGCGTGGATGGCATCGTGTTCGTCGCCGACTCGCAGGAACAGCGCATGGACGCCAACGTGGAAGCGCTCGACAACCTGATGTCGAACCTGAAAGAACACGGCTACGACTTCAACAAGATTCCCTACGTGCTGCAGCTGAATAAGCGGGACCTGCCGAATATCCTGTCCCCCGAGGCACTCAATAAAGAACTGCGGAAGAAGAATGAGGCCGTGATCGAGGCAGTCGCGTTTCAGGGTGTGGGCGTGTTTGAGACGCTGAAGGAAATCGCCCGGCAGGTGTTGACGGAGTTGAAGGCCGGCGGGTAGGGGAAGGCAGTTCTCAGTTCTCAGTTCTCAGTTCTCAGTTCTCAGTTCTCAGTTCTCAGTTCTCAGTTCTCAGTCACCGGTTATCGGCCCACGCTGGCGTGACTCACCCGCAATTTCGATTGCGTTAGTTCCCTGACGTCCAGCTCTCCCTTTTTGTCTTTGTCCAGCCGGTCGAACTCCGCTTCCATAAACTTCATCCACTCTTGCTTGGAGATCTTGCCGTTCTTGTTGGTATCGATAAGAAGAAGCAACTGCCGGACCTCTTCTTCTCCGAGCGCGAGCTTATCCTGCGGCTTCGGAACGGCTGCCTTGGTTTGAGCGACCGCGGTCCCCAGCACGGCCCAGGTTGCGACCGCTGCCGCAATCACCAGAATGACCAACACGATGTTTGTTCGCCTTACCATGAGCGCCTCCTGCGCTGAAAGCTGGTTCTCACTTATCCCCTATGACCCTAGAACTCAATGCGCAAGGCGAGTTGCCCGGTGCGGTTGCCGGCATTCTCCGCCGTCTGTGGCGCGCTGAGGACGCCGAAGGTTGCCGGCACATCGATCTGCGTGGCGGGAGGAGCGAAGTTGGGGTGGTTGAAAACGTTGGTAAATGTGGATTCGAAGCGGACCTTTACTCCCTCCGTAACCTGGAAGACTTTGGCAAGGCCGAGGCTGGCCGCGGCCGTGCCCGGTCCCTGGAGAATGCCGACTCCGGCGTTGCCGAAACGTCCGGCACCGGCGGGAGTGGGCGCGAAGGCCGCGAGGTTGAAGTATTGCGCGTGTGATTGTCCCTGATAGAAATTCGACGAGACCTGGTCGGGACGCAGGTACGCACCCCGATTGACCACGTTGGTGTTGGACTGGTCCGCGGAAGCACTGATGCTCGGTGTGAGCCATGGGCCGGTTTCAAGCACGGTCACGTTGGTCAGTTCCCAACCGCCCAGCACACCGTTCTTCCAGCCGCCAGTGTTCAGGAATGTGCGGCCCTGACCGAAAGGTAGCTGATAGAGTCCGGTGAAAAGAAAGCGGCTCCGGCGCGTTCCCTCGACATTGCCGTAATCACTGCGGATATCGAATCGATTGGCGATGGGGATGCCATAGTTGACTTCGCCCGCGAAGGCGGCAGGAGTATCGCCCTGGTTGTCGGCAAGATTTTTCGCCAGCGTGTAGTTGGCATCGAAGAAGAGGCCGTGTGAGGTCTTGTGGCTCTCGTGGACTTCAAGCGCGTTGTAGTTGGCCTCGCCCGCGTTGAAAGTGCTGTAGAGCTCGAACCAATTCTGATAGGGCGCACGTGGATCGACAAACATTCCGGTCGGCACGGTGTACGGAGTCGTGCTGGCGGGAATCTGGTTGAGGTCTTCCGTGATACTCAGGCGGTAAGTATGCATGCCGACGTAGCTGACCCGCAGGCTGTCGTTCGCGGTGAGTTGACGCTCCACGGTGAAGTTCCACTGATTGGCTTGCGGGTCGCGGTAATTGGGATCGACACCCTGGTCGAGGCCACCGCCGCCGTATTGCACGCCAACCGAGGGTGGCGCGGTGTTGGGGAACTGGATGAGCGGCGCAGCGGTCGTACCGCTGTTGGTGTAAGTGTGCAGCGCGGAGGTGGGGTTACCGCTGTTGTTGAAGGACAGGGGACCGAGATTGGTTACGGTGAAGATCCCAAAGCCGGCGCGGATGACCGTCTTGGTATCGTTGAAGGGACGATAGGCGAGCGAGACGCGCGGCTGGAAATTGCGTTTATAAGTGTTGCGCAACGACTGCGGCAGATGATCCTGGCTGGCGGTTATGTAGTTGGTGCAGGGCAACGCCGTATAGCCGAGGTTGCAGGCGTTGAACGACTGCTGAAAGCCGAGATTCGAGGCTTGAAGATTATCCGTCGCTAGATAGCCGGCGAGAGTATTGGGCACGACGACGGAGTTGTTTCTCTGGTCGAAGTTTGCCAGGTTGCCGCCGTCTTCGGTGAAGCCGGGAAGGATTTGCCAGCGCAATCCGTAGCTCAGCGTAAGTCTGCTGTTGATCTGGTATTCATCCTGGCCGAATAGGCTGTACTGCCACGCGGTTCCGGCTACGTCGGGGCTGGAAACCGCAAAGAAAATAGTTGTCGGCTCGCCTTGAAGAAGATCGCCGAAGGAGTTGCCGGTGAATACGGGCTGGACAGGGTTGGTGTCGTTAAAAGTAAATAGCCCGAAGTCATCCGAAGGCAGAAAAGTTTCGATGTCGGCATAGCGCACCCTGCGCGCGTCAATACCAGTCTTGAAGGTGTGCTTGCCCCGCGTCCAGGTTACATTGTCCGTGAACTGCGTCGTCTTTGATTGAGTCACTCCGGTCTTGTCGCGGCCAATGGGAGTGAAGCCGGTTCCAGCATTGAAATTAAACGTAGGAAAGGCGTACGTGGTGGGATGCTGGCTGATGTTCACGCCGGTCAGATCGAGTTGCGCGAGCGCGTCCGCGCCTTCGATGGGAAAACCTACGCTGGTCGTCACATTGGTAAAGCCGAAGCGGAACTCGTTCAGGAGGCGCGGCGTGAGCACCCACGTGTGCGAGACCAGCAGGCTGCGATTGTGCACACTGTCGGAGTCGTCCGGCAGAAGGGGGTTGGCATAGTCTTCGGTGATGTTCTTCCGGCTGAAGCGCGCGTAGATCGACTGCTTGGAATTAATCGTCTGGTCGATGCGGAGATCGGCTCCGTCGGTGCGCGCGGGCGTGGATTGGAAGTTCTCGTAGTTATAGTTCACCTGGCCGGTAACGTTGGGGAGCGGGTAATAGCTGAGCAGTGCCGTGGCCGTAGGATTGATGTTCGCGATCGGCGTGGAGACCCCGAGCGCAGTCAGGTCGCCGTTGCGCTCGGCCTGCGTGGGCACAAGGAATTGCTCGGCAAGAGCGGTGGAGCGGCGATTTCCTTCGTAGTCGAAGAAGAAGAACGTACGATCTTTTCCGTTGTATAGATGCGGAAAGCTCAGCGGGCCGCCCAGCGCTCCGCCGAAAGTGTTGAAGTGCTTCGGCGATTTGCCATTGAAGCCGTAGGGATCGGCATCAAGCATGTCGTTCTGTAAATACTCAAACAGGCTGCCGTGATAACGGCTCGTGCCACTTTTCGTAGTGAAGGTGACGTCGCCTACCTGGGAAAATTCCGCGCTGTTGTTGAACGACGTTACTCTTACGGCAGAGATCCCCTCCTGCGATGGATACGCGTCCTGCAGCGCGCCATTCTGCCGCACGTTCGCGGTCGAGATGCCGTCGACCGAGAAGTTCACCATCGCCGAACTGGCGCCACCCAGCGCGATGTTGCCGGAACTATCCTGTTGCACGTCGGGCGAAACCGCCAGCGCTCCCAGAGGGCTCGTAGTGGTGGCGCGATTGTTCAGCGGAAGCTCAGTGATCTGCAGATTGTCCTTGGAGTCGCTGATCACCGCGTTCTCGGTATTGATCACAGCCACCGTGTCCGCAACTTCCACGGTCTGCGATTGACTCTTAATCCCGAGAGTGACATCGATCCTTAGCGTCTGCCGCGCGGCCAGCTCTGCGGATGGGATCTGGAACTCGGCAAAGCCTTCGGCCTGCGCCGCAACCGCATATCTTCCAGGCTTGAGGTTCACGAATTCAAAAGATCCGTTCTGGTCCGACGTGGCCGAGCGAGTACTGTTGTCTTCCAGACTCTGGATCTTCACAGAAGCCCCAGGTACCACCGCCTGCGTCGTGTCATGCACCACGCCTACGATGCTGCCGAAGGTGGATTGCGCGTGTGCGGAAACATTGATCCCGAGGACATAGAGGACGAGCAGCGCCGCCCCGATGCTTCGCGCGATCCTGCGCCCAATCCTGGGCCTAATCCTGAGATCGATAACTGCCTTGGTCATTGCCTGAGCCTCCCCCGAGACGACTCCACGAAAGTTATGTTTGCTGATTTTCTTGGAATTCACGCCCGTTGTTGCGAAGCTAGCATCCAGGCCATAAAGAAACTGTGGGCAGGGGATAAAGGAACCGTAAAGTCAGGCCGCAAAGAAACGATAGCGTGCAACAAAAATACCGATAAGGTAGGCTGTTCTCTGTATATCCGCCGCAGTCTCTAGCAGTTGCGGCGCAGGTGGCCTTCGAGAATGTTCCAAAGAAGGGACTTTATGGGTACTGGAAAAGCAAGACTGGCCGTCTTATTTCTCTCCTCATTTCTCTCCGGGTGTCTATTGTCTTCCTCTGCTCTCTTCTCTCAAGTCACTTCCCTGCACGGCATCGACGTCACCGATCTCGACCGCAAGGCCGATCCCTGCAATGACTTCTACGAGTTTGCCAACGGCACCTGGCGGGCCAACAATCCGATTCCAGCCTCGATGACGCGCTGGAGCAAGCGCTGGGCGGCGGGTGAGGCGTCCAAGGACAAGCTGAAGGAGATTCTGGAAGCCGCCGCCGTGGACAAGAACGCTCCCAAGGGCAGCACGGAGCAGATCATCGGCGACTACTACGGCGCTTGCATGGATGAGTCGCGGGTGAATGCGCGCGGCATGGAACCGCTGAAGCCATGGTTCGCTCGCATCGATGCCGCGAAAGACATCGTGGAACTGCAGCGCGTGATGGCCGACATGCACGACATTCTCGTGGCTGATCCGTTCGCGTTCGGCGGCCAGCAGGATCCGCACAAACCGTCGTGGGTGCTGGCCGACATCGGCGCCAGCGGGTTGGGACTGCCGGATCGCGACTACTACCTGAAGCCGGAGCCACGTTTCAAGGAAGCACGGGAGAAATATGTCCTGCACATTGCCGCCATGTTCAAGCTTGCGGGATGGGACGAGAAAACGTCAGCGTCCGCGGCCCAGACGATTATGGGGATGGAGACCAAGCTCGCCGAAGCATCGCTCGACAACGTCACCCTGCGCGATCCAGCGGCCACCGATCACAACACAACCTTCGCGCAGCTGCAGGCGATGGCGCCGCACATCGACTGGGTGGAATATTTCAAGCACAAGCAGATTCCGCAGGATGTCGACCTGAATGTTGACGAGCCGAAGTTTATGCAGGAACTCGACCGCCAGGTGCACGAGGTTCCGCTGGCGGACTGGAAAGTGTATTTGAAGTGGCATCTGTTGGCCTCGACCGCGGATTCCCTTTCGGCGCCCTTCATGGAGGAGGATTTCGCGTTCAAGGGAAAATACTTGAGCGGGACGACGGAGATGAAGCCGCGATGGAAGCGCTGCGCCGAGTCAACGGATCAACTTCTGGGCGAGGCGTTGGGAAAGAAGTATGTGGAGAAATATTTCCCACCGGAAGCCAAGGCCCGTATGCAGGAGATGGTGCGGAATCTGCTGGGGGCGATGCGTGACGACATCCTGAGCCGGCCCTGGATGAGTGACGACACGAAAGAAAAAGCGATGGCCAAGATTGCCACGTTCAATCCCAAGATCGGGTATCCGGATAAGTGGAAAGACTACAGTCATGTGGAGATCCGGCGCGACGCTTTCTTTGAAGACGTGATTGCCGGCCGAAAGTTTGTAGAACAAGACGACCGGCTCACCATCGGCAGGCCGGTGGATCGCGGGCGCTGGGGCATGACGCCGCCCACGTCCGATGCGTACTACAATCCGCTGATGAATGAGATCGTGTTTCCGGCGGGAATTTTGCAGCCTCCGGCGTTTGATGTGAAGGCGGTCGATGCGGTGAATTATGGCGCCATCGGAGTGGTGATCGGCCACGAGATTTCGCACGGCTTCGACGATCAAGGCGCACAGTTCGATTATCTTGGCCGCCTGCGCAACTGGTGGACGGACGCCGACTTGAAGCAGTTCCAGGCCCGTGCCGCTTGCGTGGCCACTCAGTTCGATAACTACTTCATCGAGCCAGGCGTTCATCACAACGGCAAACTGGTGCTGGGCGAGAGCATTGGCGACCTGGGCGGCGCGAAGGTGGCGTTTCTGGCCTACGAGAAATCGCTCGTAAACAAGCCGCGTCCCGCGGATATTGATGGGTTCTCGCCGGAGCAACAATTTTTTGTCGGCTGGGGACAGTTCCGCGGCGATGAGATTCGCATCGAGACTCAGCGCTTGATGATCCAGGGCGATCCGCATCCTATTGCGAAGTATCGCGTGATCGGACCGCTATCCAACTTGCCGGAGTTTCAGAAAGTGTGGAACTGCAAGGCCGATGCCGCCATGGTGCGGCCCGAGGGAACGCGGTGTGACGTTTGGTGAGGCGATTCGGCGACAGCTCATTAAACGCGCAGCCACACCTTGTAGCGGTATTTAATGATTTTTTCTTCGCCGGCTTTCAAGGTGACTTCCCAGGTCAGGCGCGAGAGCGGGTTGTCGACCGCGATGGCTTCCGCTAATTTGGCGGCCTTCCCGTCGTCGGTCTGCGATTCCACCGTACCTCGCACTCGATCTGCAATGCTCAGGCGCACCTCTTTGCTCTTGTAGTTCTTGATGGTCAGCGTTCCTTCCACGGTCACTTGATCGTAGTTGTAGTTGCGCCGCCGCTGAAGATCCTTTTGCCGCTCAACTTCGTTCTCTTCATGGCTGGCGCGGATGTCGGTCGCCACCGTCAGCTTCAGGCTTGAGGTTGCTCCCTTCGGCGTGTAGGGCACGGTATCCTGCGAAAGCGGCTTGGTGCCGGAAATGACCATGGTGGGCGCGCTGGTCCAGGGAAATTTCGTCGTATTCTTCAGCCGCAGAGCGTGCCAGATGTTGTCTTTCGTGCCTCGATCCGATCCCGAATTTAAATTGTTCTGGGCGATACCGAATCCGTCCACCCGCGGCTGGTCTTCCAGGTTCCACTCATAAATGTGTTCGTAGTTCACCGTTTCGGAGAATACGTTATAAGTCGCGCGCTCGCCTCGCGCCAGGGTCACATTCTTTCGGCTGTACAAAAAGAGATCTTCTTCCTGCGCTCCCTTTAACTCTTCGGTGGTGGCCGCAAAACTTGGCACCGCCTCTTGGTCAAGGCCGCCGATCGGGGCGCCCATCGTCATCTGCCCCGCGATCGCGTTCGAATAGCGCGCGCTCATGTCATCTTTGCGCGAGGCCGCCTGCATGAACTCGAGCAGGCTCTGCTGCAGCGCCATGGGAGAAGGAACGTTCGAATACGCAAAATTCGGTACGCCCACCACGAAGAAAAGATCGGTGTCCTTCAAGTCCTCGGCATCGTTAACCAGCACGGCTTGCATCGTGATCTGCGCCGTCTTGTCGTCTTGCAACGAGACGAGATACGAAGGGGTCCACCCCAATCCATGTTCGAGATACCCCATCGTCAGGTTGGCATGGCCGGTCTCGCCTTTGATTTTGAATCGCAGTGCCTTGCGCTCCTCGTCCTGCGCTTGCTGGAGTACGGGATCCGCCGGCAGAATCACGCGAGCGATATTGTGGAAGTAGAGAGCCAGGAGCTTGCCGTCGGATTTCAGCAGCAGGAATTCCGGCTGGGCACGCGGCTGCGGAGCAACGGACAACGCATTCGAGTAAAGGCTCTCCCCCGATGAGTTCTGCTGTGCCGCCACTACACTCGATTTCTCTGCCTGCCGAAACCCGACGATCTCGCCGGTGTACTCCTTCTGGTTGTTGTCGACGATAGTAACCACCTTGCCCGCATTCGCCAGCAGCACGTCCGCCAGCACCGTCAGGCTCTGTTGCGCTGAGACTCTGTAGCGGTGAGCGACCACTTCATCCAGCGACGCCCCCGCATCATTCGGCGCAATCCACAAAGAGCCCAGAGTCGCGTTCGGGACCGGCGCAAGGTTCCCCACTCCGGCCTCCAGACCCACGTCTCCCTGCTTTACCACGAAGGCGAGGCCATTCTTGAAGGCCGCGACCGCTGCCGGTTTCAGTTCGGTTTCCGGCGCTTCTCCGGAATGGGCAGCCAGCGAGACAACGCATGTACACGCAATCAAAGCGAACCGGCGCGGGACCTTCATCAAAGACCTCCCGAGATCGCAATCGATCATGATTATGCGATGGGAACGAAGGGAGGGCGAGATGCAAGTAAGGTTCTGCCCACAACGATGGCCCGAGACCGCAAACGGCCGAAATAGCTGAGTCGCCCGCTTGCCTCGATGAACTTGCTTTTGCCAATCCCACGATATAAATTGCACGATGTTCTAGAAACTTCGGGAGGAGACGGAATGCCCGACTGGAAGAACCACGGCCTGCGCATCATTCGCAGCTGCGAACTCGACAGCAACACACCGCAAACGCCTGGCATGACCCGCGCCGAAGCCATCTCGCGGGCGCGCGTGGGCGCGCAAAAGCTGTGGGCCGGAACCGTGGTGGTTCATCCCAACGCCAAGACCGGCCCGCATCATCACGGAGAATTGGAAACCGTGATCTACGTGGTGCGCGGCCGCGCCCGCTTTCGCTGGGGAGATCATTTGGAATTCGTCGACGAAGCCGGCCCCGGAGACTTCGTCTACGTTCCTCCCTACGTTCCTCATCAGGAGCTGAACGCCCGCAAAGACCAGCCGGTGGAAGCGGTGATCGTGCGCAGCGGTCAGGAGCCGGTCGTCGTCAATTTGGACATTCCCAGTCCGGAGGACCCTCCCGACACTCCGCAGGACGATCCCTTTCACTCCGCGCCGGGAAAGCGCTGAGCCGGAGTGCATTCGTTGTCTTCCAGTATTGCACCTGCCTATTGCTGAGCCGCCGGCTTTGGTTTCTTCCTGGCTGCCGGCCGATTCGCTTTCTTGGTTGCTTCCTGCTAATTGTTACTTCCGTACCGCCTCTCGTGGGCCATTTTCCTCGACATCGCAACCAGCTACGATCAATCTGCCCCAGTCCATCGGGACGAACGTTAACGTTATCGGAAAAAGAAGTGGAGTAACTATTATGCAGTTGCAGTCCAGAGAGTTCGTAGCCAGAGAATTCGTAGTAAGACCAGAAGTCAGCCGACACGTAATCATCAAACCCGACCCGCGTCCTTTTAATCCCGTGAGACCGGTAACCGTTCCTGAAGGCGGATCGACGTTATTGTTCCTATTGGCCGCGCTTACCGCAATGGGATGGGCGGCAACACAACGATACTGCCAGCGAATTGGTGGAAACGCTACGCCTTCGCCGATTGCTCGCTAGGCAGAGACGAGCCAACCGTTCCAAATTCCACCAAACACAATTAAGCGCTTAGAAGCACTGCGGCTGAATCTCCCAATCAGGAGATTACAGTCGCGGTGTGCACGCCCTCTCCGGTTTCCGGAGCCCCCGGCTACGTTTTTGACTCCGCGATCTCATCGCGGCGACGACAGTGTAGAAACGCCCTTGCTTGCTGGAGCGACAAACGATCCCTTGTTCGTCTGTGAGATTGCCGAAAAGAGGCACAGGAGGGGTCTTAGGCAATCTAGGCCGGGCACGTGCCTCTGGTACTTCCCCAGATCCTGCTATTGCTCAGAGTTCCCTGAAGACTCAGCGGCGGTCTGCCAATGTCGGGCAAGACCATCGACATTCCGAATGTCCGGCTGATTCGCCTGACAACAAGCACGCGCCAATTTATGGGTTAAACAGGATTGATCGCGATCATTTTCCCGAAAGCAGACTTCTCGCCACTTTTCCTGAGTTTCCCGCCATTCGGAGCTGAGCGCAAATTTCCCACGAGTTGTGGCAGGTCCGCGAAGAATGAGTTTTGAGCGGTTACTTCGGTTCAAGGGACGAGCGCGAACCGGCCTCATTCACTGGCTGCCTAGATATTATTAGATTTGCGTTCGGCTCACTTCAGATCGGAGCCGTTTCGCTGGCGCGCCATGATGACAGGTCTCGACTCGAGTTCGTGGGACAGTGAAGGGAATCTTCTTGTCCCCCTGCACGGAATCCGAATCGCTCTGGGGCTGAGCCTTCTGGCCGCCAGCGTCTTCTGCGTGCTTACGTACCTGGGCGAAAGACGGTGGCATGATCAAAACCCGGGAGATTCCGGCTCATTTGTAACTCCGCCGTGGATATGGGGCCTCCGCCTCACCCTGGTGCTGGTGCCGTTTGTCCTTAGTGTGTTGCTGATCTCAACCCGCAGCGAACATTCCAAAGCGGCCGGCGCGGGCGTGGCGTTTGCACTGTTCTCCTTAGGGTTATTGCTTGGCATCGCAGGCCTTTTGGGTCTGTTTCTCGCGTTCTTCCCGGATCCTTATACTTTGCCAGACCTTGTCGCAATTCTCACGTTTCTTGCCAGCAGTCTCTGGATTGTGGTTTCAGCAATCCGGATTGGAAAAGTAAGCTTTGGTTTATTTTTTCTGGCCCTCGTGACAACCGCAGTCTGCCTCATCTGGGGAAATCATGTCTTGGACGATAAAGAGTACAAGCTCGGGCGGCAGCATGAAGAGCAGAAAGGCAAGCCACCATTGAGCTTGTTGCTCCCCTCGAACGCGCCCAACACGTCCTTACCTCGGAAGCCGAAATCTCTCGGGGTTGAGGCTAAATCGATTTCACTCACCGAAGGCCTTAGGTCCCAATGATCTTGTTGCTCCTCAGCGCCGGCTCCGGCCAATAAAAAGGGCGCCGGAATTAACCGGCGCCTCGAGGGCTCGCAAGATGCGGTCGAGCGAGTTGGGTAATCTCAAAAGAACTTATTTGCTCTCCGCGACGGGGCTAGCCCCGAAGTCGCCGCGGCGGTTGTTGGCTGCGGTGCGCGCGGCGCGGGCCGCCGGCATATTGGCGACTGCTGCCGCTCCGTAACGCTCCAGCAGCACCGGCGCCATAGTGTTTTCCGCTTCCTTGACGAAGATCATCTGATTCTCGGAAGCCATATCCACGCGGACGAAGTCTCCCAGTTTCACCTGGGCAGTGGCCACCAGATTTGCCAGCGGGAAAACCAGATGCCGTTCAATCGCCCGCTTCAGATGACGCGCGCCGTAACGCGGGTCGGTTCCTTCCTTCAGCAAAAACTCCTTTACCCCGGTGGTGCAGTTGAACACAAACTGATTGACGCCGGCCGCCATGAGCACGCGCTGCTGCACCATGCCCAGTTCGATCTCCAGAATCTGCGCCAGATGCTCGTCGCGCAGCGTCTTGAACACCACGGTCTTGTCGATGCGGTTCATGAACTCCGGTGTGAACTTGCGCCGCGCGGCTTCGACCGCGGTGCGCTGAATCTTGTCGTCGAAGCTGTTGTCCACTTCCACCACTCGAGGCGCAAAGCCCAGGCCACCGTCCACCAGGTCGGTCATCTCGCTGGCCCCCAGGTTCGAGGTCAGGATGATGATGCACTGCGACAGGTCGACGCGGCGATTGTCGCCCAGCGTGAGCGTCGCCTTATCCAGAATCCCGAGCAGCAGTTGCCACAGCGAGTCGCTGGCCTTCTCGATTTCGTCAAACAGAAGAATCGAGAGCTTCAGCTTCTCGGTGAACCACTGGTTCAGCGCTTCCTGCGTCAGCAGCGGATGCGTCTCACGATGCCCGAGGTATCCCGGAGGCGAGCCAATCAGCTTCGCAATCTCGTGGGAGTGCTGGAACTCGGCGCAGTCGATCTTGATGCAGGCGTGCGCATCGCCGAACAGGGCTTCGGCCATGGCTTCCACCACGCGAGTCTTGCCCGAGCCGGTCGGCCCCAGAAAAAGCAGGTTGCCCACGGGACGCCCAGGAGCGTTCAGGCCCGCCAGAAACATCTGGTAGATTTCGGCGACCTTTTCCACAGCCTGGTCCTGGCCCACAATGCGGCGGCGCAGGGCGGTTTCAAACTCTCCAGCGTCGGCGCTGCGGCGGTTCGGATCGAGCACGGTAGCAAGGTTCGTTCTCATAAGGTAGTTGTCTGTCCTGTCCCAGGCCGTGTCTCCGGCCTTTTGCCTGCTTTTCGCCGAACCTGCCAGGCTTCTGTTGCCTGCGACTCCCCCATCTTCCAGAGGTGACAAAATCTGTCAATGAAAACCAGTCGCTGGCCTGATCTGATAGCCGTCCGGGCTACCTTGGATTAAGCAAGCGTCTGGCCACCGATGGCGGATGGTTTGAGAAACCGAAAACCCTATATTTGGCTGGACTTAGATCGTTGCCCGCCATATTAGAACATCCCGCAGTGGAAAGCTAAGAGAAAGGAAGAGAAATAGTTTGCGCAAGGGGAAAGGGCAAGTACCCAGTACCGAGTACCAAGCAGCCGGGCAGGCGGCGGGTAGATTAGTTGATTTCCCTCCGGGCTGCCCTGTTTTCCCTGCGGCCGCGCCCTTGACCCGCATCCGGAAAACCGTGCTCGGTACCAGGTACTCGAAACTTTCCCATTGAACAAGGGGGGATGACCGGTGGTAACTGGTAAAGGTCGAGAGCTGCGGATTAGCATCCAAGTGAGTGGTCTTCCTGGAGGGATTCTTGCGACGCTTGTCGGTGCTCACGATTGCTGCTGTTTCCTGTCTTCTATTTGGCGGGGCCGCCATGCGGCTGAGCCCAAGGCTTTCCTCGGCACTGGCGGCGCAACCGCAAAGCGCGCAAGCGGTGCCGGCAGTGGCCGCTGCAACCGCACCAGGTGCGCAACTGAAGCCGGTGAGCGCCACGCTCTCCAGCACTGTAAAGCCCGCGGACATCCCTTCGCTCCAACCTTCCGCCGCTCCCGGCACCGAGATCTACACCGCGAAGCGCGGAGAAAGCATCCCAACGGTTGCCCATACATATTTGAAGAGGACTGCATACCTCACTTCCTCGGAGCTCGCCGAAGCCATCCGCCACGCAAATGGCAACCGCTCCGGCAACATACTAAAGGGAGGCGAGCAGATCACCATCCCCGGAATTCTCTCCGCGCCCATCGTCGAGAAGACAATTCCCGTGGCCAAAGACTTTGAAGTCCGCGCCGTCTACCTCACAGGCGTCATGGCCGCCAGCGACCACGGAATCCGCATCATCCGCCACTGGCGCGAAGTCGGCGGCAACGCCGTGGTCTTCGATATCAAAGATTCCGACGGCAGCGTGAACATTCCCTTCGAGCATCCTCTGCTGGGCAAGCACCAGGTCTATATTCACGACCTGCCAAAGTTCGTCCACTTCCTGCACTCCGAGAACATGCACGCCATCGCCCGCATCGCCATCTTCCGCGACGAGCGCATGGTGGTCGAGCATCCCGAGCTAGCCGTGAAGTCGAAGAAAACCGGCCAGCCCTGGCGCGAGAACGGCAAGCTGGTCTGGACCGATCCTTCGAATCCGAAAGTGCAGGACTACGACATCGCTCTCGCCAAGTTCGTGGCGCAATCCGGCGCCGACGAAATTCAGTTCGACTACGTCCGCTTCCCCGCCGAAGGCGATCAAAAAGACGCCAGCTTCGTCTATCAGTCCGAACATCCAGAAGCCACGAGCGAAGGCAAGGCTGAGGAAGGCAAAGGTGGAAAAGCCGCAAGTGGAGACAAGCCATGTGGCGACGGGCGCCTCGCCCGTCCCGCCAAAGCGAAGCAAGGCGGAACCGCCACGGCAGCCGCTTCCTGTAAAGCTGAAACCGCAGCCGTCCATGGCTATCAGCGCTCCGACGTAATCACCGCCTTCCTGAAGAAGGCCTACACCGAACTCCATCCCACCGGCGTGCTGCTCTCCCTCGACGTCTTCGGCGTGATGGCCTGGCAGCGCCAGGTCGATCTCTCCCACACCGGACAGGACATCGTCGGCATGGCGAAATATTGCGACGTGCTTTCGCCCATGATCTATCCCTCACACTTTTTCGGCATGGATAACATCGAGCACCCCGGCGACGCCCCCGAGCACTTCATCGGTGAATCCATGGCTCGCTTCGAGCTGATCACCAAAGGCAGTGGCGTGGTCATCCGCCCCTGGCTGCAAGCCTTCCGCTGGCGCACCAAGACCTATTCGCCCGAATACATAAAGGTCCAAGTCGCCACCGCCAAAGAAAAAGGCGGCATCGGCTTCTTATTCTGGAACGCCGCCAACGACTACTCGAAGCCCTACGAGGCCATGCCGGAAATGCGCGCCGCAGATCTGAAAGAGGGATCAAAAGATAAAGCCAAGTTCTTCCGCGGAGACGAACTGCCAGGCGTGACGGTGAAAGCCAGCCTGACGCCGTCCACGATCCCAGCGCCGGCAACAGCGGAAACCGCAACCCACTAACAAACTCATGTAGTGACAGCCGCCCCTTCGACTTCGCTCAGGGCAGGCTCTCGGCTGTCCGGCGGCCCAGGTCTATCGGGCCGCTGCAGGTTCGGGAAGGGCACAGCTTCAGCCGCCACGAGGCCCGCACAACCGCGGAAGAGCGGCGCTTCAGCGCCGCGTAAAGCTTGGTAGAGAGAATGGAATACGCGCGGTCCGGGGCCTTCGACGCCCAGCGGTCGGACGATCTTGGGGTCGAGAGTTTAACCGCGATTTATCGTCAACTGACGAATCGCTTCCTGTACCTACCAACAGCCACTTGGCGACTGGACAGTCCGCAGCTACGGAATGATTACCAAACGGGAGCGGCCTTGATCGCGTGTCCAGACATTCTCAATATCAGCAAGCGGAATACGCGCGCTAACTCGAGCCTCCCCGAGTTTTCTGCGCGGTTGTCCCCGACCTAAGCCCAGGTTCGTATTCCGATAATGCCCCAGTAGGTCAAGTAAGCAGCGGCAATCAAAAGTGCCGTTGAAACGACACGCGAGAACCTGCGGACGCCTGGACGGACTCCCTCGCCCGAACCTCGTAGAGCAACCAGAAAACTCACGACCGATGCCAATCCGAACAGAAGAGACACCACCCACAACGCAGCCGACCACACGGTGAAATTTCCCAGCCGTTCAATCAGGTCTTCGCTGCACAGGATAAAGATCACAACGAAGGCAACCAGACTGAAAACCGCAATTAGTGGCCACCAGCGCATGGCGCGCTCGGCGGGACGGCGGCGGCTACGCATCAGGCCGCCGATCATCCAGAACGGCGCGTAGAGAACGATCGAGAAGATTGAGAGCACCACGAACCCAGCAACAAGAATTTCTCCGATCGCAAACCACCCCGGAATCCTCCTCATCGTAGTTTGCGAATCGGTTTGGATGAATCGACCCTCTGTGTTGGGGGTCAGCAACTCAAGAGTTGCGACCGGGTCGGGCGGGGCTTCCTTATCCTCGAAACGAAACTGTGCCCCTTCGACCGGTATGTGGACCTGGTGCCAACTTCCTAGTGCGGAGGAGATCATCTTGCCGTCTTCGAACCGAACCCGGCTCAGACGCACGAGGCGTCCAATAAAATGTGAGGGTTCAGTGCGAGGGGAATCGGGCTCATACCATCCAGCGTAGTCCGCCGCATTGACGGGTAACTGGGCGACTGGCGGCACCACCGGTTTCTGCAGGCTGTGCGTAATGTAAGCCCGGACCGCTTTGCCCACTTTTTCGAAGGCATCCCCACTTTCGCTGTTGATGCTGAAAAAATATCCGACGCCGTAGTCAGGCATGTAGGACATGTCGGTGAGGCCTCCATCGACTCCGCCGTCGTGGCCGTGGTAGACGAAGCCATCTTCAACGCTCCAGAAATTGCTGAGGCCGTATCCGGCTATCAACCCCTCTTTGGCGGCCCAGGTGCTCTTGGGACTCTCCATACGATCGATGTCGGGGGAGGGGACCACCTGCTTTCCATTCGCCGCGCCGCGATTGAGATCGAACTCCAGATACGCAGCCATGTCGTTGGCGGACGCGTTGATAGCCCCGGCTGGGCGCATGATGATGTGCGAGTACGGAAAAGGAGTCCTGCCGTCGGGGTGATAAAGCGTGGTCGCCGTACCGGGAGCAGGCTCGAAGTAGGTCGCGGTCTTCATCCCCATAGGATTGAAAAGATTCTGCTGCACAAAGTCTTCGAACCGCTGGCCCGTTATTTTCTCGACGACGTAGGCCGCGACCGCCGGTCCAGCGTTGCAATACGCCATTCTCGTCCCTGGAGGCCACCGCGACGTGCGCGAGTGATGGTCGTAGTCGAGGCCCTCGCGCAGGCTCATGGAGTCGGGAGCCTGTTTTGCATACTCGCGAAAGTGCAAGTCGTCCCAGCCCGTGGTGTGCTCGAGCAAGTTCACCACCCGGACGGGATCGCTCGATTCCCATGGATTGTCGAACCACACTTCCGGCGCCAGTGTGTGAAGGGGATCGTCGAGAGACAGCTTGCCCTGGTCGACCAGCATCAGGATCGACAGCGAGACGAAGGTCTTCGAGGTAGAACCGATGCGGAAGAGCGTATCGGCTGTGGCGGCGCGATTGCCGGCCAGGTCGGCCATGCCGAGGCCGGTGACCCATTCGGGCCCGTTCTTGTGAACGATCGCGATCGACACCCCATTCGTGTGGGTGTCTTTGAGGATCTTCTCTATCTGCTGGCGGAGTTCGTCGATCGATTGAGCCGGTTTCGGTTTTTCGTCCTTTCCAGCGGGTTTATCCGCGGCGAGACAGCCCCAAGTGAGTAGGAACAGAAGAACAACGCGAATGATCCATTTCACTTGAGCGAACCTCCGTGTCTGGACTGAGGGCTGAGCGGACCATCTTAGTTCACGGCAGCTAGATCTGGTAGTCGAGATCTTCCATGATGCGCTGGAGAGATTCGGCGAGCGGCTCGTAGGGGACTCCGGCGCCGCTGCCACCTTCAACACGTTTCCCCGAAAAAATGTGACCAACGCAAGGTGATTGGCGAAACCACGATTACGCTCGCGACCCGGACTGCCCGGTTTCGCTTTCCGAGCGTATGACGGGCGATTCGAAAGTTTCCCACACCCACCATGTGACATCTAACCTTGCGCCCACCCTTTCAATTGCGCGATCATGGACGAAGCGGACGCACTGCGGAGAGCATCATTGGCGCGATCCTAAGTCCCCTGCTGTCTAGATTTTGACCTCCAAGTTCTTGGCAATTATCCCGGCATCCACTTTCCGATTTCCCGCACTGAGCGTATGATCCGTCCCGCCGTTCACTCACCACTACGGGAGATGCCTATGAAGAAGCTCTACGGGTTTGCTGTGTTCGTATTGTTGTTCGCGCCTTCGATGTTCGCTCAGGAACACTACACCGAAGGTCCCATCTGGCGCGTTACGTTGATCCGCGTGAAGCCCACCCGCATGGATGACTATCTCACCACCCTGCGCCAGACCACGAAAGCGGTCTACGAAGAAAGCAAGAAGCAGGGCTCCATCATCGACTACAAGGTCTTTCTCAAGGAAACCAAGAACAACCCGGAAGATTGGGACATCTGCATTGCCGTCGAATACAGGAACCACGCTGCCCTGGACGGTCTGGCGGCAAAGGGCGAGGCGGTTCGCGACAAGATCCTGGGGGGTAAGGCTCCGGCGCAGCAGCTTAACGAGAAGCGAGCGGAGATTCGGGAGATCGTCAGCTCGGAACTCATGCAAGAGATTTTCCTGAAATAGCGATGTTGAGTTTTGTCATCCGGGCCGGGGCGATGCTCCCGGCCCGTTCTTTATTTTCTCGGCTATTGATACGTTTTAATACAAGCCTCGCGCGTGCTAGAATTCGCCGCCGAGGGAGATTTTGTAATGATGACTCGCACGCGCTCTATGACTTTTTCCGTCCTGCTTCTTGCGTTTCTACTCAGGATTCTTAGCACGTCGCATCTTGCGCAAGCGCAATCGGTCGCGCCACCAGCGAAACTCTCGGTTCATTGGGAAGAACTCACCGCTGCCGACTTCCGTGAAGGCATTCATCGCTCGCAAGGCACATGCCTGCTCCCGTTTGGCATCCTGGAGAAACACGGACCGCACTTGCCGCTCGGCACCGATCTGCTGGACGTGCGTTACGCCGCGCTCCACGCTGCCGAGCAGGAATATGCGATCGTCTTCCCGGAATATTATTTCGGCCAGATTGCCGAAGCCCGCCACGAGCCCGGAACGGTTGCCTACAGCCGCGAGATGCAACTCGCGCTGTTGCAGGAAACCACCGACGAGATGGCCCGCAACGGCTGCAAGAAGGTAATCATCGTGAACGGCCACGGCGGCAACGAAAGCCTGCTCCCCTACTTCGCGCAATCGCAGTTGGATAAACCGCACGATTACGTAGTCTACGTTTTTGACCGGCGGAGTCCGGAGTCAGGCGGTCCAGCGAAGAAGACTTCCATCGACATGCACGCCGGCGAAAGCGAGACCTCGAAGATGATGATCGCGCGTCCCGACACGGTTCACGTTGACCGCGCCAACAGCGAATCCGGCGCCGATCAGCACCGCCAGAATCTTCCGGAAGATGTCTATACCGGCATCTGGTGGTACGCGCGCTTTCCGAATCACTATTCCGGCGACGGTTCCGCGGCCACGCAAGAGCTAGGCAAGTTTCAAATGGATTGGTGGATCGACGCGGTGGTCAAGGCGATTCGCGCCGTGAAGGGCGATGACGTCAGCCTCAAGCTACAGAGCGAATTCTACGAAAAGAGCAAGCACCCACTCGAAACGCAACCATAGGCAACTCAGTTCTAGGGGCTAGGGGCTGGGGTTTAGCAGGCTGCTGAAAAACTACTCCCGTTCCACAGGCGAGTCGTGTTAAGAGTGAGGGATGAGGGGCATAGATCATCAGCAGAGTCAGATGTTCAGTTATTTGTCGCCGGAAACGCGGGT
>Ga0302140_10004005_pt1 | contig 18768 bp, 15 predicted proteins | sample I_Bog_E1_1_FD_202095 | JGI IMG/M metagenome (GOLD analysis project Ga0302140, IMG submission 202095) | Peat permafrost microbial communities from Stordalen Mire near Abisko, Sweden - I_Bog_E1_1 | ecosystem: Environmental > Terrestrial > Soil > Wetlands > Peat | place: Sweden: Abisko, Stordalen... | reverse complement strand
GTCGAATGGCCGATGCTGTTTCTCAGTTTCGTCTGGCTCTGCATCCTCATCGCCGAACTCGCATCGGTTTCTTGGCCAAGCCTGATGGTGATCGGCACGGTCATCTGGGTGATCTTCATCCTGTACTTCTCCGTACGACTTCTGGTGTCGGAGCATCGCCTGAAGTTCTTCAAGAAGAACTGGCTTTTCGTTGCGGCCATCCTCGTCTCCACACTGAGATTCTTTCCCTTCCTGCAGGCATTCCCGTTGGTTCGCGGATTGACCGCGACCTTCGGAATCCAGGTCGTTTGGATCTTCGCTTCTGCGGATCAGGGGATGCGGTTCCTCCGCGAGATGCTCGGGCGCCGAGGTACCGGTTACGCGCCCGCCTTGACAAGCATCGTGCTCGTCGCAGGGTCTGCGGGCATGCTCCATTTCGAAGGTGTTTCAACGAATCCGCAAAGTCTCCAAACCTATCCCAAGGCGCTCTGGTGGACCGCCATGCAAATGACCAACATCGCAGCTCCTACACGATCCGGACAGTGGGCGGGCGGATTCTATGCCTTGGAATATCCATCTATTCCGCAGTATTGTTCGGCTATCTCACGGCCTTGTTCGCCACCGTCCTGATCGATCGCGAGGCCAAGGAACCGAAATCGGAGAACGCGAACCAGAAATCGGTTCAGGAGATTCACGGAGAGGTGATCCAGCTTCGCCTTCTGGTCGAAGAACTGGTTGCCGGTCTCCAGGCACCCAGGACGGATCGTCCCGATCGTTGAATTCCTCGCAGGCCGGGGCGTAAGGATCCCGTAAAGAATCCCCGCCAGTCGTTTCCATTTGCCTGTCAGCTTGTACCATGGTCTCCGCGGCGGATCGCCGACATCTGGAGACATGAATTGACAACTTTGTGGATGTTCATCCTCGTCATCTGTTCCGGCGGGGAAGGAGTCGATACACTGGACCTTCCCACCTATCTGGAGTTGTGGAAGGCGCGAAGTCCCGACCTTCGGATTTCCGAACAAGCGGTCTCGGGTGCCCAGGGCGACGCCAGTTCCCTGGGGGCGAGCGCGGGATGGTCGCTGTCGGGGACATTCGGCTACGCCCCGAGGGAAATCCCGATTCCGGCATCCGACATTTCGGACAAGATGTACACCGCGAGCCTCTCGGACAACGGCGCCATCTGGGACGCGCTGACGTTCCAGAAATCCCATCGCGTGGAAGAGGGCGAAGCCGGAATCAGGTCGGCCAGGTCCTCGGCGTCGGACACCAGACGTCTTTCGCTGGGGAACGCCATCATCCTCTGGGTGCAGGCGGTGGCTGCTCGCCGCGGCAGGGAATTCGCGGAGATGACGGATTCCGCCAATGCCGGAACGGAGCGTCTCGTGGAGATTCGGGTGGGGGATGGTGCGGCGTCCGAAGCGGACCTGCTGCGGGCGCGCACCGCGCATCTGGAATCGATCCAGGCGCTGTCCCAGTCCGTGCAGTCGGAAGCGGCGTCGCTCGAGTCGCTTCGAGTCTTCGCGGGCCTCGACTCCGCGGTGGCCGTTCCCGACACGATGCGGGATCCCCGTCCGAACTTGCCGGAGGACACGACATTGCCGGGCCTGCTCGGATTCGCCCGCGACCACAGGCCGGATCTGCTCGCGGCCCAGGCTGCCATCGAACAGGACCGCATGGCGGTTTCCAGTGCCCACGACCAGTGGATCCCTTCGGTGCAACTTGCCGGAGGAGTCCAGCAGATGGGAGACGGTCCCCTGGCGGTTCAGCCGCGGACCTGGACCATCACGGCGACGTTGGGCCTTCCCGGCATCGATCACGCGTCCGGAGTTTCCGCGAAGGCGACAGCCAACCTCAGGACCCAGGAAATCGCACTGGGGCGCCTGCGCGAGCAGGTGGACGCCGACGTGCGATCCGGCTGGACAGCCTGGAGCCATGCCATGGACAGGAACCATCGTTCCGGTGGGGATCTCCTGCCGTCCGCGAAACGGGCTCGCGACCTGGTCGCGCTCCAGTATGCCAAGGGTTCCGCGACCCTCCTGGATCTCCTCGACGCCGACAGGGCGCTGGTGGCCGCGAGGTCGGAATCCGTTCAAGCGGAAATCGACCTCTGGACCGCCTCCGTTCAGATCGAACAAGCACTCGGAAAGGATGTTCCGTGAAGATCGTTCCGCTCGCATCGCTGGCGCTGGTTCTCGGAAGCGCAAGCTGCCATCGCGAGGAAGCCGCCGACCCGGTTCCCCCCGACGGGGAAGCGTGGGTGAAGCTCTCCCAATTCGAGGGCGCGGGGATGGACACTTCCCGGGCGGACCTGGGCGAGGTGGGAGGGGCCGTCAGCGCCTGGGGACGACTGACCTTCGACGAGACGAGGGTCTCCCATGTGTTCAGTCCGGTCAGCGGACGAGTGGTGAAACTGCTGGCAAGCCAGGGAACGCGCGTACATGCGGGCCAACCGCTGGCCACGATCGAAAGCCAGGACCTCGACCAGGCTCTCTCCGACGAAAGGAAGGCCCAGGCGACATTCGATGCCGTCGAACTCGACCTGGAGCGGCAGAAGGATCTGTCCAGCCAAGGAGCCGGGAGCGTGCACGACCTGGAGCAGGCCACGGCCGTGGAAGGCAACGCGCGTGCGGAACTCGACCGCGCCCGACAACGGACGCATCTGCTGTCCGCGACCTCGGGACCCATGGGCCAGCCGTACCTGTTGCGGAGCCCGATCGACGGCGTGGTGCTCGCATGCATGGTGAATCCAGGGACCGAGCTTTCGGGACAGTATGGATCCGGTGGCGGTCCCGAACTCTTCACTGTTGGAGATCCGCGGGGAATGGTGCTGGCCGTGGACGTTCCCGAGACGGAAATGGGGCGTCTGCGTTCGGGTGAAGAAGTGGAGGCGGATTTTTCCGCAACTCCGGAGGATTCCGTGACTGGGATCGTCACCTGGGTGTCTCCGGTCCTGGATACCTTGACCCGATCCGTCCGAGTCCGATGCCAACTCGATTCGATTCCGCGGAACCTGCGACCCGAGCAGGAGGCGCAGGTATCCATCGCCGTTCCTGGAAGAGTGGTCCTTTCCGTACCGCGGACGGCCGTGGTGCGGATGGGCGGACAGACTTTCGTCTGGACCCTCGATGGTCGCACCAGCGACGGTTCGTTGCGCTTCCTGAGGCATGTGGTGGAGGTCGACGATGACGCCCAAGGCCCGCTCGTGGAGATTCGCGGTGGCATTCTCCGGGGCGCGGAGGTGGTCTCGCGAGGGGCGATCCTGGTGGGCGCCTGAATGAAGTCCATCGTACGCTTCGCCCTGGAAAACCCATTGATGGTGTTGGCCGCGGTGTGCCTGTGGATCGTGGCCGGCGCCATCAGCTGGCACGCGCTGGACATCGAAGCCTACCCCAATCCCGTCCCCCCCCTGGTCGAAGTCATCGTCCAGCCGGCTGGCTGGAGCGCCCAGGAGGTGGAAAGACAAGTCACCGTTCCCCTGGAAATCGGTCTCGCCGGCATGCCTGGGCTGGACCACATCCGTTCGCAGAGCTTGTTCGGGCTGTCCGACGTGAAGTGCTATTTCAAGTGGGGCAGCACCTATGACGCCTCGCGCCAGGAAGTACTGAATCGGCTCGGACTCATTCCCCTTCCCGTTGGTCTGTCTCCCCAGATCTCCCCCTGGAACGCCATCGGGGAGGTTTACCGCTATGTGGTGACGGGAAGCGATTACACCCTGGAACAGAAGAAGACTGCCGAGGACTGGATCCTGGAACCGCAGTTCCGCCAAGTCCCAGGCGTCGCGGACGTCACCAGCTTCGGCGGACTGACCCGCCAATACCAGGTGGAGGTGGATCCCGTACGACTTGCCGCCCGGGGCGCGAACCTCGCCCAGGTCTCGCAGGCCCTGTCGGCCGCCAACGTCAACGTGGGAGGCGACCGGCTCGATTTCGGGGAACAAAGCTACACCGTGCGCGGTATCGGTCTTCTCCAGGGACTGGAAGACATCCGGTCCGCCACGGTGGCCAGCCACCACGGAGTTCCGGTGCGCATTGCCGATGTCGCCGACGTTCGGGTCGGGTACGCTCCCCGCCAAGGGATGGTGGGCAAGGACACCGCTCCGGATGTCGTGCAGGGGATCGTGCTGATGAAGTACGGAGGATCCACGCTGAAGACCCTGGCGGCGATTCGCGACAGGATCCGTCACATCCGCGATGCCCACCTCCTGCCGCCCGGGATGGACATTTCCACCTACTACGACCGCGGCGACCTGGTGAAGACCACCACCCGCACCGTGGTGGAAAACCTGCTCCTGGGAATGGGGCTGGTGACGCTGGTCCTGTTCGCCTTCCTGGGAAGCGGCAAAGCGAGCCTGATCGCGGCCATCAACATCCCTCTCGCGCTCCTGGCGTCGTTCTTCGGGATGGTGGTCACCCGGACACCGGCCAACCTCATTTCCCTGGGTGCGGTGGACTTCGGCATCGTCGTGGATTCCACCGTGATCGTGATGGAGAGCATCATGCGCCACCTGGACCACGGCGGGGCGCAGGCCACCGTGAAGGAACGGATCCTCGCGGCGGCGAGCGAAGTCGGCAGGCCCCTGGCCTTCTCCACGGCCATCTTGGGGATGGCCTTCATCCCCCTTTTCACGCTCGACGGCGTGGAAGGTGTCATCTTCAATCCCATGGCGCGGACTTACGCCTTCGCCATCGGGAGCGCGGTGCTCCTGTCGCTCACGCTCACACCAGTCTTGGCCGGACGCGTATTCCGGTCGCGGGAACCGGGCGTTCACGCGCACGGGTTCCTGGCGAGGATCCTGGAGCGGCTCTATTTCCCGCTTTTGCGCTGGTCGGTCCGCCGTCCTGGCATGGCGCTTCTGACCGTGGCGCTGCCATTGGCCCTGTGCCTGGGACTGTTTCCGCTGCTTGGAATGGAGTTCATGCCGCACCTGGAGGAGGGCAACCTCTGGATCCGCGCCAGCCTCCCGCGCAGCATCTCGCTTTCCGAGAGCGCCAAGTACGCCTCGCGCATCCGCGGGATCGTCGGTCGTCGCCCGGAGGTCACCACGACCGTTTCGCAGACGGGACGTCCCGACGACGGCACCGACGTATCCGGATTCGACGACATCGAGATCTACGCTCCGCTCAAGCCCCAGGGCGAATGGCCCCGGGACTTGACCAAGGACCAGTTGACCGACGAACTGTCCGGCGAGCTGCGCGATTCCCTGCCAGGCGTGGATTTCAACTTCAGCCAGATGATCGGGGACAATGTCGAAGAGGCGATGTCGGGTGTGAAGGGCGAGAATTCCGTGAAGGTCATCGGCTCCGATCTCGCCGAAGACGAAAAGGCCGCGGACAGGATCTCCGATCTTCTGGGAAAGGTGGAGGGGGTGCGCGACGTCGCGGCCTATCCCTCCTCGGGACAACCGTCGATGCGCATCGAGATCGACCGGGCTCGCTGCGCGGCACATGGATTGAACACCGGAGACGTGGCCTCGGTGATCCAGGCCGCGATAGGAGGGCAGGTCGCGACCCAGGTCTTCGAAGGCGAGAAGCGGTTCGACCTGGTGGTGCGCTGGAAGGAAGGCGACCGTTCCTCCGTCGATGCGATCCGGCGCATTCCGGTGGCCGCGCCGGACGGAAGTTCGGTGCCGTTGGGGGACATGGCGACGATCCGGATGGTCGACAGTCCTTCCGTGATCTACCGGGAGGACGGTTCGCGCTACACGCCGGTGAAATTCTCCGTGCGCGGACGCGATCTCGCGGGAGCCGTGCGGGAAAGCCAAGCCGTCGTCCGCCGCGGCGTCACGCTGCCCTGGGGAACCTTCCTCCAGTGGGACGGAGAGATGGGTGCGCTGAGCGACGCTTCCGCCAAGCTCGCGTGGATCGTCCCGATCACGTTGCTGGTCGTCGGATTGCTTGTGCAGGCGGCTCTGCGCGACTGGACTTGCACCCTGGTCGTGTTCCTGACCATTCCGCTGGCGGCGGCGGGCGGCATCGTGGCGCTCTTCCTGTCCGGCACGCATTTTTCGATATCGGCGGCGATGGGTTTCATCTCGGCCTTCGGGATATCGATCCAGGATGCGCTCCTGGTGGTGGGCCGGTTCCGGCAGCTCCGCGGGATGCATCGCAGCTGCGAAGAGTCCGCCTTGGAGTCGGCGCTCCAGTGGTTCCGGCCCGCGGTGATGGCCACGCTGGTGGCCACGCTGGGGCTGTTGCCGGCGGCGGTCTCCCACAGGATCGGTTCGCAGACCCAGAAGCCGCTTGCCCTCGTGGTCATCGGATGTTCCCTCTGCATCGCCTTCCTCGTACGTCTCGTGACTCCAGCCCTCCTGGTTTCCGTCCATCGGACGCGGGACGCTTGGCTGGCTCGCGGCGCCCTGTCGATCGCCCGTCGCGCTTTGGCGCGGGAGCAGGTCTGATCTATCCTTCCCGGAACGGATGACCTTGGACACATTTCGCCGGAAATTGTCAGGGCTGTGGATCAGACCCGTGCCTCCTTCCGGGCCATGGCCGCTGCTGGGCGCACTTGTCCTGACGCTGGCGGCGACCGCGGCCGCCTGTTTCCTGCGCCGACCCGACAGCTTCGGCGCCGCTTTCGCCGTTTACCTGCTCGAGCTGGTCCTGGTGGCGTTCCTCTGGGGGCACGCCGCCTCCGCGGCATCGGGTGTTCTGAGCTTGCTCTGCTGGGATCTGTTCCTGGAAACTCCTCCGTGGAGCTTGGCAATCTCCGACTGGCCTGTATTCCTGGATTTCACCGCGATGGTGGCCACGGCTCTGGTCGTAGCCACCTTGGTGGACAGACTCCGCGACCGGCTGGTGCAGATCGAGACGCTCAACGTGGCAGCCCGCGCGTTGCTGGGGGCGGAGACCCCAGCCGAGGTGGGCCAGCAGGCAGAGGAGACTTCCACCCACGTCTTGGGGGCCACCTGGCGCATCGTGCCCGATGGGGACCTTCGCCGGGATTCCGTTCCGCTGGTGGGGAGTTCCGGGGCATTGGGTCGTCTGGCTCCATGCGCTGGAGCGCCACGTCCCGCCTCGCGTGAACTCGTTACGGCCTTCGCGGCCCAGGTTGCGTTGGCCTTGGAACGGGCGAGACTCGCTGAACGGGCCCATGGATCGGATCTCGCTATCCAGGAGGAGCGAACCCGAAGCTCCCTTCTCGCGGCGTTGGGACACGATCTGCGCACCCCCATGGCGGGAATCACCGGAGCAGCGTCCAGTCTCCTGTTGGCGGATTCTGGTTTGACGGAGTCGGCGCGGTCCGAGATGATCGCACTCATCGCTCGCGAATCCAGGCGCCTGTCGCAGCTGGTGGACAATCTCCTGGACCTCACTCGCCTGGACGCGGGATCCATCAAGCCACGCCTCGAATGGCAACCGATCGAGGAAGTCGTGGGCTCGGCCCGGGCCCGGTTCGAAGCCTGGTTCCCGAAGGTCATCTTTCTGACGGAAATCGATGACTCCATCCAGGCACCGCTCGACGAAGTGCTCATCGAACAGGTGCTTCTCAATCTTCTCGAAAATGCGGTGCGCCACGGGAGGCCGGAAGGCCCGTTGTCCCTGTCGGCCCGTCGCAACCGGGATGTGCTCGAACTGGAGATCGGCGACCGCGGCCCGGGCATCCATCCCATGGATGCCGCGGGGATCTTCGAGCCGTTCGTCGCCGGCCCCCACAGCCACGGCTCCGGGCTTGGATTGGCCGTTTGCCGGGCTATCGCGCGGATCCATGGAGGTTCGCTGGAATATTTTCCTCGAAATGGCGGTGGCAGCGTGTTTCTCCTGAGTCTTCCTTGCCCCGACCCGCCCGACCGGGAGGATCCGCCATGAGCCAGCTTCGCGTCCTGGTGGTGGAAGACGATCCGTCCCTGGTCCAACTTCTGAGGGCGACCCTGGAGGGACAGGGAATGCAATCGATCGATGCGCGAACCGTCGCGGACGCGGTATCCCTCTGCCGATCCCACAACCCCGACCTCGTCCTCCTGGATCTGGGCCTGCCCGATCGGGATGGCATGGAGGTGCTGCGGGAAATCCGCCGCTGGTTCACCCGGCCGGTGATCGTGCTTTCCGCCCGGCGCAAGGAGGACGACAAGGTCCAGGCCCTGGACGAAGGGGCGGACGACTACCTCGCCAAGCCGTTCGGCGCCCAGGAGCTGCTCGCGCGACTGCGGGTCGCATTGCGCCACGACATCCGGCGCACCACGGACGATCCCGTCGTGGTCGTCGGAACCTTGCGCATTGACCTCTCCGCCAGGACCGTCCATCGAGGTGGTGTCCAAGTCCACCTCACGCCCATCGAGTACCGTCTGCTGGACGCATTGGCGCGAAGCCAGGGGCGATTGCTCACCAAGGCGCAACTGTTGGCCGAGGTGTGGGGCCCGGGAGCGGGGGAGCAGGCGCACTATCTGCGCATCTACATGTCCCAGCTCCGCCACAAGCTGGAGGAGGAACCAGCGAATCCGAGATACCTGCTCACCGAGTCCGGAGTGGGGTACCGCTTGGCGTCTCTCGAAGCAGGGTAGGGAGCGATCTCTCCGGGGAGAAGGGTCACGGGCAGGAGCCAGATCTGATTATCGCCAAGCTCGGGGTTTCGCCATCTGTGGAACCGAAAAACATCGTTTTCCTTAGGCCGTTCGTTATGCGACCATTGGGTTGCCACTCTCAACGGATGCATCCGACGTGAGGTTGCGGTGTTGAGCAAATCTCAAACCACTTCTGGACTTCAACTTTCAACGACGGAATGCGGAGGATTGATGCGATCGATATCATTGCCATGCAGCTTTTTTGACCTACCCGTCCTGTTGTTGGTGCTGCCCATGTTCGTACTGGGCACGATGCTCGGAAGACAACAACTGAATTGAGCCTCTGCCAAAATGCTGCCGATGCAGGTGGGACAATATCTGATATTCGACGATTTGGCAGTCGTGATTTGGTCAACTCAGACGGCCTGCCTATGGCAGAAATTGTCATAGTCGATCGCGTCTCCGTCGGGAGGGAGCAGATTCTCTCAGTTCAGCGACAGGTGGGTCCGGAGGAACGCCTGCAGGGAATTGCTGATCGTGGTTGCTTGGTTGTAATCGGTGTCGGAGTTGCCTTCAAGGAACGACGTGTGGGTCATGCCAGCGATCGAGAGGTAGTCGACCTCGGGATCAGCCGCAACCAAGTTCCGGGATTGGTCTGGATTCACGGTGGAGTCCGCGGTACCCTGAACAGCTTCGGTGGGAGCAAGCAGACCGGACAGGGCCCAGCGCGCGGGCGAGCGCCGGAGCAGGACGGATCGCAACGAATCGGCCGAGATGCTGCCGCTTTGGAATGGTTGCAGGTACTGGGTCTGGAGGTAATCCAATCCCGGCAGGTCGTACGATTTACCCTGGACCAGTCCCATTGCGATGTTTTGCATGGAGCGCGAAAAGAAATCGGTGGGCCCGGCGATCTCGAAGACCGAATGGATGCTCGGGTCCCGCAGTGCTGCGATCAGCGATACGCCGCCGCCGCGTGAATAACCCACGGCCGCGATCCGGGAAGCGTCGGTGGAGAAATGGCTCAGGGTCGCGCCCAGGAAGGCAAGTCCATCGTCGACGTCGCGGTCCCAGGGACTTTGAGCCGAAGCGTCGCTCGTCACCATGCTGTAGTCAGTGGTCAGGGTCGCTGTTTCGCCACGGTAGGCAGGGGCCACGATGATCGCCTGGTTGAACTGGGTTCCCATGAGGTCGCCCAACAACTGCACATAGCTGTCGTCGGTGCCATTGTCGTCTGGGTGGCCGAAAAGCACCACTGGCAATGGACGGGTGGAGTTTGGTACCCACACCAATCCACCTTGGGAAATCCCTTCTACCGAGAAGCTGACCAGGTACATCTTGCCAATCACGTTCCCCAGGCTGTCCGTGTTCGAAGTACTGTCGACGTCAACAACGGTCCAGCCAGTGGCTACGGGATCGCGTCCGGCCCAATCGGCGAGGATCCGTTGGAGATCGGTTCGGGCCTGTACCGCGTAGGTTTTCAGGTTCACGACGCTATCCCACCGCGAGCGCAACGAGGTCGGTGCGAGGTTGGTGTCCCCGGGAAGAACCAGATTCGCGGCTGAAGCCCAAGCCGCTAAAGCTGTGGCGCTGTTCTGGGAAGTGTTACTGCTTGTAGGTCCGGAGGACTCGAAGCAACCCGTTAAGGAGAGTGCGGCGGAAAGAGCGGTGAAGGATTTTCGCAGATGCATTGGGGAACTCCTCTGTTCGATGCGAACGATAGTTTTTCCGACAACTTCGGATCCCAACAGGGTTCCCGAAGAGGCAGGAAGGGCGGAGGAGGCAAAGCGCTCCGGCTGGAGAGATTGAAGGCCAGATGCTATCCTTTCATCGAACCAGTTCCGAACCCCAGGAAGACTTCGATGCCCCAACTCTCACCGCTGGTCTGCAGACGAAAACTGGCCACGATCGCCTCTGTCTCGGTGATAGCGGTACTGGTAGGCTGCGATGGTTCTGGCGCTTCGACAAATTCCAACTCGACTGCATCGACTGCAACAACTTGGGATACCACCTACTCGCTTGCCGCTAGGCTGATAGGAAACAACGAGATCGCGGTGGACCATCCTACGACCATTGATCTTGCATGCAGTTACCCGATCTGGTACACAAGTCTAAACGCATTCACGGCTGGCGATTCACTCCTCGGCACGCCTGCCTTGTTCTACGACACCTTGGCCGGTGGGACGGATACGAGCGTCTATCGCATCGAGAGCAAGAATCTCCTGATCTCGCTACTCGACACGAGTTACCTGCCAAATTCGGACACCAGTGCCCGCTTCTGGACTGTCTTCGATCGTGCCTCCGGTATCGGATTAACAGGTGCGTGGAATAGCACGTTCATGGACAGCGTCGAATTCCTGGGTGCGGCATCATCCAGTGGCTGGTCCTCCGCCGATTCCCAGGCCGCTCTCCTCGACATGGAAGGACAACACTCCCAAGGTGTTTTGGGATCCGGCACGAACGAACAGGTGACATTTTCCGCAAACAGCGTCCGATTCCAGATTCACTACGGCTCCTGGGCACAGCTCCAGGCCACACAACAACCCCAGCGACAAGTGGTCATGCCTGCTCTGTCCCCCCAACTACAATCCCAATTCAGTTACCTTGACGCACCCCTATCTGACTCCATAGACGTTCAGACGATTTCTGACACGACGGTTGTCTTTACTGGCTTGTTGACTCGGGAAGTGGTAACCGAAACTTACTTGTCGCGGGGTGTGTATAGGATTTCGAGTTCTGACTCCATCCGGCACCCCGCATACACCTGGTACGACCACCCCACCAGTGCGTCGCAGTGCCCTGAGGTTCCTTGGTTTTACGCCTTCGTTCTGCTTAATCAGGGAAATGGCGGTGTTAGCACCTTGTCTTGCAACGAAATAGGATGTTCCACGCCTCGTTGGCAAACTTGGAAGCTTCCGCTCTAAGCGTACCGACCGATCTCCCAGTGGGAATATCTTCATGCCCAAGAAATTCCGCAGCGCTGGAGTCATCCCGCAAGCTTTCTGCCTTCTCCTTTGTTCACTGTTCTCCTCGTGCGCTTCCAGTTCCAACCCGGCGGGTTCATCGTCCACTGCACCCGACTCGGGTTACTTCACTGACGCCCGGGATTTGAAGATCTACAAGTGGGTGACCATCGGGTCGCAGACTTGGATGGCCAAAAATCTGGATTTTGATACGCTCAACGATACAGGCAGCTGATGCTACAATGATTCGGCCGCGAATTGCTTTCCGATGGGCACACTTTCCACCACGGCTTCACCTTCACAAGCGAAAGGCGCGCGAAGAAGGCTTTAGCCGCAGGCCGAAAAGTCCTTCAGGACGTGCGCAAGGCGGGTTGACAGCTCTGACATCTTCGATAAGAATTCTGCATCAACTGCTGGAATGCAATTTCGATAAATTAGGCGGGAAGCACCAGTGCTGAATTTGGCGGCCAGGAGGACGTTCAGTTTTTTCCCTGGATTTCTAACGCCTATCCAGTTTGATCACTTCGGCGTCCGGCCACAATCCGAGGATCTCCGCCATTTGAGCCTCCGGCGAGAACATCTCCCATTCGATGCCGTTCACATCGACAGAGGCCGAGAAGCCGGGGGCGGCATCGTCTTCAATCCCGATGTGGCGAATGGCTGTGCTACCCGTCGGGACCTTCCTGATGGAGAGGTTGAGGACTTTGGTTCGCCACAAGGCGTACTCTCCTGGTACGACAACTACCGGAACTGCTTCCAGCCTTCCCGTGTAGTCGGCAACGGAAGCATCGAAGTCTGCGACGCCAATGGCGATGTGTACCCGCTTCATCTTCCATCTCCTGTCTCGTTCTTGACCTGGTTCGTTGTCGATGCATCCACGGTTCCCTACATGGGCGCGATGGCTTCCACTTCCAAACGCACCATTCCCACATGGGTGCGGCCTCGAATGTCGGGAGGCCAGTCTGCCAGGTAGGCATCCCGGATCTCGGTGAGCAACTGTTCCCGAAGGTTCTCTGGTGCAGGCTCGACCACGGAGAACCATGTTGACCGCATCCAGTCGAGCATGGCGTCGGGATTCGCGTGCACCATGTCCCGTTCAAGCAGCTCGACTCGAATTCCCTCCAGTCCCGCGGATTCAAGTCCCTGCCACGCTTCATCGATGGTGTGCATGGTCCAGACCCGGGGCATTCCGGCGGGAAGGAACTCCCACCACTGGTTTCGATCCAGAACGTTTTTGGCAGCATCGACCAGTCGCGCGATGTTCCCGACGCCGCCCATCTGGAACAGGATCCGTCCGCCAGGTTTCAAGGCTCGTCGTGCACATGCGAATACGGGTTCGAGGTCTGGGATCCAGTGCAGCACGGCGTTGGATACAAGCACGTCTACCGGGAAGTCCAGCAGGAACGAACTAGCGTCGGCCTGCCTGAACTCCAACCCCGGCACATTTCCCCAGGTGGAGCGGGCATGGTCCACCATTGCCTGGGAGGCATCGAGTCCAACAACCCTGCCGCGGGGTAGACGTCGGGCCAGTCGCGCTGTCAGCCGCCCGTCCCCGCTTCCGATGTCGACGATGGTTTCATCCCCGCGCAGGTTCAGTTTTCCGTGCAGTTCCTCGCCCCAGCTCTCCTGGGCTGCGGAACTTCCCACGTAGGCTTCCGGGTTCCAATCACTGGCGTTCATCGGCACGCTCCCTTCGTCGACAAGCTGTCCGGCTTCTACAAGGTCGGTCCAAAACCACCTGTAGGGAAATGCCAGTCCGACATGGTCAACATCCGGAAGGCGCATGGCGGCAAATTCAAGGCAATGCTTCCTGCCGGAGGTAACCTCGGATCCTGGGATAGTCCAGCCGATTTCCAGCATGTTGCCGTCTACCGTTTTGACCTGGAAGTTTCCTACCCTGCAGATCCAGGTCAAAAATGTCCGGGCAAGAAAATCACGGAGATCAACGATGAGACGATTCACCCGCTCCAGCGTTCAGTTCGGGTCCGTAGCCCTCCTGGCCTTCAGTTCCTTCTCTCCTGCTGGCGAGACCTTCCTCCCCGACACCGCAGTGGATCTCGTCCGGTACTTGGCGCCAACGCCGCCGGTCCAATCGGAGGCCAACCGCGCCGAACTCGCCGAGCTTCTCCGGCTCCAGGCGACCCGGACGCCCGCCGAGGTAGCCTACGCCCAAGCCGACCAGAAGATCTCCGTGTTCCGGTTCGCGGACAGCCTGGACACGGCCCGGTTCAAGGAGTCCAGGCTTCCGATTACAGCGCGATTCTTCGCCAGGACCATGGAAACGGTGAATGGCATCTCGGAGATCGCCAAGAAGTCGTTCGCCCGCCCGCGGCCCTTCGTCACCGACACAGAGATCCATCCTGTGCTGGGCAAGCCAACCAACGCATCCTACCCAAGTGGACACTCCATGTCCGGGAACCTGATCGCGATCCTCCTGGCGGACATCGTTCCCGAGAAGAAGGCGCAGATCTTCGAGCGTGGATGGGTCTTCGCTGAACATCGGGCACTCGGGGGCGTGCACTATCCGAGCGATCTACAGGCAGGACGCATCTCGGCGGCGTTGATCGCCCAGCGCCTTTACCAGAATCCCGAGTTTCGGAAGGAACTGGACTCCAGCCGGGTCGAGATCCGAAAAGTCCTGGGGTACGCCAAGTAGGGGGAAAGGTTCGGTATCGCGGCGATCGGCGATTCACAAGGGGACCCAATTTTCGTTGATTACAGCCCAGTCTGGCAACCAACGTTCCTGGAGGTGACGATGAGCACAGTGCTTGTGACCGGTGGATCTGGCTTCATCGGGAGCCATACCATCCTGCAACTTCTGGCGGCGGGCCATGTCGTTCGCACCACGGTTCGAAGCTTGGATCGCGAAGCTGAGGTACGGGCCATGCTTAAAGCTGGTGGTTCCGAACCAGGAGACCGGTTGTCCTTCTTCGCCGCCGACCTCAACAAGGATGAAGGCTGGGCTGAAGCTGTATCCGACTGCGAGTATGTGCTGCATGTTGCCTCGCCGTTCCCGTCTGGTGTCCCAAAGCACGAGGACGACCTGATTGTGCCTGCGCGGGAAGGAACGCTCCGGGTTCTGCGCGCCTCCCATGCAGCAGGGGTGAGGCGTGTAGTCCTGACATCTTCCTTCGCCGCGATCGGCTACGGCCAGAAGCCTCAGGACAAGCCGTTCGACGAAACAAACTGGACGGACCCAAGTGGAAGCGATGTCCAGCCCTACGTGAAATCCAAGACCTTGGCAGAACGGGCAGCGTGGGACTTCATCGCCAACGATGGGGGAGACCTCGAACTTTCGGTGATCAACCCTGTCGGCGTTTTCGGCCCGGTGCTGGGACCCGACTTCTCCACATCGATTTCCTATGTGCAGCATCTCCTGGACGGCGACATCCCAGGCTGTCCGCGGATTTACTTCGGTGTCGTGGATGTCCGGGACGTCGCCGACCTCCACATCAAGGCCATGACCGATCCCGCTGCTTCCGGTGAACGCTTCTTGGCCGTCGCGGGCGACAGCATCTCGTTGTTCGACATGTCGAAGGTTCTCCGGCAACGGCTGGGCGCTTCGGCCAATCGAGTCCCCCGTTGGCAACTACCGGACTGGGTGGTGCGCTTGGTGGCAATCCGGAGTCCACTGGCTCGACAAATCCTACCGCAGCTCGGCAAACGGAGAAACGCGACCAACGAGAAGGCCAGGCGGGTACTGGGCTGGACTCCGCGATCAAGCGAGGAGGCGATCATCGCAACGGGGGAAAGCCTGGTGAGGTTCGGGCTGCTGAAGGGAAGCACGAACATCTCGTAGGTCTGGAAGATACAGCGGGTGTGTGATCCTCAGGAGCCTTGTGTCAAAGTTTGAATTCCAACATCGTGGCTTGCTGGAGCGCAGCCATCTTCGCCAGCGAACCCGCCGTTTCGCGGACCTGGGTTGAGGACTCTTCGACCGCTCGGTTGTCGTTGCGTACTGCCGCCACATCCGAGGCAATGGATCTGGCTGTTGTCGCTGCCTCCGCCACGCATCGAGTCACCTCCTTCACACCAGCCGCCGCCTGTCCCACGTTGCCGGAGATGTCGCGGGTCGCGATGGACTGTTCCTCAACCGATGACGCGATGGTCACCACATTCCCCGCGGCTTCGTCGATCATACGTCGCACCCCGCGGATTCCGTCCACGGCGAATCGGGTGGATTCCTGCATCCCACTGACCTGCTTGCGAATCTCTTCCGTGGCGGCCGCTGTGGAGCGCGCGAGGTTCTTTACTTCGCCGGCCACCACCGCGAATCCCTTCCCCGCCTCGCCCGCTCGGGCGGCCTCGATGGTGGCGTTCAGGGCCAAAAGCTTGGTCTGGTCGGCGATGTCCACGATCAGATCCACCACCTTGCCAATCTCCAGTCCAGCAACATCAAGGTGCTCCATGCGCCCGACGGTCTCCTCCACGCTTTGCACGGCCGCCGCCATCTCCGAACGTGTGGTTTCGGCGTTGCGCGCGATTTCCGCCACGGTGCTGGAAAGCTCCTCCACCGCCGCCGCGACCATGGAGATGCTTGTGGCCGACTGTTCCGAGGCCGCCGAAACGGACTGCATGGAGCTGGACATCTCCTCGGCAGCAACACTCACGGACCCCGCCCGTTCCGATGTGCGGCTTGCTGCTTGGCTCATTTGTTGGCTTACGGCTGAAAGCTCCTCGGAAGCGCCGCCGAGTTCCTGGGCATTGCCCTGGATGCCGGATAGGACGCCGCCCAGGGTTTCCAAGGTCGCGTCCAGGGAACGGGCCATCTGCCCAATCTCGTCCTTGCTCGCGCTAGAAAGCCGCACGGAGAAATCCTTTCCGGCCATGCGAGAGAGGATGTCCTGGGTCCGACCTAGAGGCTGGACAATACTGCGTGAAACCAGATATCCCACGCCCGCCCCGGCTCCACAGGCTGCCATCAAAAGTATCCAGAATATCGCCTCGGTGTGGGAGGCGGACTCCATGTCAGTAGCCAGGGTGTTCTTGGCATATTCGGTGTTCTTTGTCGTCACCACGACAAGTTGCTCCTCGAATTTCTTGGTGGTGGGTCGAAGGCTCCCGGCACGGTAGGCGTGGGCCTCCTGGAGTTTTCCCTGTCTCAACAGACCGTAAAACGTGTCTTGGCGGTGGTCATACTCTGCACTCTGCCGCATCAATTCGGCAAAATTCGTACTGTCCTCGGCATCCAGGTAAGTTTCGGTATACGCTTTTGCCGCGGTATCCATGGTCGTGCGATTGTTCAAGATCTCGGCGTATTTGGCACCCGCACCAGTGGAATCCTGGAGAGCATCCAGATCCGAAATTCGCACTCTTGAATTTTCGTGTGCCATGGAAAACCGCTGCATCGTCTCGATGGCGAGCACTACGTTTTGATGGCTCTTCACGTTTTCGTGTGGGTAAAATATTGACATAAGCTGTCATCACCAAGGTGGCAGGGTGGATGTGAGGACCTTGAGTCGGAGGTATTCCTCGTCCCGGATTCCGTAGGCTCGTCTTTGGATCGCCCGTATCTTGTTGTTCATCCCCTCGACGAAGCCCATCGGGATTTCATCCTTGCGGCCCGCCAAGGCGATAATGCCGTCCCAGTGGCGCTCGACCATCTCCGCGAACTTCTCCAGGGGGCCCAGTCTCTGCCAGCGCAGGCTCTTCTTCCATCCGTCGAAGAACTTGCGTGCCCAGGTCGTTGAGCTGTACGTCCACAGTTGATCGAAGGACTCCTTGAGCAGGTAGGCCTTGTTCAAACGGGAATTTGCTTTCAGGAGGCGGTCCAGCTCGAATTTGCCTTCCCGGTCGAGGTTCTCCCGATTGGTCAGCAGGTTGTAACGCTGCCCCTTGATGAACCGGCGTTTATCCCCGTCGATCCGCTTGTACTCCGCCCTCCTGATTTCGTCGATTGCGGCATTCAGGTGCTTGGACACGTGGAAGTGGTCGTAGGCGATCTTGCCGTTGGGGCAGTGGGCCTGGAAGGACTGCTCGAACGCCCGCCACATGTCCATCACTCCCAGCTCGATCTTCTCGCAAGCCTCGATTCCAAGGGCCTCGTAGAACAGGTCCATGCTCTTGATGGTTCGATCCTCACCGCCAAACCAGATCGGACGGCGGCGTTCCAGATCGTGCACGATGATCCGGTACTCGTGCCCCTTGCGGACCGAAATCTCGTCTTTGCCGATCACCCGCGGCGGCTTCACCGGGTTGTCGGCAAGCTGCCGTTGCATGTACTGGATGTCCAGGGCTTTGACCGTGTCCCAGTGCAGGAGGAACTCGTCGGCCACCGACTTGATCGATGCCTCGCGGCAGCGCCTGCCAATGCGCTGGGCAAAGCGTTCGCTGTGGTGTCCGGTCTTGGCCAGCCAAGCCAACGTCTCGGTCTTCACCCCCCGGCACCCCGGACATTGGACCCGGCGGACCTCGACGTCCAGCCAGATCCGCCAACTACCGCAGTCGATGTCTCGAATGAGGCGATGGCGGCGATCATAGATCGAGGTGCAGGTCCGACCGCAGGAATCGCAGACCGCCTTTTTTTCCCCGACGGACCATGGTTACGATTCGGCCGTTCTCGTCATAAGGATGTGGACGCACTCGGGCCAATGGTCGAAACCCAGGGTACTTGTAGGCGTCCTTGAAATGCTGGAAATCGTCGGAAATGGTGGCGTCTGGCATCGTGCCAAATCTGGACATCCTTCAATTACCTGGAAAGGCCCTCTACGTCAGGCCTGGAGCGAAACAGACCCCTTCAATCCGCCCACATATTTCCGGGAAGAGCCTGAAAATCATGTACCCGTCAATACCTGCGAGAAAATGCGTTGGTCGGAATTTGGTCGTCACCGCAGCGATTCTCCTTGGTGTGCTTGGTTCCAATGCTTTCGCCAGGACATCGGTCCTGATCGACAAGGGATGGAAGTTCGTCAAACAGGATCCCTCCGGAGCCCAGGCCACGGGGTACAGCGACGCCTCGTGGTCCTCTGTCAACCTCCCGCACAGCTTCGACATTCCCTACTTCAGGGCGAATGCCGCCGTTGCCCCGTACGTGGGATGGTACCGCAGGCACATCACCATCGATCCCGCGACCATCTCCGGGAAGCAGAGGGTGTTCCTCGAATTCGAGGCGGCGTTCCTCGTCTCCCAGGTCTATGTGAACGGGACCCTGGTGGGAATCCACCGGGGAGGGTACACCGGATTCTCCTACGACATCACGGGGAACATCCAGGCTGGCGACAACGTGGTGGCGGTCCGGCTGGACGCCAACTGGAACGACACCGTGGCTCCGCGCAGCGGCGAACACATCTTCATCGGCGGCATCTACCGCGACGTGTACCTGGTGACCACGGA
>Ga0302140_10004004_pt1 | contig 18769 bp, 9 predicted proteins | sample I_Bog_E1_1_FD_202095 | JGI IMG/M metagenome (GOLD analysis project Ga0302140, IMG submission 202095) | Peat permafrost microbial communities from Stordalen Mire near Abisko, Sweden - I_Bog_E1_1 | ecosystem: Environmental > Terrestrial > Soil > Wetlands > Peat | place: Sweden: Abisko, Stordalen... | reverse complement strand
AAATGGAGATAGCGTTAATGTGAACATAGTTGTAAAATATCCAGCAAAATATTTTTCAAAGAAGGCAATAGTAACAGTAGTGCCCACACTTAAATTATCGGATGGATCTGAATATCCTTTAAAACCGATAACACTAATTGGAGATAAGGCTGCCCGGAGTGGCATTAAAATACATTTTGATGAGGGTGGAGGGCTAAGCTATATTGATAAAGTAGCCTATATACCAACTATGAAAACAGATGAACTGGATATAAATGCTACGCTGGAAAACAACAAGAAAAAATTCCCTGCATTTAAAATTGCGGACGGAACCATAACTACCGCCAAGCTTTTGCAAAGTGATGACAAGGTGATACTTGGTAAAGATGATTTTAAAAAGACGATACCTGAAAAAGACACATCGCACATTTATTATGTTATAAGCCATTCGAATGTGCGGTCGGAGGAAATGCGAAGTGAAGAGATGAAGCAATTTAAGGAATTTGTAAAGATGGGCATAAAAGAAGGTTATGCGTTCGATAATATAAGTATGTCGGCGTATGCCTCTCCGGATGGTGAAACCCAATTCAACGACCATCTGGCCGATGACCGCGCCAAAACAGCCATCAAAGCCATGAAGCAATTGTTCAGACAAATGAATTCTAAAAAGTGTAATACCAAGTTTGGCACAGATGCTCCCTTTTATATGGTTGGAACTAGCGGAATGGATTGGGAAGGATTCAAATCCCGTGTAGAAAAATCCAATGTTAAGGACAAAGATCTTATTCTGCGCGTCCTGTCTATGTACACAGACCATGACCAAAGGATGAAGGAGATAAAAGCGCTTTCCCTTACCTATAAAGAACTAGCCACTGAAATACTTCCTAAACTGAGAAGAGCGATAGTAGTGATGAATGCAGAAAAGAAAAGTCCGACAGATGAACAAATAACATCTCTAGCATCTTCTAGCCCGGAAAGCCTTACGATAGAAGAACTTTTGTATGCAGCAACACTTACCAAAGATATGAATCAGAAGTTAAGTATATATAAAACAGCAGCGAAGGAATACCCAAATGACTGGAGATGTTCAAATGATATAGGATATATTGAAGTAATGCAGAATAACTTAACAGATGCCCGCATGCAATTTGAAAAAGCGGAGCAACTTTCTCCTTCTAATCCAATTGTGCAAAATAACCTGGGAGTAATAGCTCACCTGAACGGAAATCGGAAGGATGCCGTGAAATATTTCAAAAATGCCGGGGGAGCAGGACCTGAAGTAACTTACAATATGGGGCTAATCAATATTCAAACCGGCAATTATTCCGATGCGGTTTCCAATATGGGTTCATTCAATACATTTAATTTGGCCTTGGCAAAACTGCTAAATAATGACTACGTAGGGGCCAATTCGACCTTGGATGCATCAAACAATAACAGTGCAATAGCATACTACCTGAAGGCCATTATTGCCGCTCGCACTAACAATAAGTCTGAGATGATACGTGATTTGACAACAGCGCTAAGCAAGGACGAATCTCTCAAGCAGATGGTTAAAACCGATTGCGAGTTTATCAACTATAGATCCGATAACGATTTTAAATCAATAACCAATTAACCGTCTTAAAAAAATGTGGAGTGTATTTACACTCCTTAAGTAATACAAAACATTTAAACAAACTGAATTATGAATAAACTAATGTATATCCCGCTGGCCGCTATTATTATAACAGCCTGCACCGACAATTCAAAACAAGTGCAACAACTTCAGGCATTACACGTACAGGATTCTTTATTGACAAGACAGACACAGCAAAAGGATTCTGCAATTACCAACTACGTTAAAACCCTGGATGAATTACAGAATAACATAGATAGTATCAAATCAAAAGAGAAAATAGTATCCATGTCGGATGGAGGGGAACCCCCGCACAACCTGGTTGCTGATATAAAAGCCTTAGACTCAAGAATAGTAAGGGAAAACAGAAGAATTTACCAATTGGAGAGAAAATTAAGAAAAGAAGACAAAAAAGATTTGGACCTTGAAAATGTTGTAAAGCATCTGACAAAAGAGCTGGCTGAAAAAGATGCCCAAATTGTAGATTTGCAAAGTGAGTTGGCCACCAGCAATTCATCTCTCAAAACAATTACGGAACAGTTCAACGATAGTATTGCTGTTATTCACAAACAACGGGAGGAGATAAACGCTATGCGGACAATGGTGAATACGGTTTACTATACGATTGGCACTTCAAAAGAACTAAAAAAACAAGGGATAATATCTAAAGAAGGCAGCATTATTGGCATTGGCGGAGCAACGGAACTTAAGTCTGATATTGATAATTCTAAATTTACCCAAGGTGATATGACCAAGTTGCATGTTATTCCAATCAATGGCAAATTCAGCAGACTCATAACCAATCATCCCGCCGGCTCTTATAAAATATCCGGCAATAAAAATTCCGATACCTTGAATATTACAGACCTTTCCGCTTTTTGGGGCGAATCGAAGTATTTGGTAATTGTAGTAAAATAGTTGGTGGTACACGTTAGTGATAAGAGGGAATCATACAATTCATGGGTGTATATCCCTCTTTCACTCGTGTATAGGGAGGATAATAAATACTGGTTATAAAAATGCGATATAAAACCACCTGAATTAATAGAGGGGAACCTCATATGTTAAAGAAATATTACTTTTGAAACTACGATTAAAAAATAGTATACCAAAGAGATTAGTAATATGAGAACACATACAAAAGATACACAAGATAGTTTGACACCGGAACTTGCACTTGAAATTTTAAAAGAAGGAAATGAAAGGTTTGTGAACAACATTAAAGCACACCGGGATCTTTTGCAACAAGCTAATGATACTTCTACCGGCCAATTTCCTTTTGCGGCCATTTTAAGCTGTATTGATTCCAGAACTTCCGCCGAACTGATTTTCGATCAGGGGTTGGGAGATATCTTCAGCATCCGCATAGCGGGAAATATTTTAAATGACGATATTTTAGGAAGCATGGAATTTGCCTGTAAAATTGCAGGCTCCAAGCTCATTGTCGTTTTGGGGCATACTAAATGCGGCGCTATTGAAGGTGCCTGTGATAATATTGAGTTGGGGCACATCACTACTCTTTTGAACAAAGTAAAGCCGGCAATTGCCATTGAAACAGAAACAAAGTCGGAGCGAAATTCAAAAAACAAATCATTTGTAGGAAATGTTACAAAATATAATGTTACACTAACCGTTCAGCAAGTAAAAGAGCAAAGTCCCTTATTGCGTGAATTGGAGTTATCTAAAAAAATTAAAATTATTGGAGGACTTTACGATTTAGATACCGGCAAGGTAACCTTTTATGAATAAGCATTTTCCTTATTTCCATCCTCCGGAACCTTCCCCATCTTTAGACGTTTTGTTGTACAGGTAAAGATTATTCAATTTAAATGGAATCGTTTTTGCATTACCAGCCTTTAGTTCTCCTTCCAGATTAATATATTTACAATCATCAGGAAAGGCCCCGCTAATACTGAAAGTAAGCATATCCCCACCCATTACGGTATCTTTAACGTTCTGAGATGCGAAATAAACATATGCACCAAAATCGGTATGATCCTGAATACTATCCAACACATTCATGCCATTATCGGTGTGTGCAGAAGTAATGCTGACCGTGAAAGAAACATCTGAAGTAACGGGCTTTGATAATGCACCCGTAAAGTCGATATATCCTCGAGAATATTGTTTGGCTTTAAGGCTTTTAAAATATATTTTTCCATTGGCAGAATCAGCGGCAGTAAGTATAAGTGTGCCTTTTAGCTTTCCGGCTTCAAATTCTGCTTGTTGTTTCTTCATTAAGGCAATGGAATCAAAAGTTGCTAACCCAGATTTTTTTCGGAAATCAGCATAATATATTTTTGCATCTTCCACCTCTTTTGCATAGTCAAACTGTGCCTTATTGCCTGATTGGTATATAATTTGGACAGGTTTGTCTCCTCCAAAAAGAATATTGTTTGTATTTGATAATGAACCCATGCCTGACGATGGATTGGAATACATCTTGCTCATCATATCCGCATTTTGCATAAGTGTATCAAGGCTTTGCACCATACTTTTACCGTCAAAGGAAAACACAGCGGTATTGTCGTTTATTTTAGTGAAGTTAGAACAGGAAGCTATTTTACCAGGAAGTTGATATGTTATACTGAAGTTAAACTCTTTAAAAAATGTAGCCATATAATAATGCATCATATAATAAGAGTCGCCACCTTTAAACATGCTTTTATACATATTAGCTGAAGAAGTTAGTCCGGTGTCTTTCTTGTTTTGTTTCATTTCAATAACCGTTTGACCCTTATCATTATTGTAGATATGCATGGCAGAGTCAAACGACGAAAGTCCACCGGAAGAAATATTTTTTAAATAGGCAGTACCCTTAAAGTATACCGTATCTTTTCCTATCATACCAAAGGATACATCGTTCCAAGCTTCCACGCCTTTGTTGGATAATATTTTACTGGCAAAGCCAAGTAAAATATCATGTGGAGAAGGGATTGTTGTGTCTTTTCCGCCCAAAGATGAAAACATATCTAATCCTGCTCCGGCAGAAGCTCCGGATCCGGCGGAGGAAGTTAACATTGCTGCCACATCAAGCCCTTCCTTCTCTTCATACACACATTTAGCGGTTAAGTCCGGATTGACAATATACTTGCTTTTACTTTGAATGCCGCAACCATAAAATAATGTGCCTGCCAAAACAACAGCAGTGTATGCAATTCTTCTTTGTAAAGGGGATTTTGTTCTCATTTTTATTGTACTATTATTTATTTTGCTCTACCCATTGTTTTGCCTTTGCAATTGCAACAGAAATACCTTCCACTCGAGCACCTCCGGCTGTTGCGTAAAATGCTTGCCCGCCGCCGCCACCTTGTATTTCCTTGCTGAATTCTCTGATAAGAGCAGATGCATTCCAATTTTTATCCTTTACCAGGTTATCTGAAACGGCAAGGAATAAATTTGCTTTCCCATTAACTTCAGCACCAAGAATCAGAAACAAATTCGGGGTTTCAGATTTTAATGCAAAGCATATATCTTTCGCCACATCTGCCGAGGCAATATCAATTTTTTCTCCAATAAATACGATGCTTCCTATAGCTTGCTTCTTACTAATTAAAATTGTTTTAATCTGCTGCCCCTGCTCTCTTGAAAGCTTCTCTACCTGCTTGCTTAATTCGCTGGCCTGTTGTTGCATATCCTGTATGGCTTTTACAACATTCTTCGGGTTTTTAAGAGCCAGTGAGGCCTGCTTTAATGTTTCCATCTGGTCGTGTATATAGTTTTCAGCACCAAGGGCAGTAATGGCTTCTATCCTTCGAATACCGGCAGACAGTGCACTTTCCGACACTATTTTAAAATACCCTATTTGTCCCGTTGCTTTTACATGCGTTCCTCCGCAAAGTTCAATGGAATAATTTTTATCCATGGTCACCACTCTTACCGTATCGCCATATTTTTCACCAAACAGAGCCATAGCGCCTAATTTTTTGGCCTCGTCCACAGGCAAAATTTGGGTAGTACATGGAATATTTTCACGTATTTTCTGATTAACGAGGCTTTCAATTTCATGAAGCTCTTCGTCATTCATTTTCGAGAAATGTGAAAAATCGAACCGCAGATAATCGGGACTGACGAGTGAACCTCTTTGCTCAACATGCGTGCCAAGAACCTTTCGCAGCGCTGCATGCAAGAGGTGTGTGGCAGAGTGATTATCGGCAGTGTGAATTCTTCTTAACGGATCAACAATAGCAGTAAAGGTGTCATTTATATTTTCCGGCAATGCCTCTGAGAAATGAATTATAAGGTTGTTTTCTTTTTGAGTGTTATTGATTCGGACACGTTTTCCATTTGACTCCAGATAGCCTGAGTCCCCAACCTGCCCACCACTTTCGGCATAGAATGGAGTTTTATCCAATACGATTTGATACTGGTCCTTCCCTTTCAGTGTAGTTTTCCTGTACTTTATAATTTTAGATTTTTCTTCCAGGCTTTCATAGCCGGTGAAAACAGTTTGCACTTGCGCACCTACCTCAATCCAGTCCTCTTTACCAACAGCAGTAGCTTTGCGCGAGCGGTTTTTTTGAACCTCCAACGCTTTATTGAATCCGGCTTCATCAATTTCCAAATTATATCCCTTAGCAATAAGCGCAGTTAGATCTGCGGGGAAACCGAACGTATCATGCAGCTCAAAAACATGTTCGCCATCAAGCACCTTTTTCTTTTGAGCCACTAATTCATTACAAGAGGCTTCAATTCTTTTCAAGCCTTGTTCCAGGGTTCTCATAAAAGCCATCTCTTCTTCCTGAATTACCTTTTTAATAAGTTTATTCTGTTTTACCAATTCAGGGAAAACATCCCCCATTTGCTTGGTGAGAATATCAACTAATTCATACAGAAAAGGTTCTTTTAGGTTTAATGATTGATATCCGTATCTCACGGCTCTGCGCAATATTCTTCGTATAACATAACCTGCACCTGTATTGGACGGAATCTGCCCGTCGGCAATCGTGAATGAAATTGCCCTGATATGATCGGCAATTACCCGCATGGCTATATTTATCTTTTCCTGTTCCGAGGAATTGTCCGCAGATACATATTTCTTGCCTGAATTCTTTTCAAGTTCTTTAATCAGTGGTTGAAAGATATCGGTATCATATGTAGATTGTTTGCCCTGTAACACCATTGATAAACGTTCAAACCCCATACCGGTATCTACATGTTGGGCTGGAAGTTTTTCCAGTTTGCCGTCTGCCTTGCGGTTGAACTCCATAAATACAAGGTTCCATATTTCAATAACTTGCGGATTGCCTTTGTTTACTAATGCTTTCCCATCTACCTTTTTACGTTCTTCCTCCGAACGCATATCCACATGAACTTCGGAGCAGGGTCCACAAGGACCTGTTTCCCCCATTTCCCAAAAATTATCTTTTTTATTTCCATTTAATATTCGCTCTTCGGGTAGATAGGCTAACCAATATTTTTTAGCTTCATCGTCAAAAGCCAAGTTTTCGTTCTTATCGCCTTCAAAAACAGTAACATACAACTGGCTTTTATCTATTTTATAAACTCCCGTAAGCAGTTCCCATGCCCATTCGATAGCTTCTTTTTTAAAATAATCGCCAAATGACCAATTTCCCAGCATTTCAAACATGGTATGGTGGTAGGTATCAACTCCTACCTCTTCCAAATCATTATGTTTACCGGAAACCCTGAGGCATTTTTGAGTGTCGGCAATGCGGGGACTTTGTGCCTTTCCATGCCCTAAAAAAACATCTTTAAACTGATTCATACCCGCATTGGTGAACATAAGAGTAGGGTCATCTTTCAAAACAATAGGGGCCGAAGGAACAATAAGATGTCCTTTTGACTTAAAGAAGTCGAGGAAAAGAGTACGGATTTCTGCCGATGTCATATAATTATGCTAATTTCCGGATATGTTGTTTATATTTGCACTCCTATTAAAAAAGGAGTTGCCCAAAAGTAAGGCAATTTTACAGACAGATGGCGAAAATTAAATACATATTTAATCATAAGACTCTCAGCTACGAGAAGGTACATCATCGTTTCCGAGATAAGATGCGTAAGGTATTGTCTTATGTGCTGACCAGTGTTTTCTTTTCATTTATCGTTTTAGTTATAGGTTTCAGTGTTATTGATTCTCCTAAAGAAAAGAAGTTGAAAAGGGAAATAGCCCAATTAGAACTGCAATATGACCTTTTGAACAGCAGAATGACTCAGGTAAATCAGGTTATGCAGGATATGGCCTCCAGAGACAATAATATATACAGGGTAGTTCTTGACGCCGACCCCATACCCTCCAGCGTCCGCTCGGCAGGATATGGAGGAGCCGACAGATATAATGACCTGCAAGGATTTTCCAGTTCAGACCTTATGACTGAAACAACCAGGAAGATGGATCAACTTGTAAGGCAAATTTATGTTCAATCCAGATCATATGATGAAATTGAAAAGCTTGCAAAAAACAAGGAACAAATGCTTGCCTGCCTCCCTGCCATTCAGCCAATTGACGGCAAACAGTTAAAAGGAATCCTTTCCGGCTTTGGAATGAGGGTTCATCCTATTTATAAAGTAATGAAGATGCATACCGGAATTGATTTTGGTGCAGCAGAGGGAACGCCAATTTATGCAACCGGAGACGGTATAGTGGAACGTGCTGATAATTTAGAACAGGGATATGGCAACCACGTGGTTATTAATCATGGCTTCGGTTACCAGACTTTATATGCACACATGAGCAGAATTGCTGCTACCGTTGGACAAAAAGTAAAACGTGGACAAGTTATTGGGTATGTTGGTTCAACCGGAGAATCGACGGGTGACCACCTGCATTATGAAGTAATTAAAAATGGGGTAAAGGTGAACCCTATAAGCTACTTCTTTAATGATTTGAACCCGGATGAATACAAGCAAATTATAAGTATAGCTTCCCAACCTACACAATCACTTGATTAAAAAAAAGAGTGATTTAAACATCTTGTATTTTCAATAATTGTTACATTTGCACCCCTTTTTGGGAGCTTAGCTCAGCTGGTTCAGAGCATCTGCCTTACAAGCAGAGGGTCATCGGTTCGAACCCGGTAGCTCCCACTTCAATAAAAAAGCCTTTCGGAACTCTCCTGAAAGGCTTTTTATTTTTAAACCCGGTGCACAAATCGCAAAAAAAGAATCCCGCCCTCTTACCGGCAGGATTCGCACACACATCCAATTTACTATGCCCTGTTGAATTTAACCCTCCTTCATCAGGGGCATTTGAACACTACTACGCCCGATTTTTATAAAAGGTTGGGTAGGATGAAATATTTTTATTCCAAAGCATACAAAATTCATGTTGTAAGATTGCTGACATTCTACTTATTAGCCTAATTGACTTTGCCTTTAGCAGTGGATTCATCCTAAGTAGATAAATGCAAATATAAATCCCTCAAAATCCGATAATAATTTATCTTTGACACATAAAATTCGCTCATGAAAAAACCTCTCCTCCTCCCACTCCTAGTTTTTGCTCTTACCGCAGGCTATTCCCAGAATAAAACTCGGACCTTTCTTGCGGACCCCGAACTAGCCCCCCGCGACCATAATGTAGAATATACCCACTTGCGCTTGAATATTGCTTTTGAACCTGCTAAAGGATTAGTAAAAGGCAGGGTAATGCTCACCTTCACTACCTTAAGGCAAACTACCGATTCTATTTGGCTGGACGGAATACAAATGAACGTTCAAAAGCTTACACTTAACGGCAAGCCGGTAAAATATAAAACCGATAGCGCCGGAATCACAATCTATCCCAACACCAACCTTGGATGGGAAACAAAAGACTCCATTGAGGTAACCTACCAATGCAACCCAAGGAAAGGATTATACTTTATCGGCTGGAATGACCCTAACAACATAAGCCGTAAAGAAATATGGAGCCAGGGCGAAGGCACCGATAACCGCAACTGGATACCCATGTATGATGGATTCAACAACAAACTGATAACCGAGACCATTGTAACCTTTGACAAGGATTACCGGGTATTAAGCAATGGCACCCAGGTTAGTGTAAAAGACAATGGCGACGGCACTAAAACATGGCATTACCAAATGACTCATCCCCAAGATGCTTATTTAATTATGCTTGGAATAGGCAAATATGATATTGATGAAAGGAAGACAAAGTCAGGCGTTCCTATCCACCTTTATTATTATCCGGATTGGAAAGACAGGGTAATTCCTACCTACAAGTATATGGCAGATATGATAGACTTTTATGAAAGTGAAATTGGAGTGAAATTTCCATGGGAAAGTTATTCCCAAATACCGGTGCAGGATTTTATGTATGGAGCCATGGAAAACACCACTGCAACTATTTACGGCGACTTCTATATGGTAGATAATCGTAGCTTTTTAGATAGAAATTACATAGGGGTTGATGCCCACGAACTGGCCCACCAGTGGTTTGGCGACATGGTGACCTGCCTCACCCCATCCAGCATGTGGCTGCATGAAAATTTTGCCACCTACTACAGCGCCCTCTTTGATAAAGAAGTTTTCGGGAAAGATTATTTTGACTGGGAAAGAAGAGGATTTCAAAATAGCGCCATAGATGAAAATAAGAAAAACAATAATCCAATTGCCAGCAGCATGGCCGGCGGCACCCGTCTTTACCCGCAAGGCGCTTTTGTTCTTAATATGCTTAAATATGTTGTTGGCGGAAGAGAGATGTATAATAAGGCTATAAAGTATTACCTCGAAAAACACCAATATCAAAATGTGGAAGCCAATGACCTGCTCCTCGCTTTTGAAGAAAGCACCGGTATCACGCTCGATTGGTTTTGGGAAGAATGGTATTACAAAGGCGGCCTTCCGGATTACAATGTTTCTTTTACCGAACAAAACGGAACAACCGAATTCACCGTATCGCAGGTGCAGGAACTTACCGATCTCACCGGCCTTTCTGCCTCAGAAGGGCATCCGGCAGGATTATATAAAATGCCTATTTGGTTTGAAGTGTACTATGCCGATGGCACCTCGGATAAAAAACAAGTCTGGATACAAAACCAAACTGAAAAAGTAAGCATACCTAATCCTTCCGGTAAAAAAATTGATTTCGTCCTTTTTGATCCGGATAACCAGGTTTTGAAGAATGTTACGTTTCATAAACCGTTTGAAATGCTGAAGGAACAGGCCATGAAAGCGGAAAACCTACTCGACAGGCTGGATGCCGTTGAAGCTATGTCTGCAACCGAAATAAATACAAAAAGAAATACGCTTATCACAGTATACAACAAAGAAACCTTCCAGGCAGTAAAAGCAGAAGTAGTGGCCCAATTGATTAATGACAGTGATGCACAAAGCATAGCGCTGATTAAAAGCGCGCTTCATAATAAGGATGTGGCTGTTCGCAAAGCAGTGTTGGCTAATACAAAAACTATTCATGGGGATTTGCTGCCCGATTATGAAAATCTGTTAAGCGATTCCTCTTACGACGTGATTCTAAGTACACTTACTTTGCTAAACACAAACAACCCCACTAAATTACCACAATATCTTGCAACCACCAAAGGTGTAACAGGTACATTGGGCAGAGATGTGGAAATAAAATGGCTGGAACTTTCAGCGGTAAGTACAAACGATAATCAATACATTACCAAACTGGTTACATATACAAGCAATTCGTATGAATTCCGTACAAGGGTATATGCCATGCAGGCACTTATGAGGCTCAATTATTTTGATACTACTTTATTGGCGAACATACTAAATGCGGTGCCAAGCTCGAACGGCCGACTGGCAAGCCCCGCAGTTGAAGTGCTTCAATTTTTTTATGATCAGGACAAATACAAAAAAACGATTGCTGATTTTGTAGCCTCACAAAAATGGGAGCCTTACCAGGCAGCAGCAATTAAAAGGATTGTGAACTAGTCGGATCCCGATAGCTACATCGGGACGACTGGCAATTCATTACTGCCATTGACTTTTTGAGAAGACATGGAAATTATACCACTTAATTTTCATGCAAAATTTACATTTTTATATGCGACGTTATGCGACGGTTTTTAGGGGTTTAAACTTCACGAAAACGACCTCCATATAACTGTATATCTTACAATTACAAGCATTTTTACTAATTAAATAAAGGGGAAATTTTTAGCTATAAAAAAATATGGGTGGCAAATGTGTGGCAACATATTTTGTTAAAAGTCATTGACTTTGGCTGAGCCCGACTTTCAAATATAAATGTCATTGACTTTGGAGATAGGGCTTCGATAAATATATTTAACTGAAGGAATATATCATTCATATATGAAAAAATATACACCACCAAAATCTGATAATACCTTACCTTTGAACCTTCATTAAAAATTCAATATCTAACATTCAACATTTTATTATATGAAACTCGCAAACTATGTAGAAGGGAAATGGGTGGAAGGCACCGGAGAAGGTGTTCCGCTTTTTAACGCTGTTAACGGACAACTAATTGCCGAAGCTACCACAAAAGGTATTGATTTTGCCGCTATCCTCGACTATGCCCGAAATACGGGAAGCCCTGCCTTGCGCAAAATGACTTTTCACGAAAGGGCTTTGATGCTCAAAAAACTAGCGCTTTACCTCACTTCTAAAAAAGATGTTTTCTATAAATTGTCTTATGCTACCGGGGCTACCAAAGCTGATTCATGGGTAGATATTGAAGGCGGTATCGGTAACTTGTTTGTATATGCCGGCAAAGGCCGGCGCGAACTACCCAACGAAACTTTTTACGTGGACGGCAAACCGGAAATGATCTCCAAAAACGGAACATTCATCGGGCACCATATTTGTGTTCCGCTGGAAGGAACAGCGGTGCACATCAACGCATTTAACTTCCCCTGTTGGGGAATGCTGGAAAAGATAGCCGTAAACCTGCTCGCCGGAATGCCCGCCATTGTTAAGCCTGCTACCATCACTTCCTACCTCACCCAGTTAATGGTACAGGAAATTATTGCTTCAGGCATATTACCCGAAGGCGCACTGCAACTGCTTTGCGGAAGTACAGGCGATTTGCTCGACCACATGACGGGACAAGATGTAGTGACCTTTACGGGTAGTGCCACCACCGGCCGTAAACTGAAATCGCATCCTGCCATATTGGAAAATTCGGTGCGCTTTAATATGGAGGCAGATTCATTAAACTGCTGCATTTTGGGACCAGATGCGGTTCCCGGAAGCGAAATATTCAACCTCTTTATTAAAGAAGTAGCCAGAGAAATGACGGTGAAAGCAGGACAAAAATGTACCGCCATCCGTCGAACTATTGTCCCCAATAACCTTACAGAACCTGCTATTGATGCACTTAAGAAAAGATTAGCAGGCATTGCTCTTGGAGACCCTTCTGCCGAAGGTGTGAGAATGGGCCCCCTGGCCGGAAAGGAACAGGTAAAAGAAGTATTGGAAAAAGTGAAGATACTGCAAAAAACCTGCGAGACCGTATTCGGAAATTACGATGATTTTGAAGTGATGGCAGCGGATAAAAAGAAAGGCGCATTCTTCCCATCCATGCTGCTTTACAGTGCAGACCCGTTCAAGAATTTAGCACCCCATGAAATTGAAGCATTCGGGCCAATCAGCACCGTAATGCCTTATAAAAATGCTTCCGATGCTGCCGCGCTTGCCCGCATGGGTAAAGGAAGTTTGGTAGGTTCTGTGTTCACCGAAGATGATTCTTTTGCCCGTGAAATTGTGCTTGGAACCGCCGCTTATCATGGCCGGATGGTAATCATCAACTCCCGTTCAGCCGGAGAAAGTACCGGACACGGCTCTCCCCTCCCCCACCTTGTACATGGCGGACCGGGACGTGCTGGAGGAGGCGAGGAAATGGGCGGCATACGCGGCATATTCCATTATATGCAACGCACCGCTATTGAAGGACACCCGACGACCATTATGCATATTACCGATGTTTACCAGCCCAAAGCTGACCAGTGGGAAGATGTTATTCATCCCTTCCGCAAGCATTTTGAAGAGTTGAAAATCGGTGAAACAGTTGTCACACACAAACGCACTGTAACAGAAGCCGACATTGTAAACTTTGCCAACATAAGCGGAGATAATTTTTACGCCCACATGGACGTTACCTCCCTGGAAGGAACTATGTTCACCAGCCGTGTAGCCCATGGATATTTTGTACTATCGGCAGCAGCCGGATTATTCGTCGACCCGAAGAAAGGCCCAGTACTTGCCAACTACGGATTAGATGAATGCCGTTTTGTGAAACCTGTATATGTGGGAGCCACTATTGGTGTGCGCCTTACCGTAAAGGAAAAAGTATCGAAGGAAAATAAAGAAGGAGAAAGGCCTCAGGGTATTGTAAAATGGCAGGTAGATGTATATGATGAAACCGGAGAAACAGTTGCCCTGGCTACTATTTTGACAATTGTGGCGAAGAAAAATCCGTAACCGCTTTTCATCATATTGCCTACTTCTACTTCGCTGCCACCCTTATAATCTTTAGCAACACAGCAATCACAGCTATTACCAAAAGCCAGTGTATAAGGGTTCCCAAATGAAATACAAAAAAACCTAAGAGCCAAAATATTACCAGTATAACGGCAATGAAATAAAGTAAATTTCCCATGGTATTCTGTTGTGAATTGTATAAATAATTCAAGTAAATTCCTACGTAAACCTTGCACAAATATATAAATAATCACAGTGCCGTAAGGCTATGCATACGTCGCCCTAAAAAGGTTTAAAACTTATAAAACCAACTTAAAAACAAATAGTTACGTCTTTTTTGCTTTTCGTATTAATTTTAATTCTACATTTGCCTCATAACATCTTATTAAAATTGTTTTTAACACCAACTAACTAAAACCTTAACATTATGAAAAAGTTATTTTTAGCATTATTCGTTTTAACTGCATCAGTGGCATTTTGCCAAACCACTCCTGATGAGTATAATTATTTAAGACAAGGATATGGTATGCAGCTAACCTCCGGTGGAGATATGAAAGCCGGATATACCATGGTAGACAAAGGCACCACTCCTGACAACTCAATTACTGTTGGTGTTCGGTATTTATACAGAACCAATGGTAATGTATTTGCAGGAGGAGTATTGATTGTTAATGGACTAAAGAACGGAAAATCAAGTCTTCCAACCCAATATTTTGTTATTCCTGCTGCCGGTTCCGATATGAACCAATGGAATAGCGCAATGGCTGATATTCGCCAGGCTTGCGGTAACGACAAGAGCGGTTACGAAGCCATTATGTTTGCATTTATGCATGCTATTCCCTGATAAAAGAAAACAATAAAGATTTAAGCTTTATTTAGTAAAAACCCTTGTAGAAATACAGGGGTTTTTTCTTTTCTGTTTATTGGCGCATCTGTGAGTTTGCGGTTTTCAATTGCTGAAAAAAGTGTATATTGGCAAAGTTATGCATAAATCAAAATTATTAAAAGTTTATACCTGCAGCCATTGCGCCGAAGTGGAAGTAGGAACCACTACTCCAAAAATCCGGGGCTGCAAAAAATCATCTTTCCACCACTGGGTATGCCTCGGCGAGCGTGGACTTGATAAGTATGTTTGCCAAAGCTGCGGCATTAAAGTTAATATATACGGAACACCTTCCCAGGAAGGTTGTACCGTAGGAAAGACTCATACCTGGAATAAAATTTAGATCGGGGGACCGTCCGGTTAATAAAACAAAGCCTTATTCTGCAATCCTTAATTGAATTAGACCTAGCTTTGCAGTATCACCAATGTTATTCATAAAAGAACGTAGCCTGCATGTTCGCCATTATTGACATAGAGACCTGCGGAGGCCGGTTTGAATATCCTAAAGGAAGGATCATTGAAATATCCATTTTAGTTCACGATGGCTTGCAGGTAGTTGAAAAATTCACCTCACTCATCAATCCCGGATGTTATATATCTCCTCTCTATACGCGCATTTCAGGCATTACCAATGACATGGTAGAGAATGCTCCCCGCTTTCATCAGGTTGCCAAACGCATACTTGAAATGACAGAAGGAAGAATTTTTGTAGCACATAATGTGGGCTTCGATTACGGATTTGTAAAAGAGGAATTTAATTCCCTGGGCTACAAATTCCGCCGGGAAAAATTATGCACCGTCCGGTTGAGCCGCAAGCTAATGCCGGATCGTATTTCATACAGCCTTGGTCATTTGTGTGCTTCATTGAATATCCCGATTGAAGGCAGGCACAGGGCCGAGGGCGATGCCGTTGCCACCGCGCAACTATTTGATTTGCTTTTGCGATTAAAAGCTGCACACCCGCAATATAAAAATATGGGAGTGGAAGAAATAATGGGAAGGCGCGTAGATAAAATAAAAGAATATATTTTGAAAAAACTGCCGGAAGAATGCGGAGTATATTACTTCCTGGATAAAGAAGGGAAAATAATTTATATCGGTAAAAGCTCCAATATGTATCAGCGGGCATTGAGCCATTTTAACTCAAAAGAAAATAAGGGTAAGCGTATGCTGAATGATTTATACGATGTGAATTTTCAGCTTACAGGAAGCGAACTGGTGGCCCTGCTGGCAGAATCGGAAGAAATAAAAAAACACCGACCTCCCTATAACCGCGCCCGCAAAGCAGATACATTTACGCATAACATTAACTGGAATAAAGACGACAATGGAATTATAAATTTTAAAATAAGTCCGGCGGAAGAATCAAACAATGTATTGCGCTCCTTCACAAGTTATGCAAACGCCAGGGAATGCATGGAAAGGTGGCTGGATGAATATACGCTATGCCTCCGCTATTGTGGGCTGACAGAGGATGATGCTGTTTGCTTTAATCACCATATAAAAAAATGCAATGGCATTTGCGCGGGTGAAGAAGCTGTTGAAGTTTATAACAAACGGGCTTCCAAAATAGTGAAAGAATATACTTTCGGTAATAAGGACTTTATTATTGTGGAAGCAGGAAGGCATGCCGAAGAAAGGTCTCTGATACTTATTGAAGATGGTCATTATACCGGCTTTGGGTATGCCGATTTAACAGGGCAGGTAAATTCACCGGAAGAATTGCGCGATGTTATAAAAAAGACAAATTCATATCCTGACAATGATGATATAGTGCGCAGTTGGATAAATAAGCACTCCGTAAAAACAGTTTTATTAAAAGGACTTGGCGAAATAACTGAATACCCTTTAACTTAACGGATCAACTGCACGTAGCCCTGTTTTTTGTAAGTGTTGCCCTGGCATACGCCATCCAGTATGTAATAGTAAACTCCCGAAGGGGCAGTTCCTCCTCCTTCAGCTTTCCCATCCCAGTATTCATTGGGGTTGCTCGACTTGAACATTTCCTTCCCCCAACGGTCATATATCACTATTGACCACGAACTCAGATCTGTAGTTTTTATGTAAAAAATATTATTCAATCCGTATATCCCCGCATTAGTCGGGGTAAATACATTGGGCACCGTAAAATTGAAACAGGGTGTTTCTACTACAATAGTAACTATTCTATCTATTGCGCAACCCAGGCTATCCTTCGCCGTTACGGTATAGGTTGTAGTAACCGAGGGGGCAACCTTTACCGAGTCGCAGGAAGGATTTAAACAATCTACGGCAGGGGACCAGGTATATGATTTCATAGAATCTCCATGCGCTACAAGAATTGTATCGTCTCCGGCAAAAATTGTTTTACTGCAACATGCGGTCATAGTAGGATTAACAGGCGCCAGCCGGATGGTTTTTACAATAGTGCATCCGTTGGAAACAGTCAACGTATACTTTTGTCCCGTATCCGGTTCTGTTATGCTGCTATTGGTTTCTCCTCCCGGAGTCCATAAATACGTGAGTCCGGTATCCGATGAAATAGCATGAATTACTGCCGGACTATACAGGCAATTATTCGTATCTACAATAGAAACTACCGGTGCCGGAAGAATGGAAATAGTAAAGCGTGCCGTATCCGGACAACCGAGTGAACTGAATCCAATAACAGTTATAATAGAATCTGCATTAATTGCACCCGTAATATATTTATCTGTAGTTGATCCATTGCTCCATAAATAGGAATTCGTTCCACTTACAATAAGCGTATCGGCAATACCTTTACATTGTAATTTTTTACCACTTATTAAGGGCATAACAGGAGCAGCCACATGGACTGTAAACATTTTGGTTATCGTATCACATCTTCCATAAATGGTGGCAGTATATGTGGTAGTAATAAGAGGCCTAACATGTATAGAGTCATAGGTATGTCCATTATTCCATTTATACGTTACCTGTCCGCCTGCTCCCGAAACTGTAAGGGTAGACAAACCCGAAACACACACTGTATCTGGCACGGCATTAATAGATGCTGTTAGCTGTGGTCTTACATACAGCGTAAAAGTTGTATCCTCATTACAACCATACTTATAAGCAGTAAGAGTATAGGTAGTAGTTGACAAAGGTGCAACTTTTATACTATCCTTGGTCTGGCTTGTACTCCATAAATAGGTTGTTCCTCCGCTCCCGATGAGCAATGCGCTATCACCTTTACAGATACTATCGGGAGATGCAACTATAAGGGGATTCAAAGTTCTAATAAAAACAGTATCTGCCTGACGATAATCTCCGGGACAAGTAGCCACATAAAAAACCGTGGTTGTATTCAGAATCGGTGTAGTGAATGATGGCCCTGAACCCAATATTGAGCCACCCGTAGCTGAGTCGTACCATTCTATGGTTGTACCGACCGGTACAGTACCAATTAATGTTGCAATTAAAGTAGCAGCAGTGTTTTTGCAGATAGAATCATTATGCGCTACTATTGTAAAGTTTGTTAAAAGGGCTGTATCCCCGGGTCCTCCTTTTGTAGAACCATTAGCAGGAAAAGTAGGAAATGTTGTTGTTGCCCCATTAGGGCCGCCAATAACCTGCCGGGCAATGCCGACATTTGAGGTTGCAATATATCCGCCACCGCCGCCGCCGCCCGGGCCTTCACCTTCGGGTGCAGTATTTCGTTGACTGCCTCCAGTCCCTCCGTTAGCTTCTATCGTTATACCTGAAATAGTGCCTGTTGAATTAACTAATATCGTACCGCCTGCCCCAGCACCACCGGGGCCATCACCGGAAACTAACGAGTCAGATACTCCATTATGCCCGTTAGCCAATATCATACCACCGCCCGATACGGTTCCATAGCTGATTAAGTATATCAAACCTCCGCCATTTCCACCTGGACCAGCATGGTTATTATCTTCACTACCTGCACC
>Ga0302140_10004003_pt1 | contig 18771 bp, 15 predicted proteins | sample I_Bog_E1_1_FD_202095 | JGI IMG/M metagenome (GOLD analysis project Ga0302140, IMG submission 202095) | Peat permafrost microbial communities from Stordalen Mire near Abisko, Sweden - I_Bog_E1_1 | ecosystem: Environmental > Terrestrial > Soil > Wetlands > Peat | place: Sweden: Abisko, Stordalen... | reverse complement strand
AAAAATTATTTTTTAAAAATTCTAAAAAATCTCTCTAAAATTAAATTTGTTCTATTTTTTATCTGATTTTATACAACTCCACATTTTTCTCATCCTTTAAAATCAAATTCATATCATCTCTCATCCTAAACTTCTGTGGTTTGCCAGTAACTGTGATCGGGAACTCGTCCACCACCTTTACATATTTTGGGACTTTATAATGTGCGATCTTCCCTTTGCAGAATTCCAGAACTTTTTTTTTTTTGGGGGGTCTTTAATTTATTTGGCGTTAATTTAATTAAATCCAAACGGAATTTTGCTTTTAATTAATCTACGAGATGTGATATGCAAAAAAACTATAAATTAGCTAGTTTGTGCATTTTATTATGACGTCACCTTGCGCTCGTTTCGATAGCACATATCCATACAATTGAAGAAATATCGTTTTATGCCAGCTTTTTTCTTTTTTTTCCCAAGCAATCCCTTGCTGCTTGATAAAAGACTCGGCACAGTTTCAGCTGACTCCTTTAGAGAAAAATCTTAATATTTGATAGAATTTTAAAAAAAATAACATTGCGAATGTCGAGTTTCTCTTGGATTTCATCGAAAGAACGAACCTTTTCAATTTTTTTGGAGTTATAACCGAAACGCTCGGCTGTTGTTTTATTTAATAGGAAATTTCCAATTTGGACAAAAAGTAAGACACTAAAATTAAACCTTTTTTTTAAATATGTTATTTAGATATTTTTACCTTGTGGGGATCAAAAATAAGAAGATAATCAACATTAGTGCACATTGTACTGCGATTTTTATTAAATCAGCTGTTTCATTGTTAATTTCAGTTAGGTCACTCCAGAAAATACCAGAATCCAGCGGATTTACGAGGAAAAACCCACATTTTACCAAAGTAAATATCATAAGTGACCAAAGAAACAACAAAAACACAAAAAAATATTTATGATTTCTAAAGCATTTTTAATAAATTCAGATAAAATTTTAGCTATAAACCGAACTCCGACACAATTCGCGATCCAAGGACAATGATGATCGAAAATGTCTACACATCGGCCACAGGAATCGCAATGTTTGGCTCTATTCCGCTTCAAAATGGCACAATCCGGACAAATGTCACCAGGTGAATTGTCAGATATTAGAGAAAGAAAATCACTTTCTGGACCTCTAGGAATGTAGCCAGGTGATCGAAGCCAACTTATCAGGTAAAAAATGAAGGTCAACAGGGAAAGCGAGAGCTGGAGGATGGTCCATACTGTTAAAAGAAGAGCTAAAAATAATTTATAATTAGCATTGAAAAATAAAAGAAAATTTTAAAATAATTAAAAAAAACAATTAGTTTCAAAAGTAAAACAAAAAAATTGGAAATTAATTTCAAAAATTGAATCCCACAAAAAAAATGCAAATTTCAAATCTTCAAAAATGAGAAATCTTCATTACCTGGGAAATCAATCAGCACCATTATGACATTTATTCCCCAAAATATCATCCAGAACGTGAAAAAACAGACCTTAGTTTTCTTATAATGAAAGGCTGGGGTGATCTGGTAGCATTCTCCAGCCTTGCATGAACTCTCCAACATCTTGAAAATATTGTTGAAATGATTTTCTTTCGCCAAATCGGCTGGTTTTTTGCCCACATTATCCCGAATTTTCGGATCCCCCCCTTTGATCAGTAATCTTCTCACAATCTTCGAATTTCCAGTGATGGTGGCTAAATGCAACGGGGTGTATCCTTGATCTTGATCTTTCAAATTTATCATTATTTCCTGCCATCGAGTCAAATAATTGATCGCTTGTTCGCACCTATAAATTAACATTTCTATAAGAAAAAACATATCACATACCCCGTGTAGGCTGCCCAATGTAATGCGGTACTTCCCTTGCAATCCAATGAATTTAAATCACATCCCTTTGATTTCAACATTACTATAGAGGCTATTTGATCGGCCTGAGCTGCAATATGCAGGCTCGTAAACCCTTGAAATGTCTTCTTTTCAATATCGGCCCCGTTTTTCAATAGAGTCTCTGAAATAATCTATTTGTTTTTATAAATGACTTGGAAATTTTTGTTTTTTTACTATGTTTCCTTTATAGGAAGCCAAATGCAATGCCGTGAATCCTTCATCAAGACTTTCTCTATTGATCCAAGCTTTGAACGTATCTTCAGTGAATTCTGTGGATTTCCGCATGTAATCAATAAAAAGAGTCAATGATTCTATTTGGTTTGTTAGGGCAGAATGATGAAGCACTGTGTAGCCTTTGGAATCACTGATATGGAAAAAATTCAAATGATGATTATGGGAAAGAAGAGTCTTGAACTCATGGAATTTCTTCTGGGAAAGAAGGTGGAAGATCTGTGAAGAGGAAACCGGGAATTGCGACATCCGGTGAGAAAACCAAGATTTTTAAAGTTTTTTGATTTTTTTTTAAAACGAGAATTTTTAAATTTTTTTTTGACTTTTTTCATTCGACAATTTTTTGATTTTAAGAGGAAACAACAATGTTTTTTCGTTTTAGAGAAACAATTTTTGTTTGAGGTCGGTGTTGAAATTAATTGTTTTATTCATGAAGAAGAAGAAAAAGCTGAATTTTTTTTTTTTAAGTTCTGAAAAGGAGGGGGGGAAGGGAGGATTTAATTGTCTTCTAAATGAAAATAAATGTTTGTTTATAAATAAAAAAAGAAGCAAAATTGTTTTTTTGCAAATTTCGTCAGAACACCAATATTTAAAATATAAATATAATAAAAGGTAGTGCAAAAATAATAGAAATGACATTTTCGTATGTATTTTTTTGAAAATGAAATGATCTCATTTGAATTGTAAAAAAATTCGAAAACATTGTATATTCAGAAAGGCTTTAGAAATTTACCAACACGTCATTTGCTTTATTTTTTTAGGCGTTAGCTCACAGAATTCGCCAGCTTTGCTTTTAATTTTAAAACTGAAAGTATAATTTGAATGTCTGCGAATATTATGTCATCTATTGTTGTTTTTCAGAAATTCAAAACTAATTAAACCTTTCAGCTTACGTATTAACGTCCCTTCTGTCTTTTTATCCGAGTCGCCAACTTTTTCCGGACTAATTATTTATACGAATTTCAGAAAAAACTCTCGATTATCCACTAATACTTCCCAATGCTACTTTTATCAGATTCCAACTCCCAATCGGATCACAGCTCGATATCTAAATCTTCGGAACCCCCAAAATTCACAAAAATTGACCCACGAAGTAATTTTTCCTTGTTTTTTTTAAATGTTAAAATTTTTAAAAAAATAGTTCCCTTTTATTCCCAACGGAAAAGCAAGCTCCAATCCTTGATTTCCTGCCAAAACACAGCTGTCAGCAACAATAACATCGGGGTGATCTCTGTGGGTAGTCAAAGACTTATAAAAGTGTTCTATGAAGCACCGATGAAATTTAAGGGCACTATTTTGGAAATCAATCTTAGAATTAATGAAGAAGCCAAGATTGAAGATCTCATTAATGTCGTCAAACAAGACCTCAAGTCGCAAGACGTCGAAATTGTAGATGATTGGAATTTCGTTATAAATTTTGCTAAGAAGACTGGAAAGCCAAAAAACGATCTTCCAGGTCATATTATTTCATATTATAGTTTTAAAATTCAATTCCTTATAGCTTTGGAACAATCACAGGCCCTCAAAGATTGTGGTGATTGCGGACTTTTCTATTTGAAGGCAGAAGAAAATCAATTGGAAAATAAAGAAGAAACAAAACTTTCTGTTCATAAGGCTACAAGATGTAGCAGTTCCTTTGGGAATGAAGTGTATAGAGGGAACAGTCTTCTGCTTGAAAAGAGGGGGAAAAAGAAGGAAATTGATGAGAAAATGAAAGAAAAGAGCTGGCTGGAGAAGTTTCTTTGCTGCTGTTCAAAACAATAAGAAGTTTTTGTTGCTATTTAAATTAGTTTGTTTGAAATAATATATGAAAGTGTCGGTTTTTTGTCGAACTGCAATTATACTACTTATGTAAACTAAAGTCTATTATATGCATTAAATTATGTCTTTCTAAATCATTTTGACACAATCCATTAAACTTGAGAAAAAACTACTTTATTTTTGATTTTTGCGTTTTTTTTTTTAAATTCTGTTTTTTTAATATCTCCAAAAATATTCAGAAAAAACATATATTTTTGGGTTCCTCTCAAATGTGTGTATTCAGAATCAGTGATTCAATAAAAATTTGTTGTATTTTGTTTTCGAAAAACAATAAAGAATATTCTTTCTTTAAATTTCATTTTTTTTTATTTTTGCATTTTTCCTGTTATTTAATATTTCCAAAATGAAAAATGATTTATTAAAAACAGAGGAAAAAAAACATATATTATTTTTTCTTTCAACGTAAGCATTGAGATGCTTACATTTTATGCTATTTTTTCTACGGGAAACTTTACATTGATTTTTTTTATTCATTAAAAAAAAGCATAATCATAGGCTTTTACCTTTTATTTCACAAACTCCGTAAAAATAAATCAAAAATCATCAAAAAATTTCAAACTAAATAAATAAATGACCGACGACTACAAACAGCCAATCCTCACCGAGCCTATCAAAAATCAAGAAATTGAAATCAAGCCGATCAATCAGCCTAATTTTTCGTCCGTCAACTATCCAGGTGGTCAAGGTTACCTAGGCAACGATCCCAGTCATAACTCCCAACCTCAACCTGGTGGGGTGCAAAATGTGCCCATGCAGCCTCAGAACAGACCCCCAATGACGGGTGGTGGAATGGGAGGAATGGGAGGTCAAATGGGTGGTCCAGGTCAATTTGGAGGTCCAGGCCAATATGGAGGTCAAATTCAAATGATGGGTGGTCCTAATCAAAATATGCCTCCAGCAATGATGGGTCAAGCTGGAGGGTGGAATCAGGGTCCAGGAGGTTTTGGAGGTCGATCTGATGATAGAAACCCCCCCAACAGGAATATGGTTACAATGGATGATGAGTACACAAATATGAAATATGAAAAAAGTTATCCTTGTTATGAGGATTGCATGCAATGTTGTTGTAATTGTTGTGGAAAGTGCAGACAGTTCATCCCATGTTTATGTGTCTCAAATCCTAATATTGAAGTGCCACAGAGTTGGTGTGCTTTGAAAATGAGATTTGGCAGATTTATTGAGACTATTCATGCAGGCCTGCAATTTGTGACTCCGTCGACTGAAAGGTTGATTATGGTGGACTTACAAACGCAAACCCTAGACCTCGTGAAACAAAATATCATCACAAAAGACAACATCACTGCTGCCGTAGATACCGCCATCAATTACAAAGTAGTGAACCCAAGATATACCATGTTTCGACTGAACAATTTACAAGAAAGCGTGACGAACATCACCTATTCTGCAATAAGAACAGTGTGTGGGGTATACACTTTGAATGAAATGCAGGAGAAAAAGGGAGAAATAACACATCAATTGCAACTTTATATCGGAGATAGAGTCAAACAATGGGGAATCATCATCGAACAAATTTTCATCAAGGATGTTGTGTTGAGCTCTGATTTGCAACAAACCCTAAGCAGTGCTGCCAAAATGCAAAGATCTGCTGAAAGCAAAGTGATTTCAGCAAAGGCTGATGTCGAAAGCGCAAAATTAATGAGGGAAGCCGCAGATAGTTTGAGTTCGGAAGCTGCCATGCAAATCAGGTATTACGAGACCATTTCGCATTTGGCGACAAATAACAGCCAGAAGGTAGTTTTCATCCCTTTCATTCAAGATGACATTTAAAAAGGAATTAATTATTTTCAAACAACAGCATAAAAACTAGAATTATGAAAAATTATTTTTTTTTTCTGTTTATTATTCAAAAAATCATTTTTTTTGCATATTAATTACATAAAAACAAAACGTTCATAAATTATTTTAATTTTTGACAATTTTAAAAAAATAATTTTATGTTTACTTTTTATTCATTAATACAAAATTTTTCACAATTTAACATTTTTTAATTCTAACAAACAACTGAATATTTTTCAAAATTGTCTTTTAATGAAATTTATTTTTCTGTATGTTTTTAAAATATAAAAAAAAAATAAGAAAAAAAAAATATTTTTATAAAAACTAATTGTCTTAATTTTGATTTTGAAAATAGAGATATATTTAAAAAAAAATATACTTTTTTAATTTTTTATTTTACAATTAAAAAAAAAACAATCATTCCCATAAACTATTATTCCTCTTATAAAATGGGTATGATTGCTAACACATTACCCAATATACGACTTTTCTAAATAAAAAAAAAATTTCTTTTCCTTTCTATCAACACTTGATTTTTACTTAGAAAAACTACGCATTATTATTTCATCTCCTTATCACGCATGCTTCCCCTCACTGAATTTTCGGAAAATTGTGTCTGTGAGCCTTGTTTCGACCTGATTTTGCTCTGCGTCCTCACGACAACCTTCCCCTCGTTATCATATTGATCGATGAAATTAATCTCCTCATCATCGCTTTCGCTTTCTGGGTCCACCAGTTCAATGAAATTGATCCTCCTATCAACAAATTCCTCCTCCTCTAAAGTTTTCTTGAAAATTTCCTTTCTTTCTTCCAATTCAAGTCCATAGAAATTCTCAGATTTGACCAATTCCTCAGCCAAGATCGCCATTCCATCTAAGACTCTCAATTGTGGCAAATTGAATAAAACCTTTAAAAATTGTCATATCAAAGAATATTTTTAAGAATACTTGAAAACGATAAAATCTGCGTTGTTGGATCGGATTGAAGCAAAAGTCCAAAACAGAAAGAAATTCCAATTTTTCAAGATGTGCCAACTCCTTAACATTTTTTATGCTATTATCTGAAAGTTGAAGATTTCTCAATGATTTCAAAGCGTCAAGTCCGCTTAATCTTTAAAAAATTCATTAAAAATTCGCAAAAAGCAGAAAAATCACTTGCTGATTTGATTCCTGGAAAGGTTTAAAACTCTGAGTTTTGGCAATTTCTGCAATCCAGAGATCGATTTTATGAAATTGCCTTGCAGATGAAGTTCGATGAGATTGAGATTATCTAGGTTTTCGATTTTTTCGATTTGATTATTATTGATTCTCAGGTCCTAAAATATCAAAATAACTTCCAAAAAAAACAATTTTAAGAATTTTCACATATAAGTTGTTATTTCGATAGATCCCCTCGATTTTCTGAATATGGTTCTGATCAAGGACTAGTTTTCTAAGGAATCGGTTCTTCGAAAGATCAGGAATTTCTTTAATGTCGTTTTCGCTGTAATCAACTTCCTCAAGATTTAAAGGAGGTCTGAATGAGAATTTTAGCTAAAAAAAACAAAAAAAAAACAATAAAATTACACAAAATCTAATAGTTTCCCTAATTTGTTTCCTCTAGCATTGAGTGTGAGGAGGTATTTTAATGCAGAAAGTGGCTTTAAAGTCACGAGGTTATTATGGGAAACATTGACATTTTGAAGACTCACATACTCATCAAGTCCCTTTAATAAAATAAAAAGCTTAGGGCCTTTCAAAATTATGAGATAAAAACCATAATGCTAAACAAATCTTTGTTTGAAATATCAATAGATAAATATGAATATGAGGTCCCATCGGCAGTTTTCCCCAGACTTGATAAACCAGAAACAATAGTCTCGGGATCGATTGGACTCTTGCTCAGTTCTCGAAGTTTTTTCTTTTCAACGTTGAGAGATTGTTCAGTTGTTGAGAGGGAGAGCAATTTTTCACGGTAAAAGGTGTCTTTGAGAATTTGGGAACCTGACATTATAGAAATGAAAGCAGTTGTTTTTTTTTTGTTTTTTTTTAAATTTTTTAATTAAATTAAAAAAATTCCATATTTTTTTTAAACAAACAAACAAAAAGAATAAAAATTTGAACTTTTGGCTTTTTCCAATTAATTGGTGCTTTGCTTTCAATTTTGTCGTATTGCCAAAAACAGATTTTATTTTATTTTATTTGAAAATTGTTCCTTTTCTATTTTTTATTTTCCCGATTAAACAGATATTTTCTTCATTTTTTAATTTTACAACAATTAATAACTAAAAACTATAAACTACCAAAAAAACTCAAGAAATTTTTCGTTTGTGTGCTCAAAAATGGGCAATTGCCAAAATTTGAAATCCAAAGATGATCCTATCCATCCCACCCAACAAAACAAATCCATGCTGAACATCCAACTGTACGTCTATTATTCTCCTTTTAATAATAATTTTTTCTTCCAGCATAGGCAAGACCTTCACATGGAATCGTGACTCCCATGGTTTGTTTGACTACGAGAACAAAAATATCTTCAAAAATGTCTTCAAATTAACAGAAGATGGTACTTTTAACTCATTCTCCCCGCTATAATTCAGTTATTTCTCAGCATTCATGTTCCGGGACAAAAATGAGGTGAAACTTGTCAAAATCCATAATATAGAAGAATTTGTAAGAATATTTTTTCTTTTAAGATTTGTTACGAACAGGCACAACAGGAAAAACATGACAACAATTCGCTTGCCAAAATTGTCATCAAAGACAATAATTATTTTATAAGTTCTGATTTGATGGATAACAAAAACAAGGAAAAGGGGTCTCCAGATGCAGAATATGACGGCTTGCATTGCAACAGCGTGTGGATTGTTGTGAAATCCCTCAAAGTCAATAAAGACAATAAGGTTCATAAATTATTCGTTCATATTTGACAATCAATTATCATTTTTATAGACCTATAGATTAACACAGGGCGATTTTATAAAATTAGGCAGAATCCGTTTCAAAATCAAGGATTTCGGAATCAATGAACCCGTAAAAACCCAAGAAAATGTAGGAATTAATTCACCTGAAAATGTATTTAAGTAATTTAATCGTGGGATGAACTAAAATTTTAAGGGAAATGCGGATGATAACGGGCAAAAATCTAGACTTTCACAATTTCTTTGTAGGATTTGTCTTGGGGATAACTCAGAACCTGATAATCCTTTTGTGACTCCTTGTAAATGCGCGGGAACGATGCAATTTATCCACATACGATGTTTGCAACAGTGGTTGAAAAGCAGGCTCCAAATCAAACAAACATCATGTTCCACATCATTTTTATGGAAGAATTTCGAATGTGAGCTATGCAAGCGCGTATATCCCAGTAAATTAAATATTTAAAAATTTTATGATTTATATAATTTCAACATTTAAAAAATGTTCATAATTTTCCATAATTTTATCGTTTTTCAAACAATTTTATTAATTTTAAAAAAATTCATCTTTTTTTAAAAAACTTTTATCATTTTTTCAATAAAATAGACACCATTGTGGCTAATGAAATAACTTATGATATTGTTGAGATCCCTAAGCCCATAGGTCCTTATTTAATTTTGGAGATCCTTTCTCGTGAACGAAACCAATCCAGAGGCATTCACGTTCTCAACATGGGTGCCAAAAACATCATCCGTTTGGTTTCGATCATAATAAAATCATTATTTTACTTCTTTTTATAGGGAAGAGGTCATGACAGTGAAATCCGTATCCCTGACATCTCAGTTTCCCGTTGTCATGCAGCAATCAAATACGAAAAAAATATGTTTTTTATCGAAGACAACGCATCCAAATTTGGCACCTTGGTCTTGATGAAGAGTCCAATCCCAGTCAATCTGATACATAATAATGTGGCCTTACAGGTGGGAAGGACGGTCCTTTACTTTACTGCCAAAAAAATGAAGAAGATCTTTAGAGCATTTATCGGGTACCCTCCCTCCCTCGCTTCCCCCCCCCCCCTAATCCTAAAATACATTTTCTTTTATAAGAAATACTTTATCTAAAAGCAATTCGAATGTCACGGATTCCAGCGAACTGGACCTTAAGAAAAAGGAGGAAGAAAAAAATAACAGTCCTAATCACGGGAATGGAATGGGGTTCTTTGATACTGAGAACCATGATGGGTTTTTGGAACAGATGGAACATGAACAACCAAATGCGGGACCTGGGATGGAAGAAGTGAATGTGAATGCATTGGAGGGAGATATGCCTGAGGAAGAACCGGTAAATTAAATATGTTTAAATTGTTAATAAAGGGATTTGGGGCGGGGATAGGAAAGGGAAGTGGTGAATTTTAGTGTGATGCACCCTCAACATGGGTGAAAAGGAAGGTTATTATTAATTATTTTTTAATTAATTTAGAATATTATGTTGGTTTTTTCATCGCTTTTGAAGATTTATTAAAATTTGATAAACTCTTGAGTCAAAATAATTTTAAATGATTTCCATTTCAATTAAATTTTTTTTTATTTCGGAAATTTGAATTGTTGTGTTTTTTATTATGGTTTGATTCCAATCAAACGTCTTTCTTGCAAACTGTTGGAGATTAATTGGAAAAAAAACTAAAAAAATTAAAAAATTATGAATTTTTTTCTAAAAGAAAAATTGTTTTAATTTTAACAAAAAGACTTTCATATTACAAATTATTTTAAAAAGGAAACCCCTAACAAAACAAATTTTTTTTCAAAATTGATTGCTGATTTCTAAAATATAACATTTCCAAAAGGATTTCAAATTAATTAAGAAAATTTACTAATTCATACTTTTTTTCACAAAATAATTAATTTAAATAAAAAAAATAATTAATTTTAAATAGTAATTATAAAAAAAATTAGAAAAGAAAGACATCAATCAACATCAATAAAAAATTATTTCTAACGACTTAAAGTGAAATAATAATTGTTTTCTTTAACTTCATGACAACAAAGCCCGAAAAAACAAAACCTTAATACTTGAATTATATTTTTCTTCAGATACAACATTATTTTTTAAATTTCTCCTTTGCCTTCATTTCTCATCATTTTCCTCATCAGGGTTCATTTCTTCATCCATATTCTGATTCTTTCCAAAATCCAAAATATCATCATCCTCCTTTTCATTCTTCTGCTCCAATTTCATCATCGTTGGTGGTTCCTTTCCTTTCTCTTTTTTGTTGGCTTTCTCTCCTTTTTTGTCCCAATTATCAGATGAATTCGCTTTATTGATTGCTTTGATGCCAGTGTTCGAATTGGTCATTTTGTTATTACCAGAGTTGTTAATTAACGCTTTTTGTAGCCCATCATTGGGCTTTAAAGATAAAGAAATCACAGTTCTACCAATTTGAATGCCGATTTTCTCAGAGGAGATCACATAAGGATCCTTCATAAGGACGAGAGTGCCAAATTTCGAGTTATTATCGTAAATAACGAATTTATCTTGTTCATATTTTATCATAGCATGCAATCTGGACACTGAAATGTCAGATACTCGGAGGTCGCATTGATGTCCTCTGCCCTTTAAATTCAAATTAAAACTAAATTTTACATTCTTCTCGATTTATTACCAGTTTTATTTGATCATTAGGCAACATCTGCACCAAGTACATTCCCTTTGAGGTCTTCTTTTCCCTAGAGACGTTCTCCATTAAAATGTAAGGCAAAGAGGGTCTATTGATCTGGAAAAGATTGATCTTTTTCTCGCCATATTCAATCACCTTTGGCATGGGTTCTTTGCATACCTCACATTCTAGCTTCTTCCAATGGTAATATAGGGTGTTGCCTTGCGGTTTGGGTGCCAGACGACTGTTCAACCAGACTCTTAGACAGCCTATATGCACAAACTCACAGGAGCCTTTGCATTTACAGGGACTGATGAAGAGGTTGTCTTCATCAGTGAGAATTTCATCTGAAAAACAAATTTTACAAGTCTTTTTTTGTGTGGGGTCTGAGTTTTGTGAAGAATATTGATATTGTATCGGCTACAAATAAATGAGAATAAAGTTGATTTAGGATGGAAAATGATATACCTCGCAAAAAGTGTTCAAATTATGAGTCACAACCTCAAGATTCTCATATTTGCATTCGAGGATCTGATACTCATTACGGCCTAATTTGATCAGATCGCCAGGCCCTATGACATACCCCTACATTCACTAATGACAACTTCACAAGATAAAATAAGTTACCTTGGGTAGATTCTCTGGAGTTTTGAATGTGCGCACGATAAAAAAAACCTCTTCTGGACTTCCTGCGGGCGGTGGCTTCAGAACAAACGATTTATCTTGAAGTAAAAAAGCTGTAATTAAATAAAAAGCTTCTTGGTTAGATTTACTGTTGGTTTCGTCAGCGTTACAGGCTATGTCGGTCAAAAGAATGCTTTTTTCAGCTGTTTTTCTGTTGGTAAGACTGATTTCATTTCCTAAAAATTAGAAAAATATGAATTTTAGCTTTAAAAAATGATAAAATAATATGGACCTGCTCTGTAAATTGATGAAGGACCTTTGATTTGGAATTTGGTCGTAAAATTGGCGGAGTTCTCGTAATCAAACAGTCCATGGGAATCTTTGCTCCAAGTGATGGATTTCATTTCTATGCTGAGAAAGAGAAAAGAATGAATGGAGTTTAAAAATTAGAGAAAGAAATAATACTAGTTTTGGGGGTGGGTTTCCTGAGAAGACATTTCGTTCGGAAAAGGCAAAAATTGGCGACGGTTTTTGCTTTTGGGTGTTTTTTTCTTTTTATAATTTTTATAATTTAAATTATTTATATTTCTGAAGTCTAAGATATAGAAAATTAGCTCAGAAAGTGCCAGTTAATGTCTGAAAGGCTGATCAAAATTGCCTTAATTTCAGTTTTTCAAGAGAAAAACCATACTAAATTTAAAAATAACTTCTAATTTCTTAAATTTCGCTTCTCACATCCAGACTGTTGTTTTATCAAGAGTCTACAGAAATTATTAAGAAAAAAACCCAATTTTTTAATGTTAAAAATACTTCGCAATAACTCAAAAATTAAAATCTGTCTCTAAAATATGGAGCCCAAAGCTGAGGATCCCCCTGTGGAGTATTATTCAAATGATTTCGATTGGAAGACGTTGGAAACGAAATATCAAGACTATTTTCAATTAAAATCACAAGAACTTAAAGACTCCGGGTTGTTGATGGACTATGAGAGGAATTGGGAGGCGTTTTATCAAATAAACCAAGAAAATTTCTTCAAGGATAGGAAGTATTTACTGAAGAGCTTTGAAGAAATTTCAGAGAAATGCCTGAAGAGCCGTAAAAAATAATGAAAAATACTAGAAATTTTGAAAGTTTTGCAGTGGAGGGTCGGTTTGTGTTGCTGGAGGCTGGATGTGGGGTGGGGAACACAATTTTTCCTTTACTGAGACAACCAAATCTCAAGAATCTCTTCATTTATGGTTTTGATGTGAGTGAAACCGCGGTGAAAATTACTCAAGAGAGTGAATTTTATGATATACAAAGGTAATTTAGAGAAAAATTGTGAGAATTTTAGTGGAATTAGAATGAGAACTTTCGTTTGCAACATCCTGAAAGGTGACCCTTGTGAGGTTATAAAGGAGGAGGCGGATTTTTGCACAATGATTTTTTTTCTGTCCTCGTTTGTGAGGAAAGATATCGAGGAAATTCTTAAAAAAATCAATAAAATCATCAAGAAAGGAGGACTCATACTCATTAGAGACTATGGATTGTATGATTTGGCGATGATCAGGAATGAAAAAAAGGGGAATATGATAGAAGAGAATTGTTTTCGGAAGGGGGATGGTATTGTGGTGCAATATTTTTCCAAGGAGGGACTGAGGGAACTGTTTGTTGGGATGAATTATGAAGAGGTGCAGAATGATTATTGCACTGTGGAGAGGGAAAATAAGAAGACGGGAGTGAATTTGAGTAGAGTGTTCATCAACGCGAAGTTCCGCAAAAAATAAAATGAGGGGTTAATTTATCAATTTTTTTTTTTTTCTTATTTAGAACTTGAAATTTTGGTCAAATGAGAATTTAGTTTTTTTTTTTTCCAAAATTTGAGTCAAATCAAAAACCTTTAATTTAGAAAGGTTTTTGGATTTTAATAAAAATAAAGATTTTTATAAATTGGTGAAAATTCAAATTTTTTTTTGAAAAAATCTCAAAATTTTTTATTTCGAATTTTAAAATAAAAATTATTTTTTATCTATTCTTAAATTTACAAAAAAAGGTTTTTTTTTTTCATCCTTTATTTTTTTAGCTAATTTCATAAAACTTAGGACAAATTTTTACTCCAAGTCCATTTTTTCTCCATTGTCATCCTTCTTCTCCCCATTTTCTTTTCCCTCATTTTTCTCCTCTGCCTTCTGCTCTTCCTTTGGTTCTTCCTTTTCAACGTTTCCTTCGGGTTTCTTCTCCTCCACTTTTGGTGGTGCGGGCTTCGGTTTATTCGTAATAGGCTTGCATTTCTAAAAAAATCTCACTAAAATACAATCTTTTATAAATTAAGTGATACGTTCACAAGTTCAGTGCCCATCTTCTGCACCTCAGCCACAGTGATCGGTGGGTCCTGATGCTTTTTGAGTGTTAATTGAACTTTTTCTGAGTTTTCCAACCAAGTCTTCACTTTGGAGCATTCGTTCAAAACGGTCATTTTTTCCTCCGCAGTGATATGATCGAAGGCAGGCTCCTATAATAAATCCGAATTACAATAAAACATTAAAGATATCTTACAGAACTATTGCCGACCCATTGTTCATATTGCACTCTAGTGTTGATCAATTCATTGATGATCTCCGGCAAATGAGTGTACTCATTGAATCTCCTAATAATAGGATCTCCCAATTTCTTCAATTCATCCAATCGGCTCACGTATTGTCCCTTGGATGCAGCAGCACCTTCATTGTATAGCCAAGTTTCATTGTCTTGTAGTCTTTTTATGATGTCTTCCTGATCTTTTGGGGTCGTGTAGTCCTTATATTTATCATTCAGCTTTTGTCTCAAATCATAGACATAGCTCTCCAACGCGTTTTTACGCTCATGTGTCTCCCGAACCAAGTTATCATGGTTGTTCATATGGGCCTCTTGTTCAAAAAACACAGCGGCCTCCTTCTCAGTGAACCCCTTCACCACCACATTGTCGAATTTCAATTCTGTGATTCTTGTTTTTTTCCTCGTCTTTGTCTCCATTTGGGGCTTGGGAGGCTCTTCCTTTGGTTTTTCAGCTTGAGCTTCGTTTTTGTTCTCTTCAGTTTTCTTCTCATCCGTCTTTGGCTTCTCCTCTGGCTTGATAGGCACTTGATATTCTTCCATATAATCCTCATTGAAGGAAGCCTCCTCTAAATAAACAGTACCATTGTGGTTTAATTTCACACGCAGCTTGACATTGAAATCTTTTTCTTTGGGTTTGAGGGGCATGATATTATAGTGTCCCAGGATCTCATCAGTGCCTGGAGGAACGGGATCATAAAACAAAGTAAATTTGATGGCGTCATCTCTATTGAAAGTCAACGACTTCACATTTGGAATCGAACAGCCCTTGTCAAATAGCGTAGCCGTTTGTTTGTCAGGCTGGTTTTTGTCATCAGATTCGATTTCCATGCCTGTTTTTTTCTCCGAATCAGAGAAGAACCATGAGCATTTTATCGGGTAATAGTTGGCCTCTTCCACTTCATAACTGGCAACCTTGAACAAAGGACTTATGATTGCAGCCTGCATTGCGCAACCTCTGGCAATGCATTCCCCCATATTTAATGTTCGACTGCATTCCTTTCCGAACACCTCCTCAATGATCTTCTGCACAATTGGGATTCTGGATGCACCTCCTACAATTTCTACACTATGGATGGAAATCTTTTTGTTTTGGATCTCCTCATGGAGCTTTAAAAGGACTTCTCTGAATTTTTCTAACTCAGGAGCGATGATCTTTTCGAATTCGGTTCTGGTGATATGATAGTTCAAATCCTCATCCTCCACCAGATACTCCACATTGATATTAGCATCACTATTAGCAGATAAAACCTTCCTTTGTTTTTCTATCGCATCCAACAATCTCAACTTGGCCTTATCGCTCTTCATAAAACTCAAACCATGTTGTTCATTGAATTTCTTCGCCAGAAATTCCATGACACACCAATCGAAGTCTCTCGCACCCAGGTTCCTCTCATGCACAATGCTCAAAACCTTCAGCTTTTCCTTCGTGAACGACGCCACATATGTTGAACATTTCGAATGGCCCAGGTCCACAAAAACCACATTTCTGGCAACTGTGGAATCCAAATCGTTTCTTCTAAAAATCCCGTAACCCAAAGCCACTGCAGACTCCTCATTGAACAACCTCAACACGTTCACCTCGGCTATTCGTGCTGCATCCAACAAGGCATGACGCTCCTTTTCAGTGAAATATCCAGGAACTGACAAGACTGCCTCCTTTCCAGAGACACCTGACTTCTCAATGACCTGCTTAAGCTTCTGAATCATCATGGCACAGATCTGTTCTGGGAGGAACTTCCGCTTTTCACCTTGATAATTCACTTCAAAAGCGAGCTTTTGATCTACATCCACTAGGTTAGTGGTGAGCCATTTGCGCTCATGGGCGAGGTAAGGAGTGGAATTTTTGACATCCAGAAAACGGGTGAAATAATGCACTGTGTTTTTGAAATTTGATTTGAATTGCACAAAACCTGCTTCCCCCATGAATCGTTCGCTTTGACCAAAACCCACGACGTTCTGGGTCTCACGATGAGAGGCCTCGTTGGCAATGATTTCAACACCGCCACGCTTCGCGACTGCGATGCACGAACGCAAGGATCCGAAGTCGATACCGACTGCTCCAACGTTGGACATTTGAGAGTTTGGATATATTAAATGGTATTAATTTTAGGAATTCCGGAAGTATTTTTATTTGAAATTTGAGTTTCTAGATCGTTCTATAAGCTTCACAGAAAGTTCTATCAAAAAATTGTGAAATTTCTGATTTGCCAAGTTTGGGGGCAGTTTTATTAAATCTTATTGGATTCAAAGGGACCTAAAACATCAAGAGAAGATTGGGAATTGGCGAGGAGTCCTCATGAGTTCTTGGAGCATTTCAAATTAGAATGCTTATGAGAAAGTTTTGGATAAAACGAATATTATATTAATAGGAAAAAATGAAATTTTTCTTAATTTTAGTTAAAGAAAAGAAAAAAGTCATCTTCATGATTTTTTGATGATGAAAAATATGAACTCTGAAAAAAAAAAAAAATCATTATGTGATCGAACTTTCTGAAAAAAATTTTTATTTTTTAAGAAATTAAATTTAAAAGAACAAAGGAAATTCATAAGAAAATATGATATTAATGTGGACCAAAATTAAATTTTTGAATTTAAATATCGTAAATATTAATATAAATGTTTTATTTTGAGAGGGAGAAAAAAAATATTTATTCTTCATAAATTAATAAATTTAAATTTAGGGCGAAATTCGTAATATTTTTCCCATAAATTAATTTGTTTTTTTTTATCTAGTTAATTAAAGAAATTATCACATATTTTTCTCATTTAATTTCATTGTGTTTACTGCACAAAAGGCATAAAAACCAGCTTGCAAGTTGTTTTGCTATCAGCCACATGTGAAATCGTTTTAAGGTATCTTATTTGCATAGCAGCTTCTGAACTTAAAGTATCAGCAGCCTCCTTCATTATTTTTGCGCTTTCTACATCCGCTTTGGCTGAAATTAACTTACTTATAGCCGCTCTTTGCATTGCAGCGACACAGCTCAATGTATTCTGTAAATCCTGGCTTAAAATCACATCAGTAATAAAAATTTGTTCCACCACAATCCCCCACTCTTTCACTTTTTCTCCTATGTACTTGAGAAGTTGTTTGGTGAGTTCTTGTTTTTTCTCTTGAATTTCATTCAATTTATATGTTCCGCACACTGTTCTCAATGCTGAATATATGAGACTCTTCACACTTTCCACAACATTTTGAAGTCTAAAACATGCATATCTGGGATTAATTATCCTATAATTCACTGCACTGTCAACAGTAGCTGTGATATTATCTTTCATTATGATATTTTGTTTCATTAAGTCTAAGGTTTGAGTTTGCAAATCCACCTTGATAATTCTTTCAGTAAAAGGAGTCATAAACTGCAGTCCCGGACCAACAGTCTCAATATAACGTCCAAACCGTAGTTTTAGTCCACAATAACCTTGAGGGATCTCGACGTTTGGAGAAGGCACACAGAGACATATGCAAAATCGTCTGCAATGCCCCAAAAAAGTGCTGAAATATTGCATTGTGTCTTCGTAACAGGGATAACTTTTATCATAAGTCATGTTAAAATATTCATCTTCAGTAAAAATGCTATTTTGAGCCATGGGTGTTATCTGGGATGTGTTGGGATTCATGGGCAGTTGAAGACTTTTCATTTGAGGACCATAGTTGGGAGGGTGATCATTTAAAGGGGGGAGGGGGTTCATTTCAATATTTTGGGATTTGGGAAGAAAGGGCTGTTTGAGATTTTTGCCGATCATTTTCTGAGGATTTTTTTATAATGGACATATTAATTTTGGAATTTATAAGTATAAATAAAAATCGAAAGCGAATTATAAGGCTTGAAAAATTAATAAAAAACAAAACAAAAGGAAAGGAAATTTTAAGCAAGTCAAAAAAAAATCCAAAGACAAAGGCGGCCTTCAAGGAATTCCTATTATAAAAACTAAGGACCAAATTATCAGAAGTTTCTTGAGGAAAAAAAATGAAGACTTTTTAATCATTTTTCATTGCTTAAATCGATTGTTTTTTTTCATATATCCTTATGTTATCGATAGAGAAAGAAAATATATGTAGTTTTTTTAAGGGCGTATTTTTTTTGTTCATTTTTGATTTCCATTTTTTAAATTTTAATAAAAAATTTTGGATTTTAAAAAAAAACTTGGAATTTATAAATTAATGGAAAAAACAAATTCTGTTCTGTTTAAAAAAACCTATTTTCATTCAATTAAGTTTTTTCTATATAAAAAAAAATTTTTTTTTTTTTCTAAATTTGAAATATTTTTTCTAA
>Ga0302140_10003999_pt1 | contig 18777 bp, 16 predicted proteins | sample I_Bog_E1_1_FD_202095 | JGI IMG/M metagenome (GOLD analysis project Ga0302140, IMG submission 202095) | Peat permafrost microbial communities from Stordalen Mire near Abisko, Sweden - I_Bog_E1_1 | ecosystem: Environmental > Terrestrial > Soil > Wetlands > Peat | place: Sweden: Abisko, Stordalen... | reverse complement strand
CAAATTGTGGTTAGAACAAAGCTATCTCGTCAAAAATCCTGACAATGTGCTTGAGCTAAGCTCATTTCCTTCCTTACCTGATGACGACGGGATAGCAGTATTGCTTAATACCAACCAGACCGTGATTGATGAATTGCACTACAGCAGCAAATGGCAATTTGCTTTGCTAAATGATGCATCGGGTGTTGCTCTGGAAAGAATTGAATTCAACAAGCCAACGCAGGATGCGAACAACTGGACATCTGCCGCTTCCACTGCAGGTTTCGGTACACCAACCTATCAGAATTCTGAGTTTAAATCGGGTCAGGATCTAAAGGGAGGCATCACCATTACACCCAAAATATTTTCGCCCGACAATGACAGCTATGAAGATTATTGTTTTATCAATTATCAGTTCCCAGATCCGGGATATGTTGCAAACATCATCATTTATGATGCATCGGGAAGAATAGTGAGGGTGCTTGCCAACAATATAACGCTCGCTACGAGCGGAAGCATCAGATGGGATGGGCTGGATGATAAGCAGCAAAAGCTCTCTGTAGGGATGTATATCATCTTCACGCAAATTTTTAATTTGAGTGGCAAAACCAGCCAATTCAAGAATGCTGTAACGCTGGCGAGAAATTAATGACGCGTAAGCTCGGATTTTATGAACTTACTTTAGTGTTCCTGAATATTAAATCATACCAGCGAAATATCAAAATTTACCAACTGCACAAATTCCTGGATCCTATCATCAATATCCGATTTGTTGATTTCACGCAGGCGCTGCGTGCCGAATTTCTCTACACAAAAACTTGCCATGGCAGAACCTACGATGATCGCTGTTTTCATGTTATCAAACGAAATGTCTTTGGTTTTTGCCAGGTGGCCAATAAAGCCTCCGGCAAAAGTATCGCCTGCTCCGGTCGGGTCAAATACTTCTTCTAACGGCAACGCGGGAGCGAAGAAAACTTTTTTATCATGAAATAACAATGCGCCATGTTCTCCTTTCTTTATGATCAGATATTTCGGTCCCATTTTTGAAATCTCCGCGGCTGCTTTCACTAAGGAATATTGCCCGCTTAGTTGCCTTGCTTCGCTGTCGTTCACCAAAAGCACATCCACTTTGGAGATCACTTTTTCCAGGTCTGGCAATGCAATATCCATCCAGAAATTCATCGTGTCCATTGCAATGAGTTTCGGCCTCGTTTTCAATTGCTCTATCACGCTCAATTGCACGGAAGGAGCGAGATTGCCAAGCATCAGGAATTCGCTGTCCTGATAACTGTCTGGCACAATCGGCTGGAAAGTACCAAGCACATTCAGTTCTGTAACGAGCGTATCACGGGTGTTCATATCCAAATGATATTTTCCCGCCCAATAAAAAGATTTTTCATCTTTTTTTATCTGCACCCCATCCAAAGCCACGCCACGGGCTGATAGCGCATCGAGCTCATCCTTAGGGAAATCGCCGCCAACCACTGAAATCTGATTTACCTGAGTAAAATTGCTTGCGCACCAGGCAATATAGGTAGCAGCGCCGCCAACAATCTTATCGCTTTTACCAAAAGGCGTTTCTATATCATCGAACGCCATAGAACCAACTACAATTAATGACATGATTATATTTTTTAAAACCCGCACAAACCTACATGAAATTTATTGTTTCGCGCAACGGGACTAAGAAAACAAAGAGCACAAAGAAATTTTCGTTGTCCCGTTGTCTCCTTTGCCTCGTTGTGTGAAACCTTTCCTAACACTTGTTAGTTTTCATTATTTTTGACCGCAGATATGGCAAAAATACAAAGCAAAAAAAACACAACTAAAAAAGAAATCATCATTGAAAAAGCCGCAAGGCTTTTTCGTGAGAAAGGCTTCGGCGCTGCCTCCATGAGGGATCTCGCAGAAACAGTGGGAGTGGAAGCAGCAAGCTTGTATAACCACATTCAATCCAAATCAGAAATATTGCAAGCTATCTGTTTCAAAGTAGCGAATGAATTTATTTCGCATCTCGAAAAAATAGAAATGAGCGGTGAGCCTACGCTAAAAAAAATGGAAACCATCATCCGGCTTCATATACGCATGATGCTGGAGCAATATGAGTTCGTTTATATTTCAGATCATGAATGGAGGCATCTGCCGGAGCCATACCTTTCTAATTTCTTAAACCAGCGCAGGAGCTATCGCAAGCGCCTGGGAGATATTATTGAGGAAGGAATCCATAAAAATGAAATGAAGGATATCGAGCCTTCCGTTGCTGTGCTTACTATTTTATCCGCTATCAGTGGCATCGAATCCTGGCAGCGGTCACGCAAAAGCATCAATGCCGAAACGCTGGAATCCAATATGGTGAAGTATTTGATTGAAGGATTGAAGAAATAAGATAATGGTTCATAGTTGATAGCTGATGGCAGAACCTGCATTTTCGATGAACCATGAACTATCAACTATGAACAAATAAACTGTAAACTAGACAAGTGGCTACTCATTTTCACAAACTAACGATTAAGAATATACGAAATGAAACACCGGAATGCCTTTCGATAGCATTTCATATACCGGATGAACTGAAGGAAGAGTTCCAATTCGCTCAAGGTCAGAACATCACTGTCAAAGCAATTATAAATAAGGAAGAAATCCGCCGCTCCTATTCTATCTGCAGCAGCCCGCTGGAAAATGAGCTGCGCATTGCCGTTAAGAAAATAAGCAATGGCAAATTTTCGGGCTATGCCATCATACTAAACAAAGGTGATTTGCTCGATGTGCTGCCGCCAACCGGAAAATTCTTTGTTCAATTAAATCCATCGAATAAAAAAAATTATATCGCCTTTGCGGCAGGCAGCGGCATCACGCCTGTCATTTCTATTATCAAAACTACTTTGGCAACTGAGGCGGATAGCAGTTTCATTTTAATTTATGGCAATAAAAACCGCAGCTCTATCATTTTTAAAGAAGAACTGGAGGCAATCAAAAACCGCTACATGAGCAGGTTTGTGCTTCATCATATATTAAGCCGTGAGCAAACAGATGCACCTGTCAATCACGGAAGGATCACTGCAGCAAAATGCGATGAGCTTGGCGATAAATTAATTGAGATAGAAAAAGCAGATGAATTTTTTATTTGTGGCCCGGAAGAAATGATTTTTTCAGTGAAAGATTGGCTCGGAAAAAAGGGTATTGATAAAAAGAAAATCCATTTTGAATTGTTCACTGTTCCCGGAGAGGAGTCAAAAGTTGGCAGTCCGCAGTCAGCAGTTGGCAAGCATTCAGGTGAAGATAAAATCAGTCATGTTACAATTAAACAAGATGGTATTGCATTCAGCTTCGATCTGCATTTTGATGCCGGACCGATTTTGGATGCTGCCATAAAACAGGGCGCAGACCTGCCTTTCTCCTGCAAAGGCGGTGTATGCAGTACTTGCCGTGCAAAACTCGTTGAAGGCAAAGTTGAAATGGAACACAACTATGCATTAGAGCCAGATGAGCTCGAAAAAGGTTTTATACTCACCTGCCAATCACATCCGCGAACGGAAAAAGTGGTGATTGATTTTGATGTTAAATGAAAAAGCAAACGACATTGCTTGTGTCGTTTGCTTTTTCATTCTATAAATTATTGCTTTTGCCAGTAATAATCCGGAGGTGTTATCCCGGAACTTGGATCCTCAGCATAATGCACGTACAACGTAGTGTTATTATTTTGCAATGTTAAAATTGCATTGGCATGCCCGACCGTTTGGCTTCCGGTACCATATCTGTATTCACCTATGGCAGAATAAGTACCACTTCCTGTAGAAGCAATATTTGAGAAAATCACTTCATTCACTGAGAAAGCTGTAGCTGTGATTGCACTTTGATTTAGATATGTCATAGTGCCTGTGCCCGCACTGGTGCTGATGCTAATGATTGCAGTATCATTGGCTCCGCCCCATACGGAGGTGACCCAACTGCCATTTATTGAAGCGGTAGTATTAGGCTTTGAACTGCTCTTGGAGCACGAAGATGCATACATAAAGCAAACTGAAAGCAGCATGCAATTTCTGATGTAGATAACAGTTTTCATTTTAAATAATTGAATTGACAAATTGTTTATCAGTACAAAATTGCATTTCGGATACGCGAGTTACAATACCAAGTCTGTAGTATTTTTGCTGAGTAATGCAAGTTCGGGTGGCGCTATAAAGACCTAAGTGATTTTGATATGAAATAAAAAAACACCCGGTTGTTTAGCCTGAAACATGGAAAGGGAAACTGTCAAAACAGTTTCCCTTTCTTATAAAGTTGCAAGCCAGATTAGATAATTCCGTATGGATGAGAGACGGCTTAAAGATATGATTCAGTTTATGTAAGTATAAGTTCGGGTAAGGGTGGTAGATCCACTTACGATTTTTAGCGTTGATGCCCTCCCATTAGCATCATAAGTATATGTAAATCCGTAGTTGATCCCATTAATACCTTCTGACTGGTAAAGACTGGCGTTGGCTGACCCCAGAAATGTGTCTCCGAATTTTATTGTGTTGGCTCTGCTCATATAAGTGAATGTGTAAGTGGTCGTCACCCCGGTTGACGTAGTTTGAACTGAAGTAGTAATATTGTCATTCGAAATGGTATTGACAGTGGAAGCCCCGTCCGTGTTGGTTATATTTGTCAGGTATCCATTACCATCATAAGTGTAAGTATTGCCTTGGTTGTCTGATGCAGCAAAACCTGCACTATTTAGTGTATAAACGGTTGTTGTAGTGCCCTGCGTTTTGGTCACGATACCTGAGCCATAGGTATAAGTAGCCGGAGCAGTGCCATCTGAAATCTGCTCTTCAGTCAGGCGATTCTGCGCATCATAAGTGAAAGTGTAAGTAGTGCTTGCGCCGGTAGCACTGTTGGTATTTGTAAAGCTTGCTACAAGATCACTTGCGGAAGTATTGCCACCGCCACCACTACCCGAAGAACTGGATTTTGTGCATCCGCTGGTAAGCAATAAAAGAAATATTGAAACTGCAACAATCAAGGAATGAAACATCTTTTTCATAAACTTATTTTTTGAACTACAAAAATTGCTATTTGATGCTCAGCGATAAATACATAATTTGTAGTATGGGAATAGACTGCCCGTTGTCCAAAATAATCTGGTCTCATTCAGAAATAAAGCGCAAAATTTTCTTTTAAATGAATTTGGATATGAGGCACATCAAATACATATTATTTAATATAGCATTTGCGTTATATCAGATGTGCCTATTTGGCCAAACCAATAAAAGCCTGCCAATAAAAAGATGCCCCGTTAAAACAATCGGCTTGGAAAATGGGTTACTTAATGAAAGAACAAATAGCATTGTTACTGATTCATTAGGTTTCACCTGGGTCTCCACCTGGGTAGGCTTGCAGCGTTACAACGGATATGCTTTGGAAAATATAAATCCAGTTGTTGGCAATGACACTATAATTATCAATAAACCTGTTTTTCTGTTTGGCCTGCATAATGGTTCTCTGTGGATATGCCACAAAAAGGGGATACTTGAATACAGCCCGGCTACCAACTCATTTAAGAATATTGCTGCCATCCCTGCTTTAGAAAATTCTTTTTTTTCAACAATGCCCCTGATGCAAACATCTGAAGGAATATGGTGCATCCAACAAAACAAAGGCATTGTTCTTTATCGCCATGGGGTTTTTTATCCTAAAGACAATGACAGCAATTGCATTCAATCTGTTAATGCAGCATTAAGCTCAGAAGATATCCTTACAAGAAAAATTGCCACGAATAATAACTCCTATATTTTCATTAGAGCGGGCGCAGGAAAAATACTGCAAATAAATACTGAAAGGAACCAGTTTGGTTATTTAAATGATGTTGACGGCAACATTATGGCAATCGGATGCGATTCACAGAAATTATATCTGGAGACAAATATTTACCTGTATAGTTTTAATATTTCACCACACAGCTTGGTTAAAAAATTGCCTGCCAAAAATTATTACAATGATAATTTAACCCTGGGCTGCATTCAGCCATCCGGAAAAAATAGTCTTCTGATCGGTATGAACGGGCTTTTATTTGAATTTGACACAGCCCTGCAAATACGAAGAGAACTGACCACATTGAGCAAAGAACCACTTGGGCATTCAAGCCTGAAGCACCTGATTTATATCGATAAGATGAAAAGGTTTTGGCTGCTGACTAATAATGAAATTGAGATTGTGCGTAATACTGAAATCCCCTTTGAGCATTTTATTTACCCTTTGGAAAAAAGCAATTCAACAAGGTGCATTTACTATGATAAAGAAAAACATGTAGTGCTGTCAGGATGCATCAATGTTGATAATGGTTATAATGGCGGTATAAGGATATTCGATACGCTTTCAAATGCTTTATCGGAAAAGCCTTTAGCTTCGGAACAGGTAGGTGGCGTGAATATGATAGAAAAATTAAGCAGGGATTGTTACCTCATTGCGACTTTTGATCGCCATGGCTGGTTTATTCTGAACCTGAATAAAAAAAAATTTTCTCCATTGCATCTTGCTGTTGATGAGCAAACCAAAACTGATTTGTATGCGGATCAATGGATAAATAATCTTCAGCGAATTAATGATTCAACTCTTTATGTGGCCCGCCCGGCGAATGTGTTCAGATGTGTTTTAAAGAAAAATATATTAGTGAGGGCTGACCGGTTATTGCCCTTCAACAGCAATTCTTCTAATTCCATTACCTGCCTTATTTACACATCGGACAGCACATTGTGGGTGGGAACAAATTTAGGTCTCATTTACAGGTTTAAAAAAAACCAACAGCTCAAAAACCTGCAGATAAAAGATCAATATACAATTAGATGTTTTGCCGAGGATTCGCTCAACCATATATGGGTTGGGACCGACAAGGGGATTCGCGTTTTTTCAGCGGATGGAGGTCTTTTGAAAACGATAGATATGCATGTCGGGTTGCTGAATGAATATATTTATGCCATACTGCCCTTTGGAAAAACGTCATCTGTTTTTGCCAGCAGTAACATGGGCTTATCCTTTGTATCTATAAACGGAATCATCAAAAATTATACAAAAGAATTCGGGCTTCAGTCAAATGAATTCAATACCGAATCTGCAGTGGAAGGTGAAAACGGCAAATTATACTTCGGTGGCGTAAACGGCATAAATTCGTTTTACCCTCAGGAGCTGTTGCCATCAACTGATACCCCTATTTTAAACATCACCCGGCTTGTGATAAATGATTCGCTTCCGAATTCTTCACTTGCCAATTGGATTGGTGATACACTTTTATTAAAGTACCCGCAAAATCATATTCAGTTCGATCTGGCCGCAATGGGATTATTTAATGCTGATGAATATACTTACACTTATCGGTTAAAAGACTTTGAGCTGGCTTGGCAAGTCACCCATCAGCCCACAGGCATTAAATATACCATGACACCCGGAACATATTTGCTTGAAGTGAAATGTAGCCCTATACTTTCCCCGGAAAATATTTTCTATAAAAAAATTACGATCATAGTTCAGCCTCCCTGGTGGCAAACATGGTGGGCACGGTTTGCTGCATTATTTACGCTGATAGCGATTATTTTCTCAATTGTCTGGCAATTCAACAAAAGGAAATTCGTAAAAAAACTAAGGGAAATGCAATTGCAACAGGAACTGCAGCACGAGCGGGAACGCATCAGCCGCGATCTCCATGATAACCTGGGAGCCTATGCCGCTGCCATTGCAGTGAACGTGAGCAAAGTAAAAGAAGGATCAAAGGCTACGAAAATGATCGAAGAACTTCAGAGTAATTCGCAGGCCATCGTGACTCAGTTGAATGATACCATTTGGGCGTTAAACCGTGAAGCAATCTCACTAACCGCTATAAGTGACAGGTTTAAAGTTTTTTTGCAAAAAATTCAACCAAGTTATCAGCAAATAAATGTTATTATTCACGAATCAATACACAAAGATGCATACTTGTCGCCGGCCAATGCGTTGCACCTGTTCAGGATCATGCAGGAAGCTGTAAACAATGCAGCCCGTCATAGCAAATGCACATATATCAATATTATAATTGAAAGCAATGATAACTGGCGTGTAGTAATTAAAGATGATGGCTTAGGGATAAATGATGATGATAGAAAAACTTCGGGCAATGGCCTCAGAAATATGCGGCAAAGGGCTACTGAAGCCGGATGGGAAATCAAATGGGAAGATGAAGAACCTCATGGCACCAGGCTGACTATCAGTCCAGGTACCGGCGACGTACTATAAATTAATTATTGCCTTGCCGTATTCAACAACTCAACTTCGCATAATGGGCGAGACAGACATCATACGAATAGCGCTTGCCGAAGACAATCCGGTTAACAGAAACACATTCAGGCAAAACGTGCAGGGGCATGCTAAATGGAAAGTTGCTTTTATAGCAAACAATGGCAGCGAATGCCTTACCGAGTTAAAGGGCACGCCGCCGGAATTACTGCCCCACATTATTTTTATGGATATTGAAATGCCGTTGCTGAATGGCATTGAAACAATTAGCATAGCAAAACCTCTTTACCCGGAAATTCATTTCATTGTGCTAAGTGTGTTCGATGATGATGATAAGATTTTTGAAGCCATCAGGGCCGGGGCTTCTGGTTATTTGCTGAAACATGAAAACCAATCAGGCATAGAGGATGCCATTACATCTGTTCTTGAATATCAGGGCGCCCCCATGAGTCCGGCCATTGCGCGAAAGACACTGCAAATACTGAGCAAGTATCCGGTAATTGATCCAAAGAACAAGTCAACTCCACTGCCCCAGATAATTACTGAGCGTGAAAAGGATATTTTAGAACATACTGTCAATGGCAAAGATGCCAAACAGATTGCAATTATCTTAAACATAAGCGTTCTCACCGTTCGCAAGCATATTGCCAACATATATGAAAAGTTACAAGTGCAGTCTAAAGCACAGATTATACAAATTGCTCATAAGAACAATTGGTACAAGCACTAATGCTTCTATGCGGACGCCGCAATAATTATAAGAGTTCATCTTGACATTAAAAGCGTGTTTACAGAATGGCAACTGTATATCTGAAGTATACTTAAAGCGTACTTAAAGTATAGGAATGGTATGGCAACAGTAGAGCTAAGGTATAGTTGAAGCGTATTTGTAGCATGTCAATACCCACCTATCGATAAAGCGCTCAACCTGTCAGGAAAAAAATTCCAAACTTACTACTATGCTACTAAAAATGAATTTGTTCAGCTTTATTCTTATCACTATGCTATAAAGTCCTCGTGCGACCAACAATACTTCCTCCTGGGATAATACAGAACAAATTATACAAAATATTTATTCGTTGAAAACTGCTCAAAGTACCAGTGTCGCAATAGAATGGGGCAATGCTTTCACATCAGCAGCCTTCCCTGCAATCCAGAGTTTATAGGGGATTTCTTTGCCCGATTGGTTCATTACCACTACCACCAATTTTCCATCGTTGTTCAGGAATGCCGTCGTTAAGAAAGGGCTTCGGCTCGATGCGCTGATCACCCGTTTTGCTCCGGGCCTGATGAATTTTGAAAAATGCCCGATATAATAGTAAGCATTTGTATAAATCAATTTCCCGGTTTTTGTATCGGCATGAACAGGTGCAAAACAAAAATTCTGCACATGGTTCGGGCCGCCGGTTTCATCCAACAGTATGTTCCAGTCCGTCCAGCCAACTGTGCCATTGTTGAAATCATTGATCATCGTACGACCGTATCTTTCGCCCAAATCCCAATTATATACGCTATCCATGCTGAATGGGCCATTACACCCTTCGGAAAATAATAAATTTTTATCAGGGAATGATTCATGTACACGTTTCAGGTTATCGAACATTTGTGTGCCCCCGCTCCAATCCTCATACCAGTGAAAAGCCACGCCCCAGGCATATTTTGCTGCCTCCGGATCGCTCAGTATAGTGCTTGCCTGCTGATAAATCAGATCCTTGTTGTGATCCCACACCATAATTTTTTTATCGCTCAATCCTTCCTTTTCTAAAGTGGGGCCGAGATATTTTTTCAAAAAGTCTCTCTCATCTTCCGCAGAGTAAATGCAAGACTCCCATCTTTGCGTTGCCATCGGCTCATTCTGGATAGTCAGGCCCCAAACAGGAATGCCTTCGCCTTCATAAGCTTTGATAAATTTCACATAATAGTTTGCCCAGGCCTGATAAAAATCAGGCTTTAATTTGCCGCCATGAAGAATATCATTATTCGTCTTCATCCATGCCGGCGGGCTCCACGGGCTGCTGAATAAAGTAAGCTTGCCTCCGGCGGCCGCGATAGCCTGTTTTATAAATGGGATGCGGAATTTTTTATCATGATCAATGCTGAACGACTTTAAAGTGCTGTCATTGTCTGCAACATAAGTATAAGTATCGCTCGAAAAATCGCAGCTATGTACATTGGTTCTTGCCAGCGTGTAGCCAATGCCTTTCAGCGTATCGTAATATGCAGTCAATAATTCCTGCTGCTTTTCTTTTGGCAATTTGGCAAATGTCTCTGCCGATGCATCCGTCAATGCACCGCCAATACCTAACAGACTTTGAAAAGATTTTGTCGGGTCAACGAAAATGCACACATCTGTTTCCAGAGGCTGAGCTAAATCTTTAAATGCCAGCGTATCGGTGATGGACAACCGGAGATGGGTACTGTCTGCCGTTGTATAAACAATCACTTTTTTCCCTTCGGTAGAAAAAGCAGGGGCTGATGAATCGGTCTTTTCACTTTGTTGATTGCATGCAAATGATAAGAGAACTAATGCAGCAAGAATCGTCTTTTTCATTTTTACTATATTTAGAAGTAAATCGAAAATGTACTAACAACTGTTAGTTTGCTAGCCGGAAAAAATCTAACTTTGAATATCAAAATAAATGTATGCATAACCATGATGAAGAAAAAATATTCTTGGACAAAATAACTGAAGAAATAAAAATCGAGCCGAAGGACTGGATGCCGGAACAATATCGCAAAACACTGATCAGGCAGATATCGCAGCATGCGCACAGTGAAATAGTAGGCATGCTTCCTGAAGCAAACTGGATCACCCGTGCGCCATCCTTAAAAAGAAAAGCAACGCTGATAGCAAAGGTGCAGGATGAAGCTGGCCATGGATTGTATTTATATGCTGCTGCTGAAACTTTAAATATTTCGAGAGATGAAATGATCGGTCAGCTTCATGCAGGCAAAGCAAAATATTCATCCATCTTTAATTACCCCACCTTATCATGGGCAGATATGGGCGCCATCGGCTGGCTCGTGGACGGCGCCGCCATTATGAACCAGGTGCCACTGTGCAGGTGCAGTTACGGGCCTTATGCCAGGGCAATGATCCGGATATGCAAAGAAGAAAGCTTCCACCAGCGACAGGGTTTTGAAATATTATTAACGCTCAGCAAAGGAACAATAGCACAACGGAAAATGGCTCAGGATTCGATCAATCGCTGGTGGTGGCCCAGCATTATGATGTTCGGCCCGAATGACGATGCATCGCCGCATACCAAACAGAGCATGGACTGGAAAATAAAACGTTTCAGCAATGATGAACTGCGCCAGAAATTTATTGATGTGTGCGCGGAGCAGGTAAAAATATTAGGCCTTACACTACCAGATGAAAAATTAAAATGGAATGACGAAAGAGCGCACTATGATTTTGGTGAAATAAACTGGGAGGAATTCTGGAACGTAGTGAATGGCAATGGCCCCTGCAATAAAGAAAGGCTTGCAGCAAGGGTAAAAGCCCATGAAGATGGCGCATGGGTGCGTGAAGCTGCTTCAGCCTACGCCGAAAAAAGAAAAGCAAGATCAGAGAAAGCAGTTGCATAAAATAAAAATCAAGACGATGGCACAACACGATTGGCCTTTATGGGAAGTTTTTATCCGCAGCAAACAAGGCCTTGACCACAAACATGCAGGCAGTCTCCATGCCGCAGACTCACAGATGGCTATTGAAAATGCCCGCGATGTGTATACCCGCCGTATGGAAGGCGTCAGCATCTGGGTGGTGGAATCAAAATATATTCATGCATCAAACCCGGATGAAGCATCATCTCTCTATGATCCTGCCAATGACAAAGCATACAGGCATCCGACGTTTTATAATTTGCCTGATGAATTGAAGAACATGTAATCCCAATCCATTAGTCGAACAACTATGAATGAATTAATCAACTATACCCTCCACCTTGCCGATAACTCGCTCATCCTCGGTCATCGGAACAGCGAGTGGACCGGACACGGGCCTGTACTGGAGCAAGATATTGCCATTTCAAATATTGCATTGGATCTGATCGGCCAGGCAAGAAATTTCTATCAATATGCAGCCTTACTGATCAACCAATCAACTAATCAACCTGCCACCGAAGATACACTCGCTTATCTGCGTGATGCCAATGAATTCAAAAATTGCTTACTGGTTGAGCTAACAAATGGAGATTGGGCAAAAACCATTCTGCGCCAGTTGTTTTTCAGCGCCTACCAGTATTTTTTGTATCAGCAATTGCAAAATAGCAAAGATGAAGCCATTGCTGCCATTGCAGAAAAATCTTTGAAAGAAGTTACTTACCATTTGCGATGGAGCAGCGAATGGGTTATACGCCTGGGAGATGGCACTGATGAAAGCCACGCAAGAATGATGAAAGCGGTTGATGAATTATGGGTGTACAAGGATGAAATGTTTGAAGCGGCAGGCTATGAACTCACTGCAGCAAGTGAAGGGTATGGTGTTGATGTCACATTATTGAAGAATGATTGGACGAAAAAAATAAAGGCGGTTTTCGATGAAGCAATGATACCATTTCCTGCTGATGAGAAAACGGGTGTAAGATGGTTTGGCAAAGAAGGAAAACATTCCGAGCACCTGGGCTATATTTTGGCTGAGTTGCAATTTTTACAAAGGGCTTATCCAAACAGTGACTGGTGACTAAGATTTTTTGATTTAACTGATTTCCATGATTGAAAGCGAAAATATAACCTCTGACAAAATTTGGGAACTGCTGGAAAGTGTAAACGACCCGGAAGTTCCTGTGCTTTCCGTAGTTGATCTGGGCATCATAAGAGATGTAAAAACAAATAATGATGAGATTGAAATTACAATTACCCCAACATATTCTGGCTGCCCTGCAATGGATGCAATAAGAATGAACATAAGAATGGCATTGCTGCAAGAAGGATACAAAAAAATAAATATCATGACCACGCTTTCACCCGCATGGACAACCGATTGGATGAGCAATACCGGAAAAGAAAAATTAAAAGCATTTGGCATTGCGCCGCCAACAGCAAAGCAGCAGGTTTGCCATACTGAATTATTTCACGGCGGCGAAGCCATCCAATGCCCCAGATGCAATTCTTATAATACCAGATTGATAAGCCAATTTGGTTCTACTGCATGCAAAGCACTATATGCGTGCCATGACTGCAGAGAGCCTTTTGACTATTTTAAATGCCATTGAACCCTAACTGAATTTAATAGCTATATTTCATTATAAACTGAATCTCATGTCACCCATTCTTCTGGAGAAAAAAAACAACATCGCTTTCATCAATTTAAACAGACCAGAAAAATTCAATTCCTTCAACAGAGAGATGGCATTGCTGCTTCAGAAAGTGTTAGACAATTGCGCTCATGATAAAACCATTCGCTCCATTTATCTGACAGGAAATGGCAAAGCCTTTTCTGCCGGCCAGGATTTGGGAGAACTAACACAGGAAAACGCACCCGGATTTGATAAGATACTTTCTGAACATTATAATCCTATTGTGACAAGAATACGCAATATCGAAAAACCGATTGTGTGCGCAGTGAATGGTGTTGCAGCGGGTGCTGGCGCAAATATCGCATTATGCTGCGATGTAGTAATAGCAAGCACATCTGCTTCTTTCATACAGGCATTTTCGAAAATCGGCCTGATACCCGACAGCGGCGGCACTTATTTTTTGCCCAGACTGATCGGCTTCCAGAAGGCATCTGCATTCATGATGCTTGGAGATAAAGTAAGCGCGGAAGATGCTGAAAGAATAGGGATGGTTTACAAAATATTCCCAGATGAAACTTTTGCCGAAGATTCTTTGAAGATCGCAACAACACTTTCTCAAATGCCAACCAAAGGTTTAGCTTTCACAAAACAGGCACTGAATGCTACTTTCAGTAATTCATTAGAACAGCAATTGCATGTGGAAGATACATTGCAATACACTGCGGCACACACGCACGATTACAAGGAAGGAGTGAAATCATTTCTGGAAAAAAGAATACCGAAATTTAAAGGGCAATAGCCCAGCGTTCTTGCCCGCAGCTTGCGGCTCAAAGCTTGTAGCTATACCCAAAAATATCAATCATGGATACAAAAAACGCACTGGCAAAAAAATCAGTCAAGAAAATGATGGAGCTTGATCATTTCAGCCAATGGATGGGCGTGGAGATTATTGAGGTTGCTTATCATTACAGCAAAATTAAAATGCTGCTTCGCTATGAAATGATGAATGCGTTTGGCATTGCGCACGGAGGTATCACATTTGCACTAGCCGACAGTGCATTTGCCTTTGCCTGCAACAGCGAAGGAAAAATCACAGTAGCATTAGATGTTTCTATCTCATTTCCCAAAGCCGCTAAGGAAGGTGATGTCTTGACAGCCGAAGCAAAAGAAATCAATAGCACTAATAAAACAGGTTTGTACCTCATCGAAGTGAAAAACCAGAACGATGAATTGGTTGCTTTGTTCAAAGGCACTTGCTACAAAACGGAGAAACTATTGCCAATCAGTTAATCAAAAACCCGCTATTTCAGTCCCAAGATCATCCCATAAACTTGCGCATTTCATTGACCTTCATCAAATACCCATGCCGTCACAGTCTGCCGAAATAGTACTTTTTTTTGTTTTGCATTGATTTCGAAGTGTTTATGCCAATTTATCTTTTGCATGAGGGCATTTGAGCAATGCCGATACTATAATCTACCATATATCTCAAGCATATGTAACTCGGATTTAAATTATATGAAAATAATAGTTAAGTCACATATAACTCAGAGATAAGCCAGAGTTAAGTCAGAGATAATTCAGTCTTTTAAAGTCTGACTTATCTATGGCTTATCTATAGTTTAAATATAGTTTATAAATATCTTATATAAATATTTCCTACGTCTCAAACCTACCGATCCACTGCCTAACCTTTGAATGTTACCCTATTGTACAATACAAGGTCTTCAGACAATCTTTTTAGGACTTAGGAACGCTTTTTCGCTCAAGTTTCGAATTGAGCACACAGGAACTGAATTAAATTGCAAATCATGAATCTTATTCCCGATTTTTCATTTCTGGCAATAATGCATAAACCATGAACCTGAGGATAGGGGCCTTATTGTTTGCCACGTTACCCAAAACATAGTTTAAAAGGTGGTTTTATAAAAATATCTTTGCGCCTCAATTAGTTAAGTTGGAGAAATCAAATTTTGTCGATCAGATAAGGGTTTTTTGCAAAAGCGGGCATGGCGGTGCAGGCATCAAGCATTTTATGCGCACCAAATTTAACGCGCTTGCCGGGCCGGACGGCGGTGATGGTGGGCGGGGAGGCCATATCATTTTACGCGGCAATAAAAATCTTTGGACGCTATTGCACCTTCGTTATTATAAAAATGTGCATGCAGAAAATGGCGAGAGCGGCAGTGGCAGCAATTGTACAGGCCGTTTCGGGAAAGATGTCATTATTGAGGTTCCCCTTGGCACCATTGCGCGGGATGAAGAAAGCGGCAAAATAGAAGCAGAAATTTTGGAAGATGCGGAGGAAATCATCTGGATAAAAGGAGGCCGTGGCGGATTGGGCAATGCTCGTTTTGCAACGCCGACCAATCAGGCGCCTGAACATGCCCAACCCGGTGAGCCAGGTGAAGAAGGATGGAAAGTGCTTGAATTGAAAGTGCTTGCAGATGTTGGACTTGTGGGCTTTCCAAATGCCGGCAAGTCAACATTGCTGTCAGTAATCACGGCTGCAACGCCAAAAATCGCAGATTACGCATTCACCACTTTAACGCCTCAACTTGGCATGGTTGAATACCGCGATGGAAAAAGTTTTTGTATTGCAGATCTGCCGGGCATTATTGAAGGCGCTGCCGAAGGCAAGGGACTAGGACACCGGTTTTTGCGGCATATCGAACGCAATCCAGTTCTGTTATTTTTGATTCCGGCCGATAGCAAAGACCATAAAAAGGAATTTGAGATCCTGTTAAATGAGCTTGAAAAATACAATCCCGAATTGTTGCACAAACAATTTGTTATTGCAGTGAGCAAAAGCGACATGCTGGATGATGAATTGAAAGAAGCCATCGCAAAAGAACTGCCGGCAAATATCCCGCATTTGTTCATTTCCTCTGTTACTCAACAAGGTCTGACAGAATTAAAAGACTTGCTATGGAAGGCGCTAAATGCAGTTGATAAGTTGACTAGTTGACTTCCCATTTCGAGGATTTGAATTAAATAAGCTGTCAACCTGATCAACATTTCAACATATCAACTAATCACGTAGGTTTGTTATCCAAAAAAAACTTTCGGTATGAAAAAAATAATCATTGCGTTCACATTTTTAGTTTTTGCATTCCGGAGCTTTGCAGATGAAGGTATGTGGCTTCCAATGCTGCTTGGCGAACAGGTATATGCCAACATGGTGAAGAAAGGTCTTAAGCTTACCAAAGAACAGTTGTACAGCATCAACAAAGCTTCCATTAAAGATGCAGTGATCATTTTTGGTGGTGGCTGCACAGGGGAAATAGTGAGCAATGAAGGCTTGATATTCACCAACCATCACTGCGGTTACGAAGCAATTACCTCCGCAAGTTCAATTGAGCACAATTATCTCCACGATGGTTTTTATGCAAAAAGCAAACAGGAAGAAATCCCTGCACAAAATCTGTATGCGGATTTTCTCATCAAAATTGAAGATGTGACCAAAGAGGTGGAAGATTCGCTGAAAGGATTGAGCGATATGGATAGAAGTGCGAAACTCCAATCCTTGATTTCGGCTATAAATAAACGTTATTCTGATGAATCCAGCCACACTATTGCAAAAGTGAGCCCGCTATTCAAAGGCAATCAGTTTTTGGTTTTTGTCTATCAACGCTATAATGATATTCGCCTGGTTGGCGCGCCACCGGAAAGCGTGGGCAAGTTTGGTGGCGATACAGATAACTGGGAATGGCCTAGGCACACTGGCGATTTTTCCATCTTCCGCGTTTACATGAGCAAGGACGGAAAGCCTTCAAACTATTCTCCTGGCGATGTTCCGTTAAAGCCCAAGTATTTTTTGCCTGTGTCCATTAAAGGATTGAAAGATGGAGATTACGCAATGATTTATGGTTACCCGGGAAGCACCAATCGTTATGAGACTTCATTTGGCGTAAAACAAAAAATTGATATTGATAATCCTTCGCTTGTGAACCTGCGTGATGTGCGGCTGAAATACATGTTCGCTGAAATGAGAAAAAATCCTGCGGTAAAATTGCAGCTCGCGTCCAACTATGCCAGCGTTGCCAACTACTGGAAGTTTTATGATGGTGAAACAAAACAATTACTGAAATATCATATTTACGATCAGAAAAAAGCCCAGGAAGATGATTTTCAAAAATGGGCAAAGGGCAAACCGGAGTTTGAAAATATTTTCAGCGATTGGGAAAAGGCATACAATGCATGGCGACCTTATTCAAAACATCGCGTGTATATCAATGAAGGCATTTTTGGCTCGCCATTGATTGCTTTTGCCGCATCATTACAGCAGCTCGAAAATGCCCTGGTGAAACAAAATGGCGGTGACGTCAAAAAAATCCTTGAAGCTGCAAACACGGCAAGAAAAAAATTCCTTGCTGATGAAAACAAAATTTCTGATGAGGAAATTGTTGCCGCCGTAACCATGATGTACTATTCCGATATTGATAAAAACCAGCATCCCATTGGCTTTTATGAAAGCCTCAAAGGAAGTTTCGGCGACCTGAGAGATGAAAATACATACAAAAAATATGCTGCCATATTGTTCAGTAGTACGATGATTTTTGATGATGCAAAATGGAATGCATTTAACGCAAATCCAGACGCAACCGTTCTTCAAAACGACCCGGCTTATGCCCATGCAAGTGCTTTTTTGAAAAACTGGCAGGGAAAATATTTTTCGTTCTATCAGCAGTTCACGGCAAAGAATAACGATCTGGGAAGATTGTACATGAAAGGCATCATGCAAATAGACCCGAAAAAAGTCCGTTATCCTGATGCCACTTTCACGATGCGGGTTTCTTACGGAAATGTCAAATCATACAACCCGCGGGACGCTGTACATTACGATTATGTCTGCACGATGAAAGGTGTACTAGAAAAATATGTGCCGGGAGATTATGAGTTTGATCTGCCTGATAAATTAGTTGAGCTCGCGAATAAAAAAGATTTCGGGCAGTACATAGACAAACAGCGCAATGACCTCGTTGTAACATTCATCACGACAAATGATATAACAGGTGGAAATTCAGGCTCGCCGGTGATTAATGCAGACGGGCAATTGATAGGCCTGGCATTCGATGGGAACTATGAAGCGCTGAGCCACAAAATCGCATTTGATGCCGTGTACAACCGCACTATATGTGTTGATATCCGATATGTGCTTTGGTGCATTGATAAATTAGGCGGGGCGTCAAATATCATCAATGAATTGAAGTTGGTGAAGCAATAGTTTGAATGGAATTTGTGGAGATTGATAAGATTATCATGATTATTTTCAATGGCAAAAGCCCCGCACTAAATTATGGGTATTACT
>Ga0302140_10003998_pt1 | contig 18778 bp, 25 predicted proteins | sample I_Bog_E1_1_FD_202095 | JGI IMG/M metagenome (GOLD analysis project Ga0302140, IMG submission 202095) | Peat permafrost microbial communities from Stordalen Mire near Abisko, Sweden - I_Bog_E1_1 | ecosystem: Environmental > Terrestrial > Soil > Wetlands > Peat | place: Sweden: Abisko, Stordalen... | reverse complement strand
AAAGGGGCCTTTACGGGCGCCCAGGAAACCCGGGAAGGCCTTTTTCAAACGGCGGACGGAGGAACCCTTTTTCTGGATGAAATCGCGGAAATTCCCATGGAGTCGCAGGCGAAGCTCTTGCGGGTTCTGGAATCGGGCGAAGTGCGTCTGGTGGGCGACTCGAAATCCCGAAAAGTGGATGTCCGGGTCATCGCGGCCACCAACCAGAATCTGGAAGAAATGGTGGAACAAAAAACCTTTCGCAAAGACCTCTATTACCGGCTTTCGGTTTTGGTGCTGTCTCTGCCCCCGCTGAGGGAGCGTTTGGGGGATATTCCGCTTTTGACCGATTATTTTCTGAGGGAACACGCCGGGAAGGGACAGACACCCCAAAAGATTTCGGCGCAGGCGATGAAGTGGCTTCTTTCCCGGCAGTGGCCGGGGAATGTCCGTGAACTGAAGAATCATCTGGAACGGGCTAGGCTTTTAACGGGCGGCTCCGAAATACAACTTTCCGATCTGGCGATTCCTTCGTTGATCGAAAGCCCGGGCCCGGGAGGTTCTTTTCGTGAGAGCAAAAAGTCCCATGTTCAGGCCTTTGAAAAAAAATATCTGGCGGATCTTTTGCGCGAATCCAAAGGGAACGTGTCTCTGGCGGCCCGCAGCTCCGGTCTGGCGCGGCGCAATTTTCAGCTGCTGTTAAAAAAATACAAACTCAAACCCACTTCTTACCGCGGTTAATTCTGCATTTAAAATGAGCCATGTGCGTTATTTTCTATGCACAGGATGCACCTCCTTTTCGCTAAAACCCTTTAAATTCCCCGCGAATCGTTTGGCACCAATCCTGCTTTAATTAGGGTAGGTCAACGATTTTTACTCGAGGGGGTTCATGAATCGGTTTTTATTTCCGCTTTTGGGAATCATTGCTTTATGTCTCGTTTTTTGGGTGATCAAACAAAATTATTTTTCCGCCGCTGAAACGGCGAATTCTAATTCGGATTTGACTCGCGCGAAAAGCAATGTGGAAGTGCAGGCCCAAAAGATTGATTTGAAAAAAACCGTTAATGAATCAGGTCAGTAAACATCGGTTTGAATTAAAATTTTGGAGGCGGTTATGCATCGGTTTAAATCGAAAGGGTTCACCCTGATTGAGTTGATGATCGTGGTAGCAATCATCGGTATTTTGGCGGCCATCGCCATTCCGCGTTTCGCCCAAATGCTGGAAAAGTCAAAAGAAGGCGCGACCAAGGGTAACATCGGGGCGATGAAATCCGCTTCGGAAATTTATTACGGCAACTGGCAGGGTACCTGGCCGACTACATTGTGGTCGTCCGGATCCTTTTCTTTCAGTCAAAACCTGGACAATATTCCACAGGTTAAGGTAACCGGCGCGTTCGTGGCTACGTCCAAAGACCCATCGGGAAATATAGTCACCTACACCGCCCAATTGGGTACGCCCACCAGCCAGCTTTCGGGTTGGTTGTATGACAGTACGGGCGGTTTTGTTTTTGTGAACAGCACAGTGCATGATTCGCAAAATATGGCCTATTCCTTCTACGGTTTTCAATAAAGTCCATTATTGGGAGGTGTACTATCGGTCTGAAAGCCAAAGGATTTACTTTGATTGAGTTGATGATTGTGGTGGCGATCATCGGTATTTTGGCGGCGATTGCCATCCCGCGTTTCGCTCAAATGCTGGAAAAATCAAAGGAAGGTGCGACCAAGGGTAACATTGGGGCGATGAAATCCGCTTCGGAAATTTATTACGGCAACTGGCAGGGTCTCTGGCCCACGACCCTCTGGTCCTCCGGTTCTTTTTCTTTCAGCCAGAATCTGGATAATATTCCCCAGGTCAAGGTGACCGGCGCTTTTGTCGCCACCTCGAAAAATCCTTCAGGAAATCTAGTCACCTATACCGCGTTTTTGGGGACGCCGACCAGCCGGCTTTCCGGCTGGTTGTACGACAGTACGGGTGGTTATATTTTTGTGAACAGCACGGTGCATGATTCGCAAAATATGTCTTATTCTTTTTATGGGTTTCAATGATCTGAAGCCTGCAGGTGTTTAACTTACTTTAGCTGTTTTAGAAAAAAGGCCCGCTCTTTCTGGAGCGGGCCTTTTTTTGTCCAGTTGAGCATCGCGTTAGCGTCGGCGAATGACCCGAACAACCGCTTGATGCCCTTTTTACTGATTATGATCGCGGTTGTTTTTGCTTGTTCTTTTTTATACGGGCTTTCACCAGTTTTTGAATGAGCGTGAGGGGAAGCTTTTTATCCAGTGGAAACCGTACTGTCGCCCCGACGGCGTGGTAGTTTTTTAATTCCTTCTGATGTTCCGCGATTACCGGGGTGGGAATGTAAAGGCCGATGTGGGTTTTGTGCAGGGCAAAATAAGCCAGACGTCCGTGATAACTGTAGTAGGGCATGCCGTAGCTGATCTTTTCGAACGCGCCAGGCGCCGCCTTGCGGATGGCGCTTCGCAATTCTTTCAGCGTGACCCTGACCTCCATCGGGGCGGTGGCGATATAAGCCTCAACCGTTTTAGCTTTGTGCATGAATCAATCTCCCGTTTAAGATTGTCCCACTAGAGCCAGTGGATGACGGCGGTAATCACCCAGACGACGGCTTTCCAGGCCAGCCAGATAAGCACTGCGCAAATAGCGAATCCGAAAATAGTTATGTATCTATTTTCTCTCGCTTCCTTTTCGGTTCCAGACGCATTTGGTAATAGGTTGTCCCAACCGGTCTTCATTTCCGCCCAAATTTCACCGAATGTTTGTTCTTTCTCCGGTTGGGTGGAGCTAGGTGGCACCTGCGCCGAGGCCGCAAGCCGAGGTGCGGGGTTTGGTTGTGCCAATAGCTCTTGATTATGGCCATTGGCATTATAGGCCTCCAGGGGCTTGCCCTCCTTCAGCCATTTGACCAGCCGTTTGGCCTGGGGTGCAGTCATCCGGCGGTCGAGGAATACCGGCAGGGCCCTTTCGACCTCTTTGGGGTCGCCCAGATCAGCTAGGGCCCGGACGGCAACCTCGGAAACCGACTTTTCGGGGCCCAATTTTATAACACTGTTATAAATTAGGGTCCGAGAAGCCGGGGTTAGGGCCTTGGCGGCCTTTAGGGCGTAGTTTACCCGGGCCTGGGTTACCCCCAGTTTATCAGCAATTTGCTGTTGTTTTAGCTTACCCGGCCCGTTTTTGAGCTTCTCGATGGCTACCACCCAGTCCAGCCAGTGCATTTGGGTGCTTTGGTTGTCGATTAACCCCACTAGTTCGGCCTCATCGGGGGTCAGGGTTAATAGCTCGGCGGAGATGGTTTCCCACCCAAGCCTCTGGGCCCCTGCAAAGCGGATATGCCCGCTGATTAGCTCATAAGACCCGTCGGGCAGGACATTGAGTTTGATGTCATTCTTCAGGCCGACCGCATCTAGCGAAGCCGCCATGTTTTCAATCATTTCCAGGGTAATGACCCGGCGGGGGTTTTTGGGGTTGGCGAGGATTTTGGAAAGGGGGATTTCGGGCATCGTAGGCTCCTTAATTGGGATTTTGGGGAGCATTTTAAATAAAAGCAAAGTCTGTTCAAACGGTTTTTAAGCACGAATTCAGGCAAGATCTAAAGTGTTGATGTTGCCGGTTTGCTTTGTTTACGGGCAGCTATTTAGAAGTATTTTTAGGATTACGGGGAATTCCCTTAAATAAATCTGAAACATCGACATTTAAAGCTTGGGAAATTTTGAAAGCTTTAATCACGGTGATATTTCGAAGCCCATTTTCAATATTGCTCATATACACGGCATGAATTTGAGTTAATTCTGCCAATTGCTCTTGAGTCAACTTCGCTTTTAGCCGAAGTTCCCGAACGTTCTTACCTAATTGGGTGGTGATTAATTTGTCCTTCATAGACAAATTACAGTTGAAACCTCAAATTCAGTACATAAACTATGTATTAAGTTATGAAATTAGCTGGATTCAAAGTTGAGCCTATAAGATTATTTTTTAAAGGGGTGTTTGATTATGAAGAAAATTTTGGTCGTTTTTGTAATGTTCTTAGGTCTTTTTTCGATGGTCATATGGTCTTGTAGTCAAAGCTCAACTACAACTTCTTCTTCGGGTAATGGTACTTGGACTAACGAAACTACGACTTTGAGTTGTGGAGCTTCATTACCTAGTGTTGCAACCAATTGCACTATAACTTTAGCGTGTAAAACACCAGTTGATCTTAGCTCTATAAGTACTAGTACGAATAATACTTATATCGTTTGTGTTGCTGTAGCCAAACAACCAAAGACTTCTACGAATGATACGTTCACAGTTAACCCAACTGTTTGCGAATAACTATTTTAACTAACTAAATAATATCTAAGGGAGCTCATAGTGAAATTCAAAACAGCGTTATTTTTATTATCTCTTTCCGTGTTGGTAATTTTGCAAATTTCTTATTCGAAAGTACAAGCCGAAACTGTTGTTCTTTTCAAAGAGGCTTTTAATGTTCCGGGGCCGGGTAAACACAATCTTGGAGAAGCAGGACAGGGAATTGAACGGCCTTTTACACTGAATCATAAATCGACGGTCACATTGGCGGTTGCGACAAATAAACAAAAACCATCTTTGAATGTTTATTTATTAGATGCTGATAATTATTCAAAATATCAATCATCGGGCAGCCTTACAAATCTTGATGTGATTAGTCCATTTACTAAATTAGATACGCTTGCTTTCGAAACAACTGGAGATTTAGCACCAGGAAAATATGTTTTAATAATTCAGTGGGCACATATCGGCTTGTTTTATACAGCGCCTGCGGTTGGTCTGAAGTTGATTGCCAAGGAACATGAAGAACCAATACCAACACCAACACCTAAAGGTTTTTGGTCGGGTTTATTTAGTGGCAATAAGTAATAGTTTAATGTTTTAAAAGCCTTCTCTCGAAAGAGGGAAGGCTTTTTTGTTTTCGAGATATACTCAATAAATAATAGGCTCCTGGTAAATAGGTAAAATTGAAAGGTTCTTTCAATTGAAAACACCTCCAACTTACTGGCTTACCCGCTTCGTCATCCTTCGCTGGCTGAGGTTGGTTTACGCCGTGGCTTTTTTGGCGGCGGCTCTGCAAATCATTCCGTTGATCGGCTCTCACGGGCTTCTTCCCATCGATTTATTCATTCAACAGACTCAAGGCGCATTGGGTAGTCTCTAAACTTTGCTGAAGATTTTTGGAAAAGACCATATAATGGGCCGTCTTTAGCCCGTTTGAAAAGGTTTCACGATGAAAATTCAAATTTCGCTCCCCTTAGAAAAAATCATCGAATTCTGTAAAAATCACCACATCAAGGAACTTTCCCTTTTTGGTTCGGTTTTACGCGAGGGGTTTAGGCCCGACAGCGATGTGGATATTTTGGTGAGTTTTAACGCTGACGCTTCCGTCAATTTGATGGATTTTGTGCAGATGCAGGATGAATTGAAGGTTTTATTCAATCGGGAAGTGGATTTGGTTGAAAAAGAAGCCTTGAGCAACCCTTTTCTGCGTTATTCCATACTGAGCCATAAAGAAACCATCTATGCCGCTTGAGGAAAGAGACGCGGCGTACCTTTGGGAAATTTTGCAGGCTTGCGACGCAATTGACCGGTTTGTTTTTGGAAAATCAATCGACCAATACATGAAAGATGAACTTCTCCAGGCAGGCGTGGAGCGAAAGATAGAAATAGTAGGCGAAGCATCCCGGAAAATTTCAGACACTTTCAAAAAAGACAATCCCGGTATTCCATGGAAATCCATTATTGCCCAGCGAAATGTGATGGTTCACGATTACGGACAAATTAAACATGATCGGGTTTGGGGTTTAACCCAAAAACATATTCCGGAATTGAAGGCTCAATTACAGCCTTTACTTCCACCTCTTCCGCCGCAACTGGATTTGTAAACGGAGTGTTCGGACTGGATGGTTCCACCATTTCCATGAGAACATCCTCCGTTACTGAATCTTATTTCCTTACCCGCTTTGTCATCCTTCGCTGGCTGGGGTTGGTCTACGCCGTAGCTTTTTTGGCGGCGGCACGGCAAATCATTCCGCTCATTGGTTCTCACGGGCTTCTTCCCATCGACTTATTCATTCAACAGGCTCAAGGCGCTTTGGGTAGTCCTTTAGCCTGTTTTTTAAGATTGCCATCCCTCTTCTGGTTTTTCCATTCGGACACCCTTTTGCAAACGACGGCCTGGATTGGCTTTGGCCTTTCTTGCCTGGTGGTGGCGGGTTACGCCAACGGCCTAATGATGATCATCCTTTGGGCTCTCTATATGAGCATCGTGCATATCGGGCAGGACTGGTACGGCTACGGATGGGAAATTCAACTGCTCGAAACGGGGTTTTTGGGTATTTTTCTTTGTCCGCTGCTGGACGGGCGGCCTTTTGGTAAGCTTGCGCCGCCGGTGGCGGTGATCTGGCTGTTTCGCTGGCTGATTTTCCGCATCATGCTGGGTTCGGCGCTGATCAAACTGCGGGGCGACGAATGCTGGCGCGACCTGACGGCGCTCTATTACCACTTTGAAACCCAGCCCATCCCTAACACTTTCAGCCGCCATTTTCACTTTGCGCCCCACTGGCTGTTAAAAGCGGGAGTGCTGTTTAACTTTCTCGCCGAACTGGTGGCCCCCTGGTTTATCGTGACCCCGCGATTGTTTCGGCATACCGCCGGGGTGATCATGGTGTTGTTTCAAGTCACGCTGGTTTTTAGCGGAAACCTTTCGTTTCTCAACTGGCTAACCATCGTGCCGGCGCTGGCCTGTTTTGACGACAGCTTTTGGGCCAAACTGCTGCCTAAGACTCTGGTGAACCATGCGGCAAAGGCTCAGGCCAGTGCCGAACCAAGCAAGCCCATGCAAACCGCCAGTTGGGTGGTTGCCGCACTGGTACTTTTTTTAAGCATCAAGCCGGTATTGAACCTCATTTCTGACACGCAGATTATGAACACTTCTTTCGACCCTCTGGAATTGGTAAACACCTACGGCGCTTTTGGTTCCATTGGGAAAGAACGGTTGAATGTAGTGTTTCAGGGCACCGACGCCGACAAGCCCGACGCCAAGGCGGTTTGGAAAGATTACCTTTACCGAGCTTTACCCGTGGCGCTGGATAAGCGGCCTGTGCAGATTGCGCCCTACCAGCCCCGGCTGGACTGGCAGATGTGGTTCGCATCCATGAGCAACGTAAACCAATACCCCTGGACTTTGCATTTGGTCTGGAAACTTTTACACAACGACCCCGGCGCCTTGAGCCTGCTGGGCCCCAACCCTTTCCCGGACAAACCACCCCGCTATATCCGCGCCACGCTATACCGCTACCAATTCGCCCCACCCGGAAACTCAACGGGGGATTGGTGGACAAGAGAACCTTTGGGTGAATGGTTACCGCCCTTGTCGCTGGACAACCAGCAATTGATTATCTTTTTGAAGGAAGAGGGATGGTTGGATTAAGTATTAGGTTAATATTGAATAATTGAAGACCGGTTTGGGGAGGGTTGTAAGTGACTAATTTAAAAATTTCATCTTTTACGCTCGGGATGATATTTGTGATTATTGTTTTTACGGATGGGATAGGTTTTTTTTATTTATCTAAAGTATTTCATCAAAAGTGGCTTTTTACTGTTTCTTTTGGAGTTTTTATAACGGCAGGGGCAGGAATGTTTCTTGTCGGAATTTGGCGCTTTTTTGGCAGGACAGGTTTTTATATTAGTTTAATTCAGGAGTTTTTCAAAAAATGAAGTTGTGCGCAATTGAAAGAATTGGGAAATCCTGATGTCGAATTTAATAGTTTGCGAATCGTAAGGGCAAAAGACTTGTGAAAACAAAAAAGAATCCCCGTTTAGTCTTATTATTCGACGGGGTCTGTAACCTCTGCAATGGCCTGGTTCAATTCGTTATCAAAAGAGACTCGAAGGGTAAAATTCGTTTCGCGGCGCTTCAATCCCAGGCGGGCCGGGCCTTCCTGAAGAAACATAAACTGCCGATTCAAGAACTGGAAACCCTGGTGCTGGTGAAAGACGGCAAGGCTTTGACGAAGTCGAGCGGGGCCTTAACCCTGCTTCGGGAATTGGGCGGGGTTTGGAGTTGGTTTTATATTTTTATGATTATTCCCATTCCTATTCGAAATTGGGTTTATGACCTGGTCGCCCGCAACCGCTATTCCATCTTTGGCCAATCCAAAGCCTGCATGATTCCCACACCTGATATGAAGCGCCGGTTTTTATAAAAAATAAACGTTTTTTGGAAAAATCATGACGCCCGTCATAACTAATGGGCCCCTGAATGATTATCTTGGTAAGGGAAAAGAAGTTTTACCAGGGGGGAAGTCATGAAAGAAATCATTTTCGCTTTTGTTTTTACACTCTTTGCGATGCCTGTGATGGCAGACAGCTTGCAACCGGCGGCGGTTAATGACGCGATTCAGCAATGGCAGGGTTTTTGGTCTACCAATACCATTGACCCGGCAAACCATGTGGTCTGGAAACTTTATGTTTTTCGCGCCATTCCCCAAAGGGAAAGCCCCAGCGCGGATAAAGAATATGTTCTCGCGGGTTTGACGCCCTATCCGAAAAGCAGTTATTACGTGCGGATTCGGATAGACCTTCTTTACAACTATTTCAAACCGGTGCCCAAGCGGGGTGATGTGATTGTGGTTTCGGGACGGGTAATTACCCGCCGTGATTATCTTTTGGACCTGACGAGCAAAGAAGTTCCCATCAAACTGCTGACGATGCAGCTAGATGGAGCGGCAAAATTGCCGGATGAGCATTTTGATCCGGCCGCTACGCCTGCGGATTCAGAACCGGTGACGACGGCCTTTACTCCAATACCTAGCCCTGAAGTTCCATAAAAGGGTCCGCAAGTCACTTTAAATGTGCTCTTCTTTTTCGTCTCGTTCTTGGTTAGAGTTAAACCTATCTTGCTAGGAAACGGATAAAGTCCAATGGGCGTTAACATCGACATCCAACATCTCGGCTACCGCGTGCCCCATGGCAAGCAGGTGTTGACCGACATGAACCTGAAAATCGCGCCGGGGGATTTTGTGGCGGTGTTGGGCGAAAACGGAGCGGGGAAAACCACTCTTCTCGATCTCATCCTTGGCTTCCGAAAGCCCTCCCAGGGTTTTTTAAAAGTCGAAAACGAAAAACCCTATCAGGACAATTGGAACAGCCGGCAAAAAATCGCTTATCTTTCCGAAAAGGTGGATATACCGGGCGATTGGTCCGTCGATGACTTTTTAAAATTCAACGAATATTTCTATACTCATTACAACCACGATATCGAAGCCGGTTACTTAAAACTCTTTCGGGTGAAACGTACGGACCGGCTGGGCAATATGTCCGCGGGGGAAATACGCCGGGTGCAGATTGTGGCGGCCCTGAGCGTGGAGCCCAACCTGATTGTGGTGGATGAGATTACGGCGGTTTTGGACATTGTGGGCCGCCGGCACTTCATGACCCTACTAAAAGAGTTGAACCACAAAACTAAATGCACCATTGTGCTGGCCACCAACATCCTGGAAGACCTGGCCACCAATGTGAGCCATGTGATGCTTTTGCGCGATGGGGTAGTGAAAAATTTTGAACCGATGACGACTTTTCTGGGAGGGTCGGAGCAAGCGGTGTTTTCCCAAAAGGTGGCGGACCTGCTGGAGGATGACCAATGATCTTCCATTTCATCAAACGGGATTTTATTTCGCACCGTCTGCCCTGGATCATTTTGATTCTGTTCACCATTTTTTCACTGATGTTCTTTTCGTATAACCACCTGATCTATCTGGGCCTGCTGTACGCTTATTTATTATTTGCCATGACGCCCATGACCGAAATGACGGGGGCCAAGTGGCGGTCACAGCATGTGATGAGCCGCAGTTATTTACTGGCCCTGCCGGTGGAGCGAAAAACCTTGTTTTGGTTTACCCAGTGGCGGGCGCTGATCTTTTTTATGCCGCTCATCAGTTTCTGCTACATCCTGCCGACCTTTTTGCCGGAAGCCCACCGGATTTACATCAACTTCGTGCCCCAGAACTTTCCCGTCGGTATTTACCATGTGCTGGTTCTGGCGATGGTGGTGTGGCTGCTGAACTGCATGATGAGCCTGCCCCTGGGCTTTGAAAAGGTTTGGACCTACCCGACCCAGCAAAAAAGGCTGTGGGCTTATATCGTGATGATCGGGGTGTTTTTGTTTGAGCTGTTCCTGATTATTTTGTCCTGCTCGGAAACCTATTTATACGCGTCCCACCCTTTCTTTCCCCTGATCGTGACCAGCGCAGTGGCCTTTGTGCGGTTTTACCTGACCCGCCGAAGCTGGCTGACCAGTTTGTAGAGTAACGCCTGCATTAAAGGGTATGATGATCAGCGAAACCATGAAGAATCGAATCTCAATCCCAGTTTTATTACTTTTGTTTTTTGGTTGGGCTATCTCGGCCTTCGCGCTGGAATGCCCGACCGTTCTGACCGATGTGCCGGTGCCGATTGATATCGACGGTGTTACGGTGGTTGCTTCCCATTTTTATCTGGAGGTTCCTTACGGTTCCTGCGGTTTGGCCTTTTCGCAAGTAAAACCCAAAACCACCGAGGCGGCGGTGAAAGCAATGGCCGAGGCCTTTATCAGCGGAAATTTTAAAGCCTATCAAAACACTTTTTCGTCACAGGCCGACACCGATGAGGACTACATCAAAAAGATGTTTGCCCAGCAGTCTGCCGCTTATCAAAAGAACCCGCCGGACCGCGTTTCTCAAAAATACAATCTGGGCACTCTGGCTTATTTTGTCTTGGGCAACGCGAACGATCCCTTCCTGGACAGCCTGGTGGTGGTTCGGGGGCCCGACAAAAGTTACTACGATGGAAGGGCTTATATGTTAAATCCGGCGGTGGAAAACCTCGGCGCGGCGGTTTCCCTTTTTTCCGATAATTTTACGAACTTCGCGGCCCGGCCCGCGGGGAACTATTACAAAGTGGCTGATGTGGTGCCGAATGACAATGGTTCGGTGACCTGCGTTTTTCAGGGTCAAATCCTGGACATGGATATTCTGAAACAACCTTTTTCGGATTACACCGGACCCTACGGCGGCCTGATGGCTTTTTATCAATCGTCCTACATGAATCTGGTGAATCGAAAAGAGGAAGATTATTTGAGAAGTTTTTCGCCCGCCAGCCGCAAACAGGAAGAGGCGATGATCGCCGACAGCTCGTTTGAAAATTTCGCGTACCGGAATACGCTGGTAACCCGCAAGGTTGGATTTATTCTGGATGCCGATCCGGTTTTCTACATTTTCTGGCATAGCGAAGACGACGATAGCTTCAGCTATGACACAGTGCTCAAGACGGGGAAGGGAGCCGATTCTTCCCAGTTTCAACGAGTCAATATCCAGCACGATACAACCCTGGATCATTTGCTGACCGACAGGACTTTCGCGAATAATCTTCAGAATTTAATTGAGGATTCGAATTAAAATGTCTCATTCTTAAGGTATGAGGATAGGCATTCATGTTCATCACCTTCTCCGACGACACCCCCGCTTCTAAAAAAATCCCCTGGGCCAACACCTTCATGATTATCGTGAACGTGACGATCGCCTATTTGACGATAGGGCATGACGACTTTATGGATGTTTTGAACCGTTTTGGGTTTATCCCGGCCCGGCATTTGAACTGGACGGTGTTTACCGGCATGTTTCTGCACAGCAGTTGGACCCAGTTGGTGGCCAACATGTCGTTTCTTTTCTTTTTCGGCAAGGGTGTGGAAAACGAATGGGGCCGGAAACGGTATTTTTTAACTTATTTTCTCTGCGCTTTAGCGGGGGAGGCCGCCCATCGCATTTTTCATCCCGACAGCACTTTCGCGCTGATTGGGGCTTCACGGGTGGTGACGGGCATGGGGGTGGTTTATCTGCTCCATTACCCCTGGGGCAAGATGAAGTGGATTTTTTCCTTTTTCGGCGTGCCGCTGCTGGAAATACCTTCCCGGACCCTGTTGGTGATGGGGCTGTGGGGAGTGGTGCAGGCCGCGATGGCCTTTATACCCTGGGGCGAACTGCCCAAGCTGTTTCCGTTTCTGGCCCGGTTTAGCGGGACGCTTTTTACCACTCACCCCACGGCGGGAACCGCCTGGGACGCCCATTTGGGCGCGGTGCTGGTGGCTTTTGTTTTGTTCGCCTGCTTCAGTGGTTTTAAAGGTTTTAAGAAAAAGAAAAAGCGTAAGTAGTTCACGGTTACGAGTAAACATTTAGGTACAGACTGCCATCTTTGTCGGTGCATCGCCAAGACGAGTGACCGGCCCCATTCAGACATAAATAAAACATAGTTTCAAAAATCCTTTAAACTTCACCGGTTTTTTCGGTCAAAAAAGCCGCTTAGGTTTTGGCATTAAAAATGCTTTATCAATGCATCAGAGGTGTAGCCAGCAAGGCCTCTTTTAGTGTTGATGCCGTGTGAATCATTTGGAAGCCTGCCCGATTCAAAGCCTAAACCAAACCTTCGCGAGGCGATAATGACCCACTTTTATCTCAAACTTTTTCGGCTGTCAGGGGTAACCCTTTGATGGCCCCCGCCGCCGATTCGATAGACCTTGAGGAAATTTTAGAACAGGAAAGGGTTGTCGCCCATTTTCAACCCTGGGTCTCGCTGAAAAAAAGGTCAATTGTGGGGTTTGAGGGTTTGTGCCGGGGAACGAAAGAAGGTTCCAAGGAGCTTATTTCTCCCCTCGCCCTGCTGAAGCGGGCGGAACAAAGTAATCTGTTAATACCCCTGGACCGCCTTTTCCGAAAAAAGGTTCTGGAGGGTTTCGCGTCAGCCGCCAGGGAAAATCCCGATCTGGTTTTGTCGATCAATTTCGACACTTCGGTTTTAAATGACGATGAAAACGCCCTGGACGATTTTATTACCACCGTGAAAAGTTTTAAGCTGAAGCCTTCCCGCATCGCCATCGAAATTCTGGAATCCAAGAGCGACGATCTTTACCGCCTGAAGCGGTTTATTGAAAACCAGCGGAAACTGGGTTTTCTGATCGCGCTGGATGATATTGGCGCCGGCTACTCTAACCTGGAAAGAATCGCCGAACTGAAACCAGACCTGATTAAGATCGACCGAGCGCTGGTGATGGGCTTGCACCAGAGCTATCACAAACAACAAGTCTTCACCAGCATGGTAAGACTGGCGCATAGCCTGGGCGCCCTTCTGTTGGCCGAAGGGGCCGAAAGCGAGGCGGAAACCATGAGGGCCCTGGAATTGGGCGCCGATATGATTCAGGGTTATTATTTTTCCCGGCCTCAATTAATGCGCGAAGGATTTCTTTCGAGCTGTGAGGAAAAAATCGACGTCGCGGCCAGAAAATTTAAAAGTTACACCGTTCGGAACATTAATCTCAAAAGATCCCGCTATCAGGAATATGACCGGATGATGGCCGGAATGGCGGCCAGGCTGGCCGACGTGACGCCCAAGGCTTTTGATACCCGGTTGAAATTGATTCTGGCGGAACATCCCGAACTGGACTGCTTGTATGTTCTGGACGAGGCCGGGACCCAGTTGAGCCACACGGTTGGCAGTAAAGATGAATTGGCCCGCGACAGCGTGTTTTTCAGGCCGGCCCGGCGGGGCGCGGACCATTCGCTGAAGAACTACTATCAATATCTGGTAGCCACAGGATTGATGGATCATCTCTACGTGAGTACGCCTTATCTTTCGCTGGCCACGGGAAAACTTTGCGTCACCCTTTCCAGTCTTTTTCGGGATGCCTATGGACGCCTGAATATCCTTTGCGTGGACGTAAAACCGGACCCTGTTTCTCCTTAAAATTGGATAGGGACAAAGAATTTGAAACAGGGCGCGAAACGGTTGTTTGCAAAAAGCCTTTAAACCCATACAATTAACCGCACCTGCAGGAACAATATGGGAGGTTTTAATGGAAGGCGTTATCAGTTATCGGCCTCGAATGGGCAAAAGCAAGCTGGAGAGTTTGGTTAAAAACAAACTACATTATAAGAGCGTTAATCAATTTATTGACCACGCTGTTACCAAGACCCTCCAGGAGGAGTTTGGACATAACCCCTTAGCCAAAAAGATCGCGGATTTGGTCTATAAAGTGGTTTCGGAACATTCGGAGCTGAAATTTGTAAGACCGACCTCGGAAGAATCGGCTGAAATCGAAGAGATCGTTCACAAGACGACGGCCAAAAGGAAAATGATTCCCGCAGAAGCTCTCTTAAAAAAGACGAAAAGAAAGTTTTAACGGGGAGCTTGACAGGGTTGGTTGTTTAGAATACATTTAGCAGACAAATAAACGCGCGGCTTTAAATTCCAACTTGCCTCGGCGTTTTCAACTCACAGTGAGATTGAATAAACAGAGGCTAAAGCGGACGAAGTTTATGAAATTCGTAAACCCAATCCGCTTTCAGGCGGATTGGGTTTTTTTGTTTTAAAACGAAATACCGGCGAGGCTTTAATCACCAACTTGCCCCGGCCGGGGAGGATTTCGCGGGAAAACCGCGGGTCTGACCGAACAGGGAGCTAAAGCGGGGATGTGATCATGGTTTCCCATAATCCCGGCCCGCTCGATGGGGGCTCGGGATTTTTATTTAGGCCCCGGACGCAAACCGGCCGTTCCTCAAAAGTCCGGAGAAATAAAAGATTAAATGGGGGATATGATGACAAAGTTTAAAGTGCAGGTTCAACTCACCGAAGATGCCTTAAAAGATTTTAAAAAAATACAAAGCCACCAAAATTCTTTATTGGCCAAGTCGAGCGTCAATTATTTAAAAAAATTGATAGAACTGCCGGGAGATAATTGGCTGGAATTACGGCAAAGCGGGAACAACGGTGTTTTTAAAATTAACGATATCATTCCTTTTGATATTCGCGGGAAGGTCGAATATGGCCCCGCCCAGCCGGAAATTTTAGTTTTTGTAACCCATTTCAAACTGAAAACCTTCGAGGAAGAGTATGAAATTAAAAAAATCAGTTGACTCAATTGTATGACTAAAGTATTCTTTTTTTAACAAACGCGGGCTTTGAGTTCCAACTTGCTCCGGCGTTGTTCGAAAGAACAAAACAGCGAGCTAAAGCGGTAAAGAGTTTAAGGGATTTCCCCAAACCCGGATCGCTTTAAAAGCGGTCCGGGTTTTTTGTTTTCCGGACGAGAAGAAGTGCTAAACCGGCGAGGCTTTAACGATTTGCTGAATTTATTCAGCAAATCGTCGACAGGCATGGGTTTGAACGAGCCACAAGATATGATTTTTTTAGTGACTCGTTCCTAACTATGAATCCCCAAAGGGGGATTCGACAACCTGTTAAGTTCCAACTTGCCCCGGCCGTGGCCAGTTTTCGGAATCTTGTCCGAAATTGGCCGAACAGGGCGCTAAAACGGTGGCAGATGATGGAACCCTCCAAATCACACACCGATTCAAGCGAATTTTTTTAAAAAGTAATTGGTTAAGAATTTTCAAACCAGTTCTGCTTATGAGTTTTGTTGACCCGATTTTGGTCTTCATGAAGACCAAAGATAAAAATTAATATTTTTTAAGAAAGAGAGACGGTTATGAGTACGGTAAGCGAAGCAGTTAAGGCCAATGATTTAAGCGAGGAAGTGAAGGTTTCCTCTCGCAAAGCGGATTTTGAAATCGATCCGCTTTTTCTTAATCGATGGTCTCCCCGGTCTTTTACTGGAGAGGAAATACCGGATACTATTTTACACTCGGTTTTTGAGGCGGCTCGTTGGGCGCCTTCCGGAAGCAACCTTCAGCCTTGGCGTTTTTTGTATTCCAAAAGAGGCTCGTCCAGTTGGGGAAAGTTTTTGGGTTTATTAAACCCCAATAACCAACGTTGGGCTGAAAAGGCGTCAGTTTTGATTTTGTTTGTCTCAAAGAAAACGACTACGCGAAATGGCGAAGTGGTTCCTTCCAAGTCTCACTCGTTCGATACTGGAGCAGCCTGGCAGAATCTATCTCTCCAAGCGATTTTGAAGGGCTGGCACACCCATGGTATAGGCGGATTTGACAGGGAAAAAGCTCGAGTTGAGTTGAAGGTTCCGGATGACTTTCAGGTTGAGGCGGTTGTAGCCATCGGTAAGCAAGGCGAAAAATCGGCATTGGCGCCCGAGTTACAAGAAAAAGAAACGCCCAATAATCGGCTGCCTTTAAAAGATTTGATATTTGAAGGCGGGTTTTAAGTTCTGGAAATATAGGGTTTGAGAAAGTTGAATTCATTCTGACTCTTAACCATGAAAGAGAAAATAATGCCGAAATCTTATTCCGGATCGAATGTAAAAATCGAAAAATATGTGACCAAACTTTTTAAACCCCAAGATGCCGTCCTTTTAGAAATTGTGCGGCGGGCCGCCAAAGAAGGCCTTCCGCCGATACATGTTTCTCCCACGGATGGGCTCCATCTTGAGGTGATCACCAGGGCCATTGGGGCTAAAAAAGCCGTAGAGATAGGCACCTTGGCAGGATATTCGGGAATCAATATCGTCCGGGGATTGGCTCATCCAGGAAAACTTTATACGTTTGAGTTTTCCGACCATCACGCCAGGGTTGCCCGCAAGTCGTTTGAAAAGGCTGGGCTTTCCAAAAGGGTTGAGATTTTTGTGGGACCGGCTTTGAAGAATCTTAAGGAAATTGAGGCAAAAGGACCCTTTGATCTGGTTTTCATCGACGCGGACAAAGAGGGATATCCCGGTTATTTGGACTGGGCCGCTAAAAACTTGAGGGTAGGCGGCGTGGTTCTGGGCGACAACACATTTGCCTGGGGGAAGATCGACGATTCTCGTACCAAAGAACCTAATGTAAGAGCGCTGCAAAAGTTCAACCGCGTCGCGGCAACAAGCAAACGTTTCAAATCTACCATTTTGCCGACGGGCGAAGGTTTAACCTTCGGGGTGAAGATTCGATAAAAGGGAATTGGGTGAAGGTGTATGAGCGACAATGTAATCGAAAAAGCGATAGATGAGATTCGTCAAGGCCGCATGGTGATCGTAGTGGATGATGAAAATCGTGAAAACGAGGGCGATCTGGTTTTGGCCGCTGAAAAAGTCACGCCCGAAGCGATTAATTTTATGGCCAAAGAGGGCCGCGGACTTATTTGTGTTCCTATGCTGGGTGATGATTTAGACAGGCTGGGTTTAGCTTCGATGGTGACCCGAGAAAGGGACCATTTTGGTACAGCTTTTACTATTTCGGTGGATGCGCGGGAAGGCACTACAACCGGCATATCAGCCTATGACAGAGCCCATACGATTCAAACCATGGTGAAGCCTGGGGCGAACTCTGCCAGTTTGGTCAAACCTGGACATATTTTCCCTTTGCGCTATCGGGAAGGCGGAGTGCTTCGCCGCGCAGGACACACGGAAGCCTCGGTTGATTTGGCGAGGCTGGCGGGTTTAAAACCAGCCGGGGTGATTTGCGAGATATTGAGGGAAGACGGAACTATGGCGCGCTTGCCCGATTTAAAGGCTTTTGGATTAAAGCATGGGTTGTTGATTGTAAGTGTGGCCGACTTGATCCGATACCGCCGGCAAAATGAAAAATTGGTTCAACGAATTTTGGAAGTACCTTTGCCTAATCAATCGGGGGATTGGAAATTATCGGTTTATAAAACCGATACGGAAGATTCGGAAAACCTGGCATTGGTGAAAGGAAAAATTGATTCCGGCCCTGTTTTGGTGCGGGTTCATTCAGAATGTCTCACGGGCGATGTTTTTGGCTCCTTTCGATGTGATTGCGGCGACCAGCTTCACGCGGCAATGAATCAAATTGAGAAAGTGGGCCGGGGAGTTTTGCTTTACATGAGGCAAGAGGGGCGCGGAATCGGTTTAGTTAACAAATTACGGGCTTATCAACTTCAGGATCAAGGATTGGATACGGTCGAAGCCAATGAAAAATTGGGTTTTCCGGCTGATTTAAGGGATTACGGCATAGGAGCGCAGATATTAGCCGATTTGGGAATCCGGGAAATTCGGCTTTTAACAAACAATCCGAAAAAGATCGCCGGTCTGGAGGGTTATGGACTGAAAGTAGTCGAAAGGGTACCGATCCAAATAGAAGAGAATTCGGTTAATGGAAAATATTTGAACACGAAGCGGATCAAGATGGGGCATTTGTTGGATTTAAAACCAACGCTAAAACTACGGAGCGTCAGATGAGCGCGTTAAAAACTAGTGAAATTAAAGCCGATAATTCAAAATATCACATCGCGATTGTTGTCAGCCGTTTTAACAATCCGATTGGTGAAAAATTATTGAAGGGCGCGGTGGATACACTGGTGGCTCAAGGTGTTGAGAAGGAACATATTGATACCGCTTGGGTTCCGGGAGCTTGGGAAATACCAGTCGTGGCCGCCAAAATGGCTTATGTGGGCGAATATCATGGAATCATTGCCTTGGGAGCTGTTATCGAGGGTGAGACAAGTCATCACGAGTATATCGCCAACGAAGTGGCAGCAGCTTTACGGCGGATTACGGAAAAATCCAATCTTCCGATCGCTTTCGGGATATTGACAACACCTAGCGTGAAGCTGGCCTTGGCCCGCGCCGGAGAAAAGAAGAAAAATAATAAAGGGGCAGAAGCGGCCTTGCATCTTTTGGAAGTGCTTTCGGTGTTGGAGAGGGTTCAATAAAAAATAAAAATAGTTGTTGACTAAAATGTATGACATGTGTATTCTTTTTGAAATTCTGCGCGAGGCTTTAAGTCCAACTTGCCCCGGCGTTTTCCCGAAAGGGGAAGAACAGGGCGCTAAAGCGGTAAAAGGTTAAAGATAACTCTTAAACCCAATCCGCTTTCAAGTGGATTGGGTTTTTTA
>Ga0302140_10003996_pt1 | contig 18782 bp, 9 predicted proteins | sample I_Bog_E1_1_FD_202095 | JGI IMG/M metagenome (GOLD analysis project Ga0302140, IMG submission 202095) | Peat permafrost microbial communities from Stordalen Mire near Abisko, Sweden - I_Bog_E1_1 | ecosystem: Environmental > Terrestrial > Soil > Wetlands > Peat | place: Sweden: Abisko, Stordalen... | reverse complement strand
GCTCAACCAGGTGATTCAACAGCACTGGAGCATCGAAAACAGCCTGCACTGGCGGCTGGATGTGGTCATGAACGAGGATCGGGATCGGACCCGAATGGGACACGGACCGCACAATCTCGCCGTTCTACGCCACTTGGCCATCAACGCCATGCAAAAAGAAGGATCGAAAGGCTCCGTGCGCGGAAAGTTCAAGCGTGCCGGTTGGGACGACGCCTACCTCTACCGCCAACTGGAGCTATTTTGATATGCGATTGCCCTGGCACTGTCAGGGTAAAACTTGCCGAATTGGAGATGTCCGTGCCGGATGAATCGGTCCCTGTCAGCTTGAAGGTGTAGGTCCCTGAGGTGGTCGCCGGAGTTGAGGGTGGCGTGAAATTCGAGCTTCCGATTCCACCGCACCCGATCAGCCCGGCGAAGGCGATCGCGCAGGTCAAGATCCGGATGGAAATCCAGCGGCGGCGCAATGAGAACAGGCCAAAGGAAAGCAAAGCGGCCAGAGTCGCCCCTCCACTGCCAATGCCCCATGGTCTCCCGCCAATGGGGCTCACAAGAGCGGTGCTTGAAGCCGCAGTCGTAAGCACGGTCAAGACCGTGAGACCGGCTCCACCTGGCGGTATCGTCACGCTTGACGGATTCAGACCACAGGTCGGCTGACTCTGGGCGCCCGCCGGAGAACCGGTGAGCGCGCAGGTCAGATTGATTGTGCCGGAATATCCGATGTCTGTCAGGACGGTGACATGCACTGTTGTGCCGGCGCCGGCAGATAGCGGAGGTAAAGAGGGTATATCGAATAGAAAATGACAAACCGTTACAGTCGCGGTTCCAGTCGACGCGCCATAGGTTCCGTCCCCCAAATAGCTGGCAGTGATCGTATTGCCTCCCATGCCCAGTGTTCCGCCGGGAATAAGAAAGCTTGTAGCGCCATTCACAAGAGGCTGCTGCGCGTTGAATGAGCCGGCGGTCAGGGTGACTGTCCCGGTGGGCGTTCCCTGCCCTGCCCCACCAGCCACTGTGATGGTCATGGTGTCGCTTTGCTGGCTCAGAAGCCTGACCTCCGACGCTGTAACCGTGACTTTCGATGAGGTCGTTCCAATAGCTGATGTGACAGTTACCGCGAGGAAGCTGGCTGCACCCGTGTACCGGGGCGCACTGGAGGCATCGGGTGTGTAGGTGACCAGCAGGGCGTCGTTGCCCATTGTCAGCGATCCGGGGGGGACGACGATCGTCGCAACTCCGTCCACGACAGCGGACGGGGGCGAGGCGTAGCCTCCGCTGCTCACGCTCACTGGGCCGGTAGGCGCCAGGCTGCCGCCTCCCTTGAGAAAAGCCGTGATCGACAAGCTCTGCGCGGTTGTGATACTGGCTGCGGAACACGTCACGATCATTGCCGGTGTCTCGGCCGTCACCGCCGCGGTTTCCGGTTGTGAGGTCACAGGAGAATAGTCGCCATCTCCGCTATAGGATGCCGTGATGACGTCCTGTCCGGCAGGGAGACTGGTGGAAACGCAGGATGCGGACCCGCCGGACAAAGTCGATACCGCCAGAGCTGTGGCTCCATTCAGGAAGGTGACGGACCCGGACGGAGCCGAGCCTCGTCCGGTGAGCTTCGCGGTAATGGTCAATGATGTCCCGTACGGGATAGTGACGGCAGACAAGGTCACACTGATGGTGGGAGTGGCCTTGTTGACAACCTGCACGTAGGTGACTTGCTTCTGGCAGATCGCCGCCTCAGGATGGAGGGCTGAAAAACAGCCCCAACAGAGCGCGAGCAGTAAGATGGACTTGCTACTTACCGAACAGCCCCGGGCCAGGATATAGTCGCCACTCAAAGGCCCCGGTCGCCAATGCCGGCCGCTAGTCGTAGTTTGCATCCCCGGAGTAGGTGACAACGATGGTATGGACGCCTGCGCTGAATGCCGGGATCGTGATGCTCGCATTGCCTGAACCATCGAGCGTTGGTGCTCCGAGTCTGGTGCTTCCATCCATAATGGTAACGGTTCCGGTCGGTTGGACGCCCACCGATGAGGACACGTTTATGCTTAGCGCAACCGCATCGCCGTAGACCGACGGGTTGAGCGAGCTGTTGACCGTGGTGGTAACGACGCTGCTGGATGCGGCCTGGCTCACCACGTGGGTGACGGTCGATGAGGTCACAGCGGAGAATTGACTGTCGCCGCTATACTGGGCGGTCAGGGAATTTGAGCCGGCGCCCAGAGAGGTCGATCCGACCAGAGTGATCGTGGCCTTCCCTGTCCCGTCAACAGAAGCCGTGCCCAGGGAAGTGGCGCCGTCAAAGAACTGTACCGTTCCGGTGGGAATCAAGCCATCGCCGCCGCTGTTCGACAACTGCGCCGTGAGAGTGACAGAGACGCCGTAGACGCTGGAGCCGGCAGGCGAATCGGTCAGCGTGATCCCAGGCACATCTTCGCCGGCATTCAGCACCACCGCATTCGAGGTGGACCCCGAAAAGTTTGCATCGCCTGCATACTGCACCGTGACCGTGTGGGTACCAGTCTCGAATTGGTTCCAGGAGATGCTTACTGCGCCGGCTTCAGCACCGGTAGGCCGCGCCAAGCCGATCGTTGAAACATACGGGCCGGGCTGCGCGGCCTCTTCAAACTGGGCTCCCCAGACGCTGACCGGCGTGCTGAATGTCGAAGAGGTCAGCGAGACCGTAAATCCCGTCCCGGAGCCGGCCGGAAACGCGTAGGATACCGAGCAGCGCTGCCAGTTCGAGGTAACGGAGCACGCAACGGACTGTGAGGCGGCCACGTAGGGGCTGTCCTGGACAGACAGATGCAAGGTGACCGGCGTGGAGGATTGCGCCCAGATCGAGAACGTCATTTCATCGCCGGCATAGCTTGTCGAGCTGGGGACGGCATACTTCACGGTCGAAGTGCCATCCGCGAACGCTAGTGTCGTCGCGGTATGGGTGCTTCCATCCGGTCCGTTCGATGCCAGCGGAGTAACCGTCGGAGCGGCTCCAGAGGTTGTCCATCCCTGGGTCGTATTGACCTGGGAGTAAGGCAACAGATTCATGGCTGAGGCCAGCGAGATGGTTTGCGGCGTGCCTAGCGTGTTGGATCCATCGTAAAACTGGACAGTCTCGGTTACCGGAGCCGGAGCGCCTGCCGTGTTGAGGATGTAGGAGAAGGTGACTGAGCTGCCTGCATCAATCGAGCCGGAAGGAGTTGCGGAAAGACTGCCCATGGTGTTCCGCTGGTTCACGGCCTGAGTCAGGGATCCGGTGGACTGCGAGATTGAGAAGGTCGGAGAGCCAGCCCACAGGATGATGGCGAGGATGACTATTTTTTTCAAGGCCCCCGAGCTCCCTTTCCGATCTCTTAACCCGGTCAACTGCTTTCTTCTCGTGACCTCTTGCATTTGCCCGCCTACCCGCTACTTGTAATTCTCGTCCCCGCTGTACACCGCGGTGATGAGGTGAACCCCGGCGGACAGGGCCGACGTATTGAAAATTGCCACGCCCGCGTTCAGCGTGACGGTACCAAGCGTCACTCCGCCATCCTGGATGATGGCTGTGCCGATTGGCGTAACGCCAGCGCCCCCGAAGGTGAAGGACGCAGCAATGAGATCTCCGAAAATGGACGGAGTCATTGAGGATGTTCCAATGATTACAACCGACGCCTTGTTCACCGTCAGCGAGACCGCCTGGACAACCGTGTTGTAATCGCTCGTGTCGGACGGCGTGAAGGTGACCCAGAGGGTTTGCGTTCCGGCGGTTAGCACGGCGCCGGATGCCGGCGAGTAGAGAAAGGTTCCAGCCACGCCGCCGGAATTGGCGTTGAGCTGCGACGGGCCCAGCGGGGTTCCGTATGTGATCGCGGAAGGGGTCGCCCAGATGATGGTTGGCGTCACTTTGTCGTTCACGATTAATGAAACGGATCCGGTCGCCGAATTGTAGTCGCTTGTGTCGGTGGGGGTAAAAGTAACCGACAGGGTCTGCGAATCCACGGCGAGGACAGTCCCGCCAGCCGGGGAGTAAATGAAGGAGCCGCCTACCCCGCCGGAGCTTGCATCGAGCTGCGTACCGCTTAGGGCCGTGCCATACCCGATCGGCGACGGCTCTGTCCAGCTGATGCTGGGCGTGGCCTTGGTGACGGACTGTGATACGGCGCTTGAGGTAATCGAGTTGTAGTTGTTGTCTCCGGCCCATCCCGCAGTGATGGTGTGCGAACCGGCGGCAAGCAAAGTGGTGGTGAACTGGGCGGAGGTCCCGCCGATGCTCGCCGTTCCGATTGAACTGCCCCCGTCGTTGAACGTCAGGGAGCCTGTGGGACCAGTGGAAATGGTCGCCGTGAATGTCACCGAAGCGCCGTAGGTGGACGACGTTCCCGAGCTGCTCAACGTCAGCGTGGGCGTTGACTTGTTGACCGCCAACTGCACCGAACCGTTAGCCGCGTTGTAGTCGGCCGCGTCGCTGGGAGTGAAAGCGACCGAAAGCATCTGCGATCCGGCCGGGAGCACCGCCCCGGAAGCCGGCGAGTAGACGAAGCTGCCCGCCACCCCGCCGGAAGCGGCGTCGAGCTGCGTTGAACTCAGCGCGGTTCCGTAAGGGATGGCCGACGGCGTGGCCCAGCTTATGGCGGGAGTGGTCTTGTTCACAACCAGTGAGACGGAACCGCTGGCCGTGTTGTAGTCCGTGGTGTCGCTGGGATTGAAGGCAACCGACAAGGTCTGGGTCCCTGCGCCGAGGACCGTGCCGGAAACTGGCGAGTATACGAAAGATCCGGCCACCCCGCCTGAACTCGCGTCGAGCTGGGTCGCGCTGAGCGCCGTGCCGTAGGTGATGCTCGAAGGCGCAACCCAGGAAAGCAGAGGCGTCGCCTTATTGACTGTCAGTTGCACCGAGCCGTTGGCCGTGTTGTAGTCGGTGCTGTCAGAGGGGGTGAAGGTTACCGAAAGAGTCTTGTAGCCGGCGCCTGGCACGGTGCCGGAAGCTGGAGTGTAGACCATGGTACCGGCTACTCCGCCCGAAGTCGCGTCGAGTTGCGTCGCATCCAGGGCGGTGCCGTAAGTGATCCCAGCCGGGGTGCTCCAAGTGAGGGTTGGGTTAGCCTTGGCGATTGTCAAGTTCACCGAACCGTTGGCGGTGTTGTAATCGATGGTGTCGGTGGGAGTGAATGTGACGCTGAGCGTCTGCGAACCGGCGCCGAGGACTGCGCCCGCAACCGGCAAATACACGAAGTTTCCAGCCACTCCCCCAGACGTCGCATTGAGCTGCGTTGAACTCAGCGCGGTTCCGTAAGGGATGGCCGAAGGCGTTGCCCAGGTGACGATCGGGCTGGCCTTGTTGACCGTCAGCGTGACCGAGCCGGTCGCGGTGTTGTAATCGATGGAGTCGGTAGGAGTAAAGGTCACCGAGAGCGTCTGCGATCCGGCGGCGGGGACTGTGCCCGAGGCCGGCGTATACACGAAGTTTCCGGACACTCCCCCGGATGTCGCATTGAGCTGCGTCGAACTCAGCGCGGTTCGGTAAGTGATGGCCGAGGGCGTTGCCCAGGTGACGATCGGGGTAACCTTATTGACCGTCAGCGTGACCGAACCGGTCGCAGTGTTGTAATCGGCGGAATCGGTCGGGGTAAAGGTCACCGAGAGCGTCTGCGATCCGGCGCCGGGGACTGTGCCCGAGGCCGGTGAATACGCGAAGCTTCCGGCCACTCCTCCGGACGTCGCATTGAGCTGGGTTGAGCTGAGGGCCGTGCCGTAGGTGATGGCTGCCGGAGTCGCCCAGCTGATCGCCGGCGTGGCCTTGGACACGGTGAAGTTCAAGGCGGACGATGTGCTTGCGAGGAAGTTGGTGTCGGTCGAATAAATAGCTGTCAGTCCGTCTGTCCCCGTGGTCAAGGTTGAGAGGGTCACGCTAGCAACGCCGCCGGAGAGAGTGCCGGAGCCGATCATCGAGCCGCCGCTTTTGAACGCCACCGTCTCGCCGTTAGAAGTCAGATTTCCAGCCGAATAGGGGCTCAGTGTTGCAGTCAGAGTTACCTGCTGCCCGTACGCGGAGCTGGTGGGAGAGGCTTGCAGAGAAAGAATAGTGGTCACCTTGGATGCGGTGAGGGCCGTGGTGCTGGAAGTGCTGGATGCGTCAAATATGTCGCCGCCATAGGATGCCTCGATGTTGTGCGTTCCCGAGCCGGGTATGGACACCGGACCAGCGGACGCGGTTGCGGTGTGGGTCAAGCTGTCCAGCAGAATCACCGCTTTGTTGTTGCCTTGCATGGGAACCACCAGGTCCGGGTTGCCGTCGCCGTTGAAGTCCGCGGTCCCCATGTCGCTGCAATAGGTGCTTCCCGTCGACGTAGAGACCTCGCTCTGGAAGGTGCCGTTGCCGTTACCCAGGAATTTATAGATGGTGCCCGTCGCGGTATCGCAGGTGGCCAGATCCTGGTTGCCGTCGCCGTTGAAATCGGCCATGGCCAAGTACTTCTGGCCGCTTTGAGCGGTCAGGGTTGCGGGAGACTGAAAAGTGCCGTCGCCTTTGCCCAGCAGGACGGACACAGTGCTACTGCCCGAATCGGGCACTGCGACATCCGGGTACCCATCCCCGTTAAAATCGCCGATAGCCAGGGCTGCGGGCGAAGGACTTGAGCCGGCGGCGAAGGGCGATCCTGTGGACTGCGTGAAACTTCCGGCGCCATTGCCCAGCAGCACGGTGACCGAGCTGGCCCCACTATTGCCGACCACCATGTCCAAGTTCCCGTCGTTGTTTAAATCGGCCACCGCGACCGAATAGGGACCGGTCCCGGTCGAAAATGCTCCCGACTCGGCAAATCCGCCGGAGCCGTCGCCCAGAAGGACCTCGACCTGATTTCCCGAGTATTCGACCACCGCCAGATCCAGGTTTCCGTCGTTGTTGAAGTCCGCGGTTGCAATCTCTACGGGATTACCATGCGCGGAAACGCTGGTCGGCGTCTGGAAGCTGCCGTCGCCATTGCCGGGCAGAATGAAAACTTTGTTGTCCCCGTAATCCGCGACGGCAAGATCGATAGTGCCGTCGTTATTGAAATCGCCCGCGGCAATGCCCACCAGGAGACTGCCCGAGACCGTCACCGGCGAGCCGGTTGCGGCCGTAAAAGTCCCATCGCCATTGCCCAGAAGTATGTACACTTTCTGGCCGCTTTGATCCACGATCGCGACGTCCGGAATGCCATCTGCATTGAAGTCGCCAACCGCTACGTCACGCGAGACGGCAATCGTGCTGTTGGACGCGGGGGTGGTAAAGGTCTGTGTCACGGTGCTCGAACCAAGGGCGCCCGAGGCCACCGTGTAGTTGCCGTTATTGGTGTCCTGGAAGGCCGCCGTGCCACCAGGAGACACGATCCTGTTGCCGCTTGAGACCACTGTGCCCGTGAGTGTGTAGGCGCCGGCCGAACCGCTGGAAGAAATCGTTGTCGTCGTGGAGAAGGTCCCGGTGACAGTGACCGGCACGCTCGTGGAGGACATTGAGTTGTAGTCCGCGGTGCCCGCGAATACTGCCTTGTAGCTTCGCGAGCCGATACCCGGCATGATTTTTATGACCGCCTTGCCGGAGCTGGTCAGTTGCGCCTTGCCGACCACGGCTTGATAGAGGCAGTTGCTATAGCTGGCGTCACAGAAGGTGATGACCCCTGGATGAATCGGCGTGGCGCCCGATGCCACGCTGGCGGTCAGGGTGAGGGCCGCCCCGTGGGCCAGGTTGGTGGCCGAAGGAGTCAAGGTTACCGTTGGAGTGGCATCCGTCACGTTAAGCGCGACGCTTGCTGCGCCCGTCGCATAGTCGGTGGTGTCGGTTGGCGTGAAGGTTGCCTGGAGCGTCTGCGAGCCCGGCGTAAGCACGGTGCCTGCTGCCGGACTATAGACAAACCTTCCGCCGAGCGTCGAGGTTGCGTCCAGTTGCGTAGCGCTCAGCGCGGTGCCGTACGGGATCGAAGCCGGCGTTGCCCAACTGATCGATGGGCTCGACGATGCCTTGTTCACCACCTGGCTCAGGGCCGATGAAGTGCTGCCGGTGCAGTTGCTGGAGCCTGGTGTGAACACCGCAGTAATGCTGTGAGCGGCGGTATTCAGGGTGCTGGTAGCGTATGTAGCCGTGGCTGAGCCGCTCAGTGTAACCGGGCTGCCTGCCTGAACTCCGTCAACGCTGAACTGGACCGTTCCTGTCGGCAGATAGCTCCCGCTGGTTGGAGAAACGGCGGCCGTGATCGTGACCAAAGCCCCAAACGTTGAAGGGTTTGCCGAGGAGCTGAGCGATGTTGTCGTTGACACCGCCGACGCCGTTCCCGTAAGGCTGATGCTCTGGGTCGAACCGGCGACGTTCAGCGAGTCATTGGTCAGGACGGTTGAGCCGCTCACGGATCCGGCCACCGTGGGCTCAAAGTCGATGGCCACGGTGCAACTTCCTCCTGCCCCCAGCGTCGCCGCTGAACTCGAAGTGGTAAGTTGGGGGCAGGAGGAAGCTGCGTCGTAGACAAAGTGAGCGGCGACACTGGGGTTTGTACCGGACGAGGGAACGGCAGTGGTGAGAGATGTGTTGCCGATGTTGGCTACGGTGACGGTTCGCGGATCGTCGGTGGAGTCGGTGGTGCCCACGGCAGTCGTTGCGGCATAGGTCAGTGCGGATGAAGTCGTGGCGATCTTGCGCACCACTTCCCCGCTCAGATCGGCGATATAAAGCGAGCCCGCGCCGTCGAGCGCGACATCGTAAGGTTGTTTGAGTTCGGCCATGGTGGCGGCGCCATTGTCGCCCGTGTAGCCCGAGATTCCGTTGCCTGCAATAGTCGAGATCAAGCCGGTTGTTGCGTCAACCCGTCGCACTCGATGGTTGGCCCCGTCAGGAAGATACAGGTTTCCAGCGGTGTCGACGGCAATGTCCTCGACCTGGCCAAACTCAGCACTGGACGCCGGTCCGCCGTCTCCCAGGTAGCCACTCGTACCGTTGCCCGCAACCGTTGAGATCAAGCCGGTGGAAGCTGTAAGCTTGCGTATGCGGAAATTATTCGAGTCCGGAATATACAGGTTGCCTTGGATGTCGACCGCGACGGCCCCGGAGAGATTCAGCTCCGCGCTGGTGGCAGCGCCGCCATCGCCCGAGTAACCGCAGGTCCCGTTTCCGGCAATGGTTGAGATCACCCCGTTTGACCGCGTAACCCTTCGAATTCGGCAGTTGTATCCATCCACTATGTCCAGGTTCCCTGCCAAATCAACCGCCGCATAATACGGGGTGTAGAGTTCGGCGCCGGTGGCGGCCCCGCCGTCCCCCGAATAGCCTGCGGATCCGTTTCCCGCGACAGTCGTAATGACGCCCGTCGCAGCGCTAACCTCGCGGATGCGGTTATTGTTTTCATCGGTGATGTAGATATTTCCCGCCGCATCTAGAGCAACCGCAACCGGGTTATTCAAGGTGGCAGAGGTGGCAACGCCTCCGTCTCCTGAGTACGACGCCGTTCCGGTTCCTGCCACGGTGGCAATATAGCCCGTGGATGCGGCGACCTTGCGGATCACGTTGTTTCCTTGGTCGGCGATATACAGGTTTCCAGCGCTGTCGACGGCGATGCGCTGGGGACTCTTTAATTGAGCGCTGGTGGCCGCGCTGCCGTCACCCGAATACCCTGCAATGCCACTGCCGGCCACGGTCGATATGATCCCCGGAATCATGGCTGCCAATGGGCCAGCGGCAATTCCGCTCAGTCCGAATGTGGCGCTGCCACCCCCGGTGGATACTGTCAGTGGCACCTTGCGGGTTCCCGCGTAAGCGGGACTGAAGGTGATTGGAACCGTACAGACTGTGCCGATGGAATTCGACGTGCTGCCATTAATAGTGCATCCGGAGATCGACCCGATGCTGAACTCCTCCTTGCTGTTCTGCGAGGCCTGGACGGTAAAGCTGGAGAGCGTCTCGTTGGAGGTTGTTTCGAAGAGAGCGTTCTGTGCCGTGCTGCTGCTCCCTATCGCGGTCTCCGGGAAATCGAGATTCAAGGGAACCTTACGGATGCGATTGTCGTAGTCGTCGGCGACATAGATGTTGCCTCCGATATCGGTGAAGACTCCCGCGGCCCCATCGAAATCGGCGCCGGTCGCCGCCCCTCCGTCGCCGCACGTGTCGGTGGAAGCTGCGCACTGGGCCCCCGTGCCCGCTATCGTGGTAATGAGGCCCGTGGCTGCCGCCACCACGCGGATGCGCTGGTCGCTCTGGTCGGCGATATAGACATTGCCGGCCGCGTCCACGGCCACGCCGGATGGATTTGCGAGGTTGGCGCTGGTGGCCGGGCCACTGTCTCCACAGGAATTGGTTGGCGAAGCGCACTGCGTTCCGTTGCCCGCGATCGTGGAGATATCGCCGGTGGCCGCCGACACCTTGCGGATGCGCTGGTCGGAAGAGTCCGCGATATACCCGTTTCCGACGCTGTCGAAGGCAATGGCGCGAACATAGGTGAAATTGGCGTTGGTGGCAAGCCCTCCATCGCCGCAGACCGCCGTGGATGGGTAACATCCCGTCCCCGTCCCGGCCACGGTGGAGATATAGCCGGTAGCGATCGCGACTTTGCGAACGCGAAAGTCGCTGTAGTCGGCAATGTAGGTGTTCCCCGCGCTATCCAGTACCACATCGATGGGATTGTTCAGATTGGCGCTGGTGGCGGCGCCGCCGTCTCCGCAAGCCGCGGTTGTGGTCGCGCATGCGGTTCCGCTTCCGGCAACCGTGGATATGTAACCGGTCGTGGCGGACACCTTGCGAATGCGGTTGTCTTTGCGATCGGCTATATAAATGTTTCCGGCCGAGTCAACAGCGGTCGCGTTCGGGTAGTTGAGATTGGCGCTGGTGGCGGGACCGCCATCGCCGCAGATGGCCGTGGGAGTTGAGCAGGCGGTTCCATTGCCGGCGACCGTTGTAACGATCCCGGTTGCCGCCACGACCTTGCGGATGACATTATCTGAGTTGTCGCTGATATAGAGATTCCCGGCGCCATCCACGAAGACGTGCTGGGCGTTGTTGAGGCTGGCAGCGGTTGCCGATCCTCCATCTCCGCAACCGGTGGGGAAATTCGAGCACGCAGTTCCGCTGCCCGCAACGGTTGTGATTGCGGGAACGATCGTCATCTGCGCGCAGGTTGGAAGGGCCGGCAGAAAGGCCCATAGTACAAGGATGATGTTACCCAAACGCCGTGCACTTCTATCTCTTGCTTCGTACCGGAGGATGATTCTCCGCGAACTCTTTATCCCGGGAAGTCCCACATTTTCGGACGCAGGACGAGCTGGCCCGGCTGCCGGACCAGGCGGAGGCGAGTCTTGAGACGGTCTCAGAGCAAACCCTCTGACGGTTCCGATAAGCATCCGACTGAACATCGTTAATGGATGCATCGGCCGTAATGGAAAACACCTAAGTAATCGCTTCGGCTGCAGGCCGCCGGCGGAAAACCAGGGTAACCGCGCGGGGTGGGACAGCGGGCCTTATCCGGCGAGTGATCAATTTCCCCTCAGACCTGGGTCAATGAAGCTGGTGTAGTGGCCTACAAATCTCGGAGATTATCGCAAAGGCCGCCCCTGGTACACTGATTCTTCAATAACATATCAACAGGTTAGACGACGGACAGGCTTTCCAACTTGTATTTCCAGCGAAAAGCCACCGGGGCCTGATTGATCTCCTTGAGGTAGAGGTCGATCCGCGCCTTCAACTCATCGGCCGAAGCGACGCGGATTCCGCGCAGCAGGGTCTTGACCATTTTGCCGAAGAACAATTCGATCAGGTTGAGCCAGGAGCCGTGCTTGGGCGTGAAGGTGAATTCAAATCGGTTCGGCTGCGTGGCCAGAAAAGCGCGCGTTTGCTTTGAAATGTGCGCCGAGTGGTTGTCGAGCACGATACGAATGCGCGCGCCTGCGGGATAATGTGCGTCGACTAATTCAAGAAACTCAATAAACTCCGCGCTGCGGTGCCGTTTGCGCACCAGTCCGAGAACCTCGCCCGAAAACAAGTCGATGCCCGCCAGAAGGGAGAGTGTTCCATGCCGGATGTACTCGTGGTCGCGCCCGATCGCGGCATGTTTGCCAGGTGTCGGAGGAAGATCGGGCGCCGTGTTCTGGATGGCTTGAATTCCAGGCTTCTCATCGTAGGAGAGTACCGCAGTCAGATCCGGCGGAGGCGCACCTTTTTCGCGCCACATCTCCACTTCCATGTACACATGCAACACCTGCACCATCTTGGTGTCGAACTCCGGGTCGCGCCGCTCAAGGTAGTAATGAATCCTGTGTGGCTGGACCTGATTGGCGCGGAGTATTTTGGAGACCGTTCCCCGCCCCAGTTTAGACAGGCTCGGATGCCCTGCGGCCATCGAATGGCTGCGGATATGCTCGGCCAGCAGCCGCGTGGTCCAAAGTTCCTGCGCATAGCCCAAATCCCTGGGCTTCTGGCAGGCTAGCGAGACCACCCATGCCCGCGCCTCGGGCGTCATAGCCGGTCTGCGTCCCCGGCCCGGCAGATCGGCTAGTGCCTGCCCCGCCCCCAATTGCAAAGCCTTGTTCACACATCGCTCGACCAGCGGCCGATTGGTCCCCAGACTTCTGGCGATCTCTGAAATGGTATCGCTTGCGTGATACCGCAATAGGATCGCGGCCCGCTGCACCCGGGCCGCCGCCTCTGTTCGCGATTGGGAAAGCACGGTCAGCATCTCCACCTCGCCCGGGCCCAACTGCAAGAGCGCACGACGACTAACGAAAGGCACGCGGTTTAGCCTCCCCGCAATGATATGCAAGAAGGCTAAACCGAAATCAATCGTATTGAAACGTTATTATGGAATCTATCTACTAGCTTTCGCTGCACGCTGAAGCCGTTCCCTTTCAAAACCTGACTTTGACCACGGGCTGTTAAGGCGTCACGGCGGATCTTGGTCAGGTTTGATCCGCTCCCTTATTCCATGACGCACAAACTGGGCGCTGCGTTTCACCTCCCGGACGGATTGGCCAACGCGCTGCTTATCACCAACGTGATTCGCTACAACGCCAACGACAATCGGCCAAACAGTCGGCTTTCTCACAGTATGACCGGCCCAAGGCCAAATGCTCTTATGCGGAGATAGCCCGCTATCTTGATCTCGGCGGAGCGGATAGGGAAGCCCGGGTGGAGAACCTGATCCGGTGGGTCGAAGGCCTGAAGCGGGAACTCGAAATCCCGACGAGCATCAAGGAAGCCGGTGTGGCGGAAGCGGACTTCCTCGCGCAGTTGGACGCAATTGCGGTCGACGCGTTCGACGACCAGTGCACGGGCGCCAATCCGCGCTATCCGCTGATCGAGGAGTTTCGCGCCATCCTGCTCGATAGTTACTACGGGCGGCCTTTCGCGGAACTTACCGAACGCCACGTCTTTGAAGCCGCTCAGAAACAAGGCCACAGGACCGGCAAAGTCGCGGCGAAGGCGGAAGTACGGGTCCAGGAACCTGTCTTGGCCCGGTAATTTGCCGCCCTTGTCAAGCGCCATGCGTGAAATCGGAACGATCGCCTCGATCTACGCCCCCGCGCGAGATGGTGATCCACGCGGGTGGTGCGCTTCGCTTACGAGAGCGTTGACGGGTGCTCCGGAGCACAGGGCGACTCTGACCGGCATAACGGATTCACCACTGGAGTTTTCACAAGGAGCTGCTGGCGCCAGCGAATGTTAATGTCATTTCAGTAGAGGAGCGGCGGCAGCTCCCGGCAGATGGCTCGGACGGAATGAGTTGGGGAAATGGCCCCATTCCAGGCAGTCGCTTGAATCGTACTTTGCCAGCTTGTTCCATTGGGTCAGATTGCGCCAAAAAATGAGTGAGGGAAATTTGTGAACAGAGAAGCACGCGTGTCGAGCGCGAGCCATGGGAAATTTGCAATCGTCACGGGGGCTGGCAGCGGGATCGGCCGCGCGGTGGCACTCGCACTTCAGGCCGTTGGTTATTCAGTGGCGCTGGCAGGACGTCGTACCGCGGAGCTTGAGCAGACAGCCGCGGAGGCCGTCTCCGGCGGCGGAGAAATCCTTGTGGTACCCACGGACGTAAGCCAGCCTGAATCGGTGAGCGCGTTGTTCGCGCGGACTCGAGAAGACTTCGGCCGGCTCGATGTGCTTTTTAACAACGCCGGCTGCAATGCCCCCGGGATTCCGATGGAAGATTTGACCTTCGCCCAGTGGATTCAGGTGGTGAATGTGAATCTGACCGGCGCCTTCCTCTGCGCACAGGAGGCAATTCGCCTGATGAAGGCGCAGCAGCCGCGCGGAGGCCGGATCATCAACAATGGATCGATCTCCGCTCATGCCCCGCGCCCCAACTCGGCGCCTTATACGGCAACCAAACATGCCGTCACCGGGCTGACGAAGTGCATCTCGCTCGACGGACGCGCATACGACATTACCTGCAGCCAGATCGACATCGGCAATGCAGCGACGGAATTGACGGCCGGGATGTCAGTTGGAGCTCTTCAGCCGAACGGCGAGATCGTCCCAGAGCCAAGATTCGATGTGAAGCACGTAGCGGATGCCGTTGTTTACATGGCCGGCCTGCCGCTCGATGCCAATGTCCAGTTCATTACGGTCATGGCGACCAAGATGCCCTTCATCGGTCGCGGGTAAAGGCCGGCTCTCGCCCGCTCACCTGGAGCCGCCGTTCATTCGGGACTACATGAACGAGGCATTGACACGCAGGAAAGTGTGCGTTATCTCTGTCATAACAGTACGGCTGTTCCCATACCTTAGTCGTGTCCAGTTCGAATTCCCGTCAACTCGATGATCGCCCTCTGGAGATCACACATGTTGCGACGTTTGCCAAAGCTCGCCGTTCTGCCTTGCGCGTTACTTTTGTTGGCGCAGCTCGGGCGATCCCAGGGAAATCCTCCCATCACAGGACCACTCATGGTTTCCAGCAATCCACGGTATTTTCAGGACCCCTCGGGAAGGATTGTGCTCCTCAATGGGTCGCAGACCTGGAACACGTTTCAGGATTGGGGTACGGACGGAACGGTGCAGCCACTTGACTTTGACGCTTTCGTCAAATTCCTCTCTGATCACGGCCACAACTTCACGTTACTTTGGCGGGTGGAGCAGCCAAAATTCTGCAATCTCCCGGTCACCGCCGGTACGCCGCCGGACTTCGTTTCCTCGCCGCAACCCTGGGTGAGAACCGGTCCCGGGAAGGCCACGGACGGAGGGGCGAAATTCGACCTCACGAAATTCGAACAGAGCTATTTCGACCGTTTGCGATCCAGAACCGAGGCACTGAACGAGGCGGGCATCTATGCCGGCATCTACCTTTTCACTGGAGAGTTCGTCAATATCTTCCGCTGTCCATCGGATGGCTACTCGTTCACCGGCACAAACAATATCAATGGCGTTGACGACGGCTACAAAGGCGGGCCGCAAGGCAATGGCTCGGTCGGTATGACCGCGCCCAACGCCATCACCCGGTTTCAGGATGCGTACGTCGACAAAGTCATCGACACGCTCAACGATCTTCCCAACGTCCTCTGGATCGTCTCCGAAGAGGCTCCGCCAACCTCGCTCTGGTGGAACGATCACTTGATTGAGCACGTCAGGGCCTATGAAGCAGGCAAGCCACTTCATCATCCCATCGGCTATGCGGAGCCCATTCGTGTCCCCGATTCCGTCTCTTATGGTTCCGACGCAGACTGGGTCGCGCCGACCGCAACGCTTTCGCCCACCTCTTCCTGCGGCAAAGGGAAACCCGCCTGCAAGGTGAACGTGAATGACAGCGACCATTCGTATTTTGGGATGTGGCAGCTCACGGCTCAGCAGAATCGAAACTATGAATGGGAAAACGTACTGAACGGAGACTCCGTGCTCTTCATGGATCCATACGTAGTCTATTACCCCCGCCAGGACCGCAACAACTGTGTTTCGCCGACGCACGGTATCTGTTCCGGGCCCGATCCCCGATATGAGAATTTCAGGAACAACCTTGGCTACACGCTGAAATACGCAAGTCGGTTGAATCTGGCCCGCGCTACTCCTCAACCTGATCTGAGCACCACAGGGTACTGCCTGGCACAAACTCCATCCGCGGGAGCGGAATACCTCGTCTATGCTCCCAATGGCGGTCCCTTCGAGGTGGATCTCTCGGCAATGCCCTCGACCAGGAAACTGTCAGTCGAGTGGTTCAATCCCACTACCGGCGAGAAGACCGCGGCAGACCCCGTTCCAGCCGGATCGCGCGCGGAACGGTTCACTCCGCCGTTCAAAGGCGATGCGGTGCTTTATCTCGTCGATACTGAAGGCCATGCGCGGTAACAAATCAACAATCGTCACGGCCAAACGACCTTCCGTCCGGAGTTCCAGGCCGGCTGAGCGCGTGGAATGTTGCAAGATAAAATCGTCACCAGGGAAAGGCCGCTCCTGGCCCAGCTCGGCGGTCATCTTCTTTCCCAACAATCTCAATAGCAGCTTTTACGCACCGCTGGAAAGCAGGGCAGCCGTTGTTTGAATCCGAGATAAGCACTCCGGCACTCCTGCTCGATATGCGTGTCATGGAGGCGAACCTCAACAGGATGGCCGACTATTTCAAGGGCGGTCCAACGCGGTTGCGGCCTCATTATAAGAACCACAAATCCATCGCCCTTGCGCATCGCCAGATCGCACATGGAGCGATTGGAATGAGTTGCGCAACGCTGGGCGAAGTTGAAGCTCTGATCAAGGGCGGCATTCAAAGTATTTTGCTCGTGAACGAAATTGCAGGCCCGGTCAAGATCGACCGTTTTGCACGGCTCTCGCAGCAGGCTGACATCATTCTGGCGGTCGACAATGAAACGACCATTGCGGATTTGTCCGCAGCTTCCGCTCGACATGGCGTCCCGCTCCACATAGTAGTGGATGTCGATACGGGTTTGGGCCGCTGCGGAGTGCCTCCCGGGGAGCCCTCGCTTGCACTGGCCAAGAGCGCCGTCAACCAAGGGCTAAGATTGCGCGGAGTGACGGGGTACGAAGGGCACTGCGGCCGCATGCCGCCCGGCAAGGAGAAGATCGAGGCAACGCATCGGGCGATGGGTAAGCTGGTTGGCACGGCGGAGCTGATTCGAGCACATGGTTTACCGGTTGAGATTGTAAGTGCCGGTGGAACGGGAACCTATTCAATCTCCGGCAGGTTTCCCGGAGTTACCGAGATTCAGGCGGGGTCATACGTGCTGATGGATACTGATTACCGCACCGTCTGCACAGACTTTGATCTGGCTTTGAGCGTGTTAGGGACAGTAATCAGCAGGACCGGCAATACGCGCCTGATTCTGGACGTCGGCCTCAAGTCCATTAGCTGCGAACGGGGATTGCCGGTGCTGAAGAATGTGGAAGGCGCGAAAATAAGGCGGCTGACGGCAGAGCACACGATTATCGACATCCTGGACCCGGACTTGCCGCTGCAGGTCGGCGATCACGCCGAGCTTTGGTCTCACTATAGCGACGCTACGGTGAACCTGCATCGGCAAATGTATGGAATGCGCGACGGGCATGTGGAAGAAATGTTTGTTCTCGAAGGCTGAGAGAAATCGGATAGAGGGGCAGCGGCGACTCGCCGTGCGACAACGCGGCGAAACAGCGGTTTGATAGGGAGCTGGACCATCGTGAAAGTCTTCAGGGCCGGAATCGTCGGATGCGGGTTCTTCTCTCAGCACCATCGGGAGGCTTGGCAACGCATGCCCAACGTCCGGATTGTGGCAGCGTGCGACCGTCGCATCGAAAGGGCTCGCAACGTCGCAGAGAGAGCATACGACTCGGCTGAGGCAATGTTGGCTGCGGAAGATCTCGACTTTGTCGACATCGTTTCCCGGTCGAGTACGCATCTTGACCTGGTCTCCCTGGCGGCGAAAAAGGGCGTGGCCATCGTCTGCCAAAAGCCATTGGCTCCGGATTGGAAAACCGCGTGCCGCATTGTTGACGCAGCCGAACGGAACAGGGTCCGGCTTATGATCCACGATAACTGGAGATGGCAGGCATGGTATCGGGCAGCCCACGACTTCATCCGCAAAGGATATATCGGAACTCCAATCGCGTACGGGTTCCGATGCCGATGGAGCGCCGGCGCAGGCGGCGAACCCTATTCGAAGCAGGAGTATTTTCGCGATCTACAGCATTTGATGATCGACGAGACCTTGGTCCATCACATCGACACGGCACGATTCCTGTTTGGAGATATCTCATCGGTCTATGCCGAAATCAGACGTCTCAACGCGATCATTCGCGGCGAGGACCAGGCAATCCTGACCGTACGGCACGCCAATCACATGCTCGGAACCATCGACGGCCACAGCTTTCTTGATCAGGACGATCTGGGGCCTACCATGGATGACGCCATCTTCGAGGGCGAATCAGGCGCGATCCACTTATCTCCGCTTGGCGAAATCTGGTCGGGACATCAAAAGATCTGGTCTGCCAAATTTTCCGTAGGATACCGGGGAGACAGCGTATACGCCACGCTGGCTCACTTCATGGGCTGTCTTGATTCCGGCCAACCATTCGAAACGGAAGCGCGTGAATATCTTGAAAAGACCTTTGCGGTTGTTGAGGCAGCGTACTTGAGCGCTGAATCAAAACGCCGCGTCGAAATAGCCGAGATCCTCGCTCCGGCTGCGCCCTAGGAGTGTGTCGGGAATGGATTCCCGGCATCAATAAAGGCATATCGGTGATGCCCAGCCTTTTTTAAAATGTAGTTCATGGGAAAGAGTTTTCGCTGCGACGACCTGAACCAGTCGCTGTTGTTGCCTCCTTCGTTGCATGACTGGCTGCCGGAAGAGCACCTGGCCCGCTTCCTGGTGGACGGAGTCGATGC
>Ga0302140_10003995_pt1 | contig 18784 bp, 24 predicted proteins | sample I_Bog_E1_1_FD_202095 | JGI IMG/M metagenome (GOLD analysis project Ga0302140, IMG submission 202095) | Peat permafrost microbial communities from Stordalen Mire near Abisko, Sweden - I_Bog_E1_1 | ecosystem: Environmental > Terrestrial > Soil > Wetlands > Peat | place: Sweden: Abisko, Stordalen... | reverse complement strand
CAAATTTTGTTTTCTCATCATGCCACAGCGACGTTACCTTCCTGGTGTGCCCCTGACTCTCAACACATTCTAACCATGGCTTACGCAGCTCTCGACAAGTCACAGAACCTGATCCGACTGTTGCACCTCAGTCCAATTTCGAGCGCTTACAGCGAGATCCAAGGTCGCCTCTCTGTAGCCTTACTTGACGATCAACCAGAATACGAAGCCTTGTCATATGCCTGGGGAGACTCCAACGACACCCTTCCCATTAATATCGATGGCCATCTACTCAATATTACCAAGAATCTCCACTCAGCTCTGAAACATCTACAACTCGAAGATCGAGAGCGAGTCATCTGGGCTGATGCACTTTGCATCAATCAAACCGATTTAGGCGAACGAATGCATCAGGTTTCCATGATGGGATCCATCTACGGACAAGCTTCGCAGGTCATCGTATGGCTAGGCGAAGGTTGGGCTGGAAGCGGAATCGCAATCCAATTTCTGCGTGTGCTGGGAGAAGACGAGAAACTGCATCTCGACCGGCTCAAACGGCCGCGCATAAATTTGAACGGGGTGTATCCAAATATGCCTAAAGTCTGTGAGCAAGTCAACAAGCTGTTCAATGTACCTTGGTGGACCCGAGTGGTAAGGAGTTACCAACCCTGTCGATGCTCTGTTGGCATGTCCATTCATCACAACAATCCCTCGGCGGGTAGTTGGAACTGACACATATTCTATGTAGTGGACAGTGCAAGAATTCGTTCTGGCTAAAGATGTTGTTTTCAAATGTGGAAACTTGTCTTTGAGTAAACAGCTGTTGCAAAGCGCAAGGCGAAATTTTCGCAGCCATAATATCGGGTGCTGCATCAATCTGATAGATACAGACAGCAGTGCTTGGTCGGCAACTAGCGGGGTTTCCGAATCTTTCACGAAGTTATTTGAATTGGACTTCATCATTAGGTCTAGAGAAGTGAAGCCCTATAATGTGCTGGACGCAATAGCGGCCTTTCCAAAGAGACATGTAAAAGATCCTAGGTAAGATAATTGCCTTCCATTCAAGTATCACTGACTCCGAGCGTAGTCAAGACTCAATCTACCTTTCAAGTCCGAACCTTCCAGCTCATCAACTTCGTTTATCGAAGTCCATCCTTAACAAGCCCCTGCTAACTTCGGCTTGAATTAGAGATCGGGTATACGGCATGTTGGGATTGGCAACTGGACCATATCAAAATCTGCTGGATCCCGACTATACTCTCTCGCCGGAGGAAGTGTGCTATTCCCTGACAATCAAGTCGGTTGAGCGAACGGGAAAACTGGAGTTCCTAGGCCATCTATCCGAACATCAGAACTCGGATCTACCTTCCTTCATACCAAACTGGACCGGAAATTCTGCTGGGACCTACCATCATCAGAACAAGCTCGAAGCGCTTCAGTTTTTCAACGCATGTGCTAAACTTACAGCACAGATGAAGACCGTTTCTAAGAGAATGATTTCACTCAGGGGCGTAATCTTTGATACAGTAACTACTATAGGGCCGTATATACATGACAGTTATGTTACCCCAGAATCGATGCAAAAGTTACGCACAATGGTCCCCACTGAGCAATTGGCCAACGAACGCTACTGCCATACGAACGACACACTACAGCAAGCATTTCTGTACACGGTATGTGCTGGCATGGAATTTTTGAGTGGAGAAGACTATTGGTATTCTCAACGCATGAAAGGTCCGTTGAACTCGACGAAAATTCAGTCCCTCTACCGACTTTTGGGCATTGGTCCACGGCGGCCCATCAACGCTAGCCATTCGGAGTTAGAACTCGTGCGAATGGGCCAAAATGCAAAAGCACTCCAGACTGCGACTCATGAAACACGATACTTCACCACCAGCGAAGGATATATTGGGCTTGGACCTGGAAAATGCCAAGAAGGAGATATTGTTGTTGTCCTTGCAGGGGGAACCGTCCCCTATATCATACGGCTTGTACTACCATCGCGAAAATTTACCATGGTAGCTCAAGGATTAGGAGAGAATGTGAATGAACAGGAGCTGCTGTCGAAACCATGGTATACGATGCTTGGGACTGCATACGTTCATGGGATTATGGATGGAGAAGTATTCGAGATTCTAGATGAGACCGAGACACAACTCAGAGATATCATCCTCGTTTGATTAGAGAGGTCATAGAAGCTTGGGTATGCCACAGAACGGAGAAAGGGGGCATCTTGGCATTTAGGAAAGACACAGAGTACAAATGAAATCAAGACTAATGAACTTAATGATTTGAATCAGAAAAAAAAAACGACATCACGATATCTGTAAGCCAGAAGTCGCAAGTTTGCACCAGTGTGACCAACTGTGAAGCGGTGAGGATTTTGTTCAAGTTTTTTGAGATTATTCTCCTGTCGGGATATTGATGCTCGCGAATCGGCTACCGCTACCGACGCGGGGAAACTCTGCCGGTAATGCCTTCCGGGGGACGCTCCCGCAACAACAATGACAGAAACTCAGGTTGAGAACTTATATTCATTTCTTTCGAGCTCTATATCTCGGTGGGCAGCTCAACACATTCAATCTCATTCTCCTCTTCTCCCGGCATTACTCAACAGTCCACGATGGCCACCCCTGCGAAGAAACCAATGCAATTGAACTTCTTCGATGCTGCCTGTGCCGGCAGCGTTAATGCAATCGGCCAATGGAAGCAAGGATAACACTTACTCACCATTTATATCATGGCTAACCATAGCCTAGGAATCCCAAAGATATCACACGCACGAAAGACAGACTTGGCTACTGGCTATGGCTGGCGAAGTTGGCCGAGAAAGGCAAAATCACTTCTATTTTCCTTTCAGACAGCTATGCTGGACACAGTATCTTCAACGGCACTCATGATGCCCAATATCAAGGAGGGTCTCATGTTGGCAAGCTCGACCCATTCATGACAATTTCTGCAATGGCTGCTGTCACCGAGTCGGTGTCCTTTGGGATCACAGCTAGCACTTCATACATCTGTAAGTCCTTCAATCTATCGAGTAAAACTCTATGCTCATATTATGAATAGCACCTTACATCTTGGCTCGACAATTTTCCAGTCTAGATCACCTGACCAACGGTCGCGTGGGCTGGAACATCGTCACAAGTCACAGCAATGCGGCAGCTCAAGCAATGGGTAAAGACGAGGTCATGCCTCACGATGAGCGTTATGCCGCAGCTGAAGAGTACATGGACGTTGTATATCAGTAAGCCCACCATCCCCAATGCCTCATTCCACTCTTAACTTAACCTTCCACAGGCTTTGGGAAAAGTCTTGGGAAGACGGGGCTGCAGTGTGGCAAGAAGAGCCTGAAATGGCATACGATCCCTCCAAGATCCACAAGATCAACTATGACGGGAAATATTTCAAGATGAACGCCTCCCACCAAACGCACCCCTCACCCCAGCGAACGCCTCTTCTCTTCCAAGCCGGGTCTTCCAAAGCAGGCGTTGACTTTGGTGGAAGACATGCCGAGGCCATCTTTTCAGCCAACCCGACCATTGCGTCAACGAAAAAATACGCTGCCGCGGTCCGAGCCAAAGCTGTCGAGGAAGGCCGCGATTCATCTGACATCAAAATTTTCCTTGGCATTATGCCGATAATTGGAAAGACGCTTGAAGAAGCTGAAGCCAAGTTTGCAATTGCCAAGGAGAGATTCAGCGTCAATGGAGGCCTGGCAAGATTCTGTGGATTTACTGCTGTGGACCTGAGCGGATATCCATTGGATGAACCGTTCGACTTCAAGGGAGACCATTTTAACAACAGTATCCAAGGTGTCATCAATAATATCAAGGAAATTGCTGATGAGGAGGTTCTGACGCCCAGAAAGATTGCTGAGTTATTTGCCTTGGGAGGCGCGGGACCAAGGCCGATTGGCACCCCGGAGATGGTGGCGGATTTCTTTGAGAAGTGGTGGAGAGAGGCTGACATCGATGGGTTCAATGTCAATTGTAAGTGAAGTTTTTCTAAGACACGAATTGGAGCTAGCACTGACTGTTCGTAGACATCTCGAACCCAGAGAGTTTTGAGGATGTCGTTGAGTTGTTGGTTCCAGAACTTCAGAAGAGAGGGATTTACTGGAGTGAATATCCGGCCCCAGGAGGTACTTTGAGAGAAAATGTGCACAGTTCTCCTGGAAAGAGTTTCTTGCCTGCTGCGCATCCGGGTGCGAAGGTTAGATGGAATGCGCCTAAGGACGCAGAAGCAAAATCCGCCATGGCAGAAGTAGTAGTGCCTGTGGCCGAAACGGAGGCGGTGGCGGACGTGAAGGTAGCAGCATAAGCTGAGGAGGCATGTTTGGGGTAAAGTAGATGGATCTTTTTGTTGTATATACAATTATTGTCTCACCCAAATCTAGGTTAATTCTTGTTCGCGTTGTAGCAATTCTCTTTGATCTGAACTCGTGTTGGGATGTTCAACAATATCTTTGTCACAAAGTTTCGTAAACCCTGTGTGGCTGGTATCTGCCCATGACTGTGTGCTCAAGAGTGGGACGGAACCTGATTGTCAACAATGTTGAAGCATTACAAGGCAAGTTTCCATCCATTTCAATATTGATATGAAAGGTCAAGATCTGACGCCTGGATGTATGTTGAATGTCGGAAAGATGAGCAAACCCTTTCGTTGCTTCGTCAAACATGCTGACGTTCAGGGGCAGGTAATCTCGCTTGATGAATAGGGGCTTCGCTTAGCGAGCCAGTGCATTTTCATTTATCAACCTTGAATTCGGGATTGTAATGCCTTGTATTATTGATAGAACTCAATCGGTGCGCTGAGATATGTGCAAATCTTTTTCAGAAACCCGCCCCCGGCTCTCAAGCAATTTTTTCACTAAGTTGATTCAACGTCATTGCTTCCTCTTTCATAGAAATATCACTACCATCATCACGAGCCGTACCGTCTTCAACACCTTTAAGAATGGTCTCATTAAATGGTACATCCAGGCCGAGTCCAGTAGGTGGATAGAAATAATTGATGCTGATGAAAAGTATCGAGCCCAGCACAAAGCCAAAGATGTATGTGATTTGGTAGGATTTGGACAGCGCCGCCGGTTGTTCTTCCAATGAGGCTTTCGAAAAGACCCGCTGAATAGAGTCATTAGTAATGAGAAAAAATCTACTAGGATAAGATGCAGCTCACGAAGTGATGGTATGACAGTGACAATATAAGCGAACCAAGCCCGGGGATTAATACCGTGAAAATACCAATAGATGTGCTCGGGTCCACCTTTGAAGAGATCAGGCACAACCCATTTTCTCTCGCGGATGATCCAGTAGTCGAATATTAATATGGCAGTTACCACCGAAGTGAAGACTGGGAACATTTTGTCAGCGGGGAAGCAAAAGTTTCTGATGCCAAACCAGACTTACCACCGAAACTCGAAATGACCGACAGGAAAACGGTAGCTTGAGTTAAGAATCGCCACGGTTGGGCAACAATTCCTAGAAGGCACACTATCACCGAGCCTCTCATCATGCTGATGTATCGTGGAAAGACACCAGCCAGATCCATTCCAGCGCCGACATTGTTTTGAGTCACATTGACAAATACTAGATGCGAGTAGATCGATAAGCCAGCAAAGAATGTTGCCGCCCTGCATCCAGCGGTGTAATCGGAAGTTTGAACGAATGTGAGAATAGTGAGCGGCTGCCACATTGCTGTCCCGTACATTGCTCGAGTCGCGCTTGCTGTCAAGACACCAAGAAGGGCGCACAGAGTGATCACCACAGGCATAGTAGTAGTAGAGCCGATTATGTGAGAGTTCCTGTGTTTCGAAAACCTTGTCCACTACGAACTATCAGCAAATGCATCCGCATGAGTGAAAAATTTGCAGGTCTAAAAGTGCAACCAAAAGTCAACATTATACTTACATCCGAGATACGATCTGCTGCAAACCCATAGGTTCCAGCGACAGCACTAACGCACTGAACAAACCGAAAGTCTCGAGCACTGGCACTTAGAGTCACAGCCGGGTGCACCATATCTCCAGCAGATCCTCCATTGTTATGGACAGCCCATGCCATGATGCCAAATACTGTGCCCACAATGGCGATGAACGCAGGCCACATGAATTTTTCAAGTTTGTGAGGCTTGATGAAAATGATCATAGGAAGGTATGTGATAATGTAGAGGAAGAATCCGACTAATTCTTTAGTCGTTGTACCGGCACTGTAGAAAGTCAATCATGTGCTGAAAACGCTAGAGAGAATGGGTGTTACCTAGTAGGCAAGGTGTTTGCGAGATTCTTGTACGATGGGAAGATAGCACCGAGCATTAGAGAAATAACTTGACCGCCGTATGTTGCCTGAAGTCCGAACTGTATCCAACGGTGAGCAAGGTTTGTGATTTTTTGCACAATCGGGCAAACTTGCAAAGATGATATTGGCAAGAATTTGGAAGAATAGTGGTAGGTACATTCCTCTCATGCCGAATGATGCCCTTGCCATGATAGTCTGTCCTCGATTAGCTAACAATTACTTCGATGCAAGACGAAACTGTCAAACTCACGTAACCCAGATGCTTCTCCCCGCCGGCTCTTCCACAAAGTATCGCATTGCTGCTCGAAATTATTGTTCCAAGTAACACCGCTCCGCAGGCCTCACCAGCTGTGAGTCCTACGGAAATATATGAACTGCCAATGGCAAATGTTGAAAGACCAGTACCATATGTCGTCCAATATAAAATGAAAGCTCCACGACCGTAAGCTCGTTCCTACTCGACAATCGGGTAAAGATCGTGGTTTCCCCATTCTGTTGTTCCTTTGTTCTGATGAATATCAGTTCGGGCTGGCAGCTCTGCCCACTTCAGATATTTGTACATGATGATTCCGTGATAATCAAACAATAGAAATTGGACGCTCAAAGAGTGAACAAAATAGTGGAATAAAAGACACAAGTGAAGCTTGAAAACCAGTCTTATATAATACTTATCATATTAGAAATATAGAAATCTAGACGCTCAATCTCGTCGTGAGATTCTTGCGGATCCTGCTCCGTTCCTCCAGCTGCTTACAGCAGTTCGCGAGAACTGCCAAGACTCACTACGTGGAATATCCACGATCAGGGCGGAATGATCCCTGACACTTTGATCTTGGCACGCGATGTATCCGTGATTCTAGCTGGGATTGTCTGACATCTAGCAATAGTGGGTACTTTGATCAAATATAAGGAGGAGTATATAGTCAGTTCCCGCCCGCTGTAAGATCGCGAATGACTCGGAGGGAGGGCCGAGGCGGGTCTTTAATCCGACGATGCAAAGCATATCGGCAGGGACTGTCCGCTAAGCAGGGCTATGGCGAATACCGGCGTTGCCATACAAATATTGTGATGTTATTGGCCTGTACCTAGAGATAAGAAGAGTGGGATGAGGTAACCCCATCAAAACCCGGAATCTTGGGTCCATCTCAGAGGCGTTTACCGATTGCTTGGATCAGGGTCCACAGACAAAGTGGGCTGCAGCTCCAATTTGGTCAAACCCTTCCATTACGGCTTGGCATCATATCAACATCAAGCGCGGAGAACTTGAACTTTGCATATACATGATAGAAGGCAATTATACAGCTCTTTGGAGAACGCGTGCAGAAGGTTTGAACGGTGCAGATCGCATCATCGGCATGTCTACTTTATGAACAGAGGACGAAATTGAGCTTCAGATTTGTTTTCAACATATGAAGCAAAGCTTGGCATAGGAATCTAGTTGATGATACTACAATCAGGGTCTACATGTCTACATAGTGTTCTCCCATCCAGTCTCAACATTCCCAAGCATATCATCAAACATATCTGAAGGTTCCGAGAAGCCAATCCCAACCCCGTCATCAACTCCCATAATCATATCAATTTCATGATCCTCCCAAGAGAACAACTGCTCTCCCGTCATGTCACTGATCATCTGATCCAAATCATCGTGTACTGTCTCCATTTCAGTCGTCGGATTAGCCTGCAGTCCGTGAAGACTAGTCTGCATCTCATCTTTCATATTCACAACCGCCATTCTAGGAACATGTTTTTCTTCGGAGATAACATCCAAGACCGATTTCTTGACGGACTCGAAGAGGTCGCGGTATTTGCGACCAGCGGGCCAGCGCTCAGCCATGACGTAGAGAATTATGCTGCAGTCCGTCAAGGCGCCGAAGTTCTTGAAGCCGTTGTGGCTGTGATCGTGCCACATGCAATAGACGAGCGTGAGACCAGCTAGAAAGACGGATTGTAGTGAGACCGATGTAAATGCCAACGGTATTCTCTGATGTAGCCGTTTGTATGTCTGACAAACTCCCCGGCAAGCTTCGGCGCACAGGTCTAGGTAGCGTTGATCGATATTTGACTCATACAGTCGAGGCTGAAGTAGCACTCGTACGCTTTTGTGATATGATGCCATCTTGGTAGATCTATGTTAACTTTTTTGGCCCAGAGGAAGGAATTGGAAGAACTCACATATGAATCATAACTCATGTATTCGTCGCCTCGAAACCTGTGCCTGTCTGCAGGACCCCATTGCTTACTTTGTGGCGGTATCGCGTCTCTCCAAGCATATAACCTCTCGAGGAACGAATCTGTCGACTGATGGATCGATTTCGAAGCACTGGGCTTGTCGACTCGATAGATGTTATGTTGGATATCCGATTCAATTATCTTGAGCCGTAGGAGGTGGATAAAGGTTGACATTGTTGTCCGTGGATACGCTGGAGCTGATTTGTCGGCACTCGCAGCTCTTCTCAGTACTTCTACGTCCTGATTTGCTTCTTCGACATCGGCTGGAAGCTGATTTGGGTCAGTGAGAAGTAAGTTCATGCCATATGAGATCATACCTCGACGTCTATATCATGATCTGAGATTGAGGGTGGCCTGCCGAGGGCAATTGCTATCTCGCGGTCCCACCAGTAACAGCACCAGAATAATCGTTTGTTGAGTTCCGATCTTAGTGACACCTTCGAAGATCGTTTCTGTCTATGCAACCCGAGCTCGATGCACATCCTCATCGCAAGACCAGTGAATGTCCTGTTGCATTTATCAGCAATGTCGACATGCTTGAGGCGCGGATTTCTGGGGCAGAGTATTGGGGTCTCTTACCAAGGTCCTGGATCTTTCGGCATTCGTAGACAGTGTTGCCCCAGTAGCATTAGATATGTGAGTGAGCGAGTGTCTCCGTAGCGGAGAATGACCTCTCGATGATCGAACGCAGCCTCATAATGTTTTTCGGGGAAATATACTCCTGTTGAATCACCTGTCTATAAATGTTCAGCATTTATCGACCCTGCAATTTGGGGAAAGGGCGTCAAACATAACGAACATGTAGCCTGCGGCTTTCGCGGTGAGAGAGACAATAGAAGACAAGACTAGATCGTACCTTCTCCAGAAAATGCCCGCCCAACCCATAGATCAGATTCAGAATGCTCTCCTCATAGACGTCCTTCAAGTTTTGCCGTCTGTTGTGAAGATCCACAATGGAATATGAGTACATTATAGGAAAGTTTGTACATAGGTGACCCAAGTATGCTTTAACCATCTTGTCCGCAGCATCGGCATGGATTTGAGTTATATGAAAACCGCTGGCACTCGGTGAACTCATGTCACTGGTGATGGAGCTGGTCCGCAGAGGTCTAGCGTTCTCCCTCTCTGCACCCATCTCGGGGACGACAAATTGTAGTTTGCCTGCCAGAGCAGTGCCCAACGCTCTGCCCAAAGTGATAGTTGATGCTCCGCCAACATATGAGCCGGCGACATCCAAAGACAAGTCTCGGACTGCATTGAGGAGTGGCTGGATGTCTTCTTGCTCATCACTCTCGAGCTCATATGGCCTCTCATTCCAATGATCATGAGAGACGGCAATGTTGCCATTCTGAGTGAGCAACGTCTCTAGCTCTGCAACCCTGTCTTCGAGGGCCTTGATATAAGTCCGAGCTTGACCAGGTTTAGGCGTGATGGGCATTACATAATGGCATTCAAGGTCGAGTCTCATGCATCTTGCACATGTAGGCTGACTGCCGTTGCACTACCACTAGGGGTCAGAGGGATCGAGATGGATGCATATGGTAGGGATGACGCACCTTTTGCTTTCTTTGCTTGCATCTTTGGCATGCTAGAGCAACGCGAGACCTTCTTGCGGGTTTGTTCGATCTTGATATATTGGTCGGTGAGACTTGCTCGTCGTCTGGGCTCGCTACTACGGGAGGAGAGTTTAACTCGTCGGGATCCATCTTCGAGGCAGGGGTTAAAAAGATGTAAGTGTAAAGTTGAGACACGAATGACACCACTTTTAGAGATGAAAGCTCGGGAAATCAGACCAGAAGGATGTTGGATGGGCCAAAGATGGGGAGACTGTGCCTTATCTCTAGTATCTTTGGGAGGACCCGCTGTGACAGCTGCAACTTACTCGTGTGCAACAGCGAATGTCAGTACTGGAGCCTTGACAATGTCTAGACTTCCACCTCCAACCTCATTCCAAATCTTAATGTTCTGAAACCAGTATATCTATTCGACTTACATGCTTCCCGAGTCTTCTTAATACAGCAATTCTCAGCGTTAAATTATTTTCAGGTGTGGATCCCACCTTTGGGACTTTCGAGACGGCCCACATAAACTTTCGGCACTACCTTCCGTCGGGTGGGGCAGACTCTTGGTAAGAGCTCTAATTTCAAGCTTTCATTACCAGAATCTCAGATATCTTTAGCAATTCACATTTGCTTAGAAATCAAAAGGTAGTATATAGGCAAACTTGCCAGAGTTGCATTGGATGAAACTCCTATACCACCCCTGGATAGTTTTGGAAGAAGAAATACAACACATGCAATCAATTAAATTCTGAAGGCTCGAGAAACATATTTGATTTTGAGTTAATAACTCACCACTTTTTGGGCGCCCCTACGACGGCTCTAGAGAAGACTGCACTAGCGAGAGGCTCTGCCTTTGCCCTCTGCTTCGCTTGGATGCCTATTCTATCCGTGACTGGCGTAGCATTGATGATATTATCAAACTCGTCATCATCTCCGTTATCCGAGTCTACCTCAACGTCCGAATCTTCCTTCAAGGGCACTGGCCGGGATACTTTCTCTGGTGGTTTCTTATCTTCGGAAGCTGTTGGGTTCGAGAAAGGTTTGGAGGCGAGGACTCGTCGTCGTAATTCGGCCATTTCTTCCTCGTCATCTTCATCATCTGAGATATCGAATGGGTCTTTTTCTTCCTCTGGTTCCTCTTCGACCAGCTTTGGTGGTTTGGTGCCCAGGTATATTCCGCCCATCTCGCCTCCACTCTCGCCTCCTTCTTTGTCTTCATCGTCATCTTCATCTTCATCCGAGCTGACCGCCGCGCGATGATTCGAGTTTCCACCTTTCCACATATCTGTCTCAGGTCCATCCTCTCCATCTGCTCTGCTGTCGGCGTATTCCTTCTCTAGCCTGGCCATCCATGCCTCCTCTGTCTTCTTGATGTCCGCCTCGTCCTTGCACGCGGCGTATCTCTTCAAAATCGACGAATTGATCTCCAGGAACGCCTCTCCGTACGAGAAATGTGACAGGACCTCCTCAGCCCACTCCGGGTGCCCACAGATGTAGAACGCTGCTCCCAACGCCTCCACGCAGTTCAACCGCCACGGCTTGCCATAGTTGACACTGTTCGCAGCAACCAAGTATGGTAACAATCTCTCACACTTCCCGCCGATCTTTGGCCACGGTACTTCCTTGACTCTAGCCCACGAGCACTCTACCACCGCAGCTCCGTATTGCTCCATAAGCTCTCGATCGGCGGGGGAGATTGTCTGTTTCGCATTCGGACTAATGATGACGCCGGAGTGTTTCTGTCCAACTTGAAGCTCCCTCATGAGACCCAGCTTCATCAGCTTCTTGCCAGAGCATCGTTTTGGATCGCAGTGTCCCAAGTCCCAGCATGCTGCTTTGAAGGAGGGGCGAGATGCGGGGTCGTCGTCGTTTTCGTCGTCGTTTCGTGGGCCCCTGGCTCTCGGCGCATTGTTGTACTTCTTCCCTCGCGATGAGAAGTTGTCTTTCTTATGCCGCACCATATCGAAGATGGTTGTGTATGCGTAAGATGGTGATAGAGAGGAAGGAGGATTGTAGTTCATATAAATTATTAGCCCCTCAAAAATAAGGCGGCTCGCTTCGAGGCGGCAGCAGCATCAGCCAAGGCCACCGATTCGTGTCTGAATCCCCCACCACGAAGCACCATCTTGCGCCTCACCACCTCCCGGCTTGCCTCGCGCAACAAGCACACTGTCAACGTCGCATCCTGCTCGTCGCTGGTGATCTTATCCTCTATCCTCCCCTATGGAGGCAGCCTCTGCGCGGATGGCGGCCAGAGACCGCTTCGGCGCCATGGGAGATCCTGGCCCCTCAACTCTCCAACGATACATCCAGCAGGCCTGCAGCCCCGAGAACTTCGAACCCAATCTGGCCATGAACCTTGAGATCGCGGATCTGATCAATTCGAAGAAAGGAAATGCGCCACGGGAGGCAGCTGTCGCTATCGTCAACTACATCAACCACCGGAATCCAAACATCTCTCTGCTAGCTCTCAACTTGCTCGATATTTGCGTCAAGAACTGCGGATACCCTTTTCACCTTCAGATCAGTACCAAGGAATTTCTTAACGAGCTTGTCAGGAGGTTCCCGGAGAGGCCGCCGGTTCGACCTACAAGAGTGCAGATGAAGATATTGGAAGCGATTGAGGAATGGAGAGGCACAATATGCCAGACCTCGAGGTACAAGGAGGATCTGGGATTCATACGGGATATGCACAGACTGCTCAGCTATAAGGGATATGTTTTCCCGGAGGTTAGAAGGGAGGACGCAGCTGTCTTGAATCCTAGTGATGTTGGTCGACCTAAAGTTGGAGACCTGGAGAAGTTGCTGACAATTAACAGAACCTCAAATCTGCAGAGGAAATGGAGGAGGAAGAAAAAGCGGCGCAATCGGCGAAGCTCCAAGAATTAATCCGGCGTGGCGGGCCAGAAGACCTACAAGAAGCGAATCGCTTGATGAAGATCATGGCAGGATATGATACCCGGACAAAGACCGATTATCGGGCAAAGGCGGCAGAGGAGGTCGGAAAGGTTCAACAAAAAGCGAGATTACTAGAAGAGCGGCTGGAAGCTTTCAAGCCTGGCGATGTCATGGTTGAGGGAGACGTATACGAAGAATTGGCGTCAGCGCTGCAGAGCGCCCATCCAAAGATCCAGAAAATGTGCGAAGAGGAATCCGATGATCATGAAGCTGTAGCGAAGCTTTTGGAGATCAATGACAGCATACATCGAACGGTGGAGAGATACAAGCTCATGAAGAAGGGAGACGTGGACGCTGCATCTAAGATCGCGAAAGGGACCCTGGGTACCAGTACTGGGGTTGGGAAGAATGCCGCGAATGAGCTTTCGTTGATAGACTTTGACGCTGATGCAGAGACCAATGGAGGGAGTTCTGCAGCTCCTGTCGGTAGTCAGCCTGGTGGATTGGAAGACGATCTGTTAGGTCTCTCCATGTCTGATAGCAGTTATGGACAAGGGGGTGGGATCACTCTTGGATTTGGAAGCAACACCAGTGAGTATTTGAAGGCAAGATATGAATTAAATGCTAACCTGGGCAGATCTACCTGGTCCTGCTTTATTTTCTTCCACGACAGAACACAGCTCGGCGAGAGGGCCTACACCAACTCGATCACCAGCCCCACCACAAGCACCTTCCCAACCAAAACCTAATTACTCACCATTTTCAGCCTTTGGCTCTCCAGCTCCGCAAACAACCACTCCTCAACCTTCCTTATTCCAACAGCAGCAAGCTCAGCAGCAAGCAAACCTCGCAAAACAACAGCAGAACGCGCCAGCATTGGATCCCTTTGCAGCTCTAGCTTCCCCCGTACGACAATCTACACCGCAACAATCACAACCTACACACTCCATATTCGATTTCGGCAATCATCAACCACCCCCTGCAGCGCCAGCCGCAGCAGCAGATGATGACGAATGGGCTTTCTCTTCAGCCTTACCGGAAGGTCTTCCATCAGAGAACACCATCGCAGTGAGCGAAACGGCTCTTGGTATCTCTCTCCACGCAGCCCGCGACCCGACAACTCCGGCTGTGATCACATTGTCCTTATCCTTCTCAAGCAAGACCGACCAATCAATATCTGACTTGGAATTTGCGGTTGCCGTGACCAAGGTAAGCCTCCCCAATCCACTTTCCTTTGAACGACTGCTGATTTCAGCTATAGAAGTATGCATTAAAACTACAACCACAAAGTGGACGGAGGCTGCAGCCTCACGAGCAAGCCGGTGTGAAGCAGGTCGGTCACCTGACTGGCGTCGAACAAGGAAAAGGGGATACGGTCAAGTTACGGTGGAGAATGTCGTACAAGATCAATGGCTTGCCCGTGCAAGAACAAGGAGAAATTTCGTCGCTAGGGATTGCGTGATGTAGGAAGGAAATATAGAATCTGACAATCTCATGGCTACGGCCAAAGTCCATCAACGTTCAAGAAATGAATTGTTCTGATGAAGCAGGAGGATCGAAGCTGGGAATGGGGACGACTTCGGCATAGATAAGATGTTGAATTCATGAAATCTCCTTGCGATTAGACGAAACCTACAGTCATGTTTCGTCTCATCTCTGTTTCCGTCTGCCTTTCCAGCGTTCATCCGTTGTCGCTCACAGCTTGCGGATCCTCAAGTGATATAGATCCCTCTCTGCAATCTCCCCGCTTTTCTCCAAGATCTGTTCCAGATCTTCTTTTACATCCCAGTACCTTCCGCTCAGTACCTTGACCCTCTCATCACCTCCCTTGTCCTCGTCATTCCCAGCGAGCACAGCAAGCGCTACCATGCTCTGAGCAGGAAGCTCAATGTCATCAGTCATATACTGCACCCATCAGTTCCCTATACAACAGATCCGGGGAAGAAACAGAAAGAGACGACTCGCCTTCGCCCACCCAGCAAGCATCTCTCGAAACTCGTTGCCCACGACAGCCCCAACCCCCAAATCCGTAACCATAGCGCCAGGCTGGATCAAGAAATTCAACACCCCCTGCTCCCTCAACTCCATATCCAAAATCTGCACCGCCTTTTGCACGCCCGCCTTACTCGCAACATACGAGCTCTGAAACGGCAGCGGCAGATCCGCCGCACCGCTACCTACCGTAATGACCGTCCCCTTGCCGCCCTCGTTCTTCGCGAAGAATGGGAGAGCGGCTTGTAAGAGCACGAGAGGTGCTTTGATGTTCACTTCGAAGACTTTCCAGTATGCCGACAGGTCGGGGTCGGTCGAGAATCGCGACATGCGGTAGATGCCGGCGTTGTTTATTAGGATGTCGAGTTTTCCGAATTCGGCAATGGTGGCTTGGAGGATTGGGCCTGGGGAGGAGAGAACATCGCCTACGATCGTGAGGATGGGTGTGTTGTACTTGGAGGTAATTTCTGACGCGAGGCTGTCGAGATCAGGAGCGGTGCGAGCAAGCTTCAAGAATCAGCAGCATGTTTTTTGTGGGAATGACAGCTAGGACTGGGAGCTGGGGAGTCGAAAAGGGAGGTTGGGGTTAATGAAATCCTGGCTTACAACTGCGACTGAGGCGCCGGCAGCAGCAAATACGAGAGCGGTAACACGCCCAATGCCACGAGAAGCGCCTGTTATAAGGACAACTTTGCCGGTGAGAGAGCCGGGTTTGTTAAGGGAGGTGATGAAAGGGTATGGGACACTATGCTGGGTAATGCCCTTGGAGGGGTTGAGGTCGAGTGACATTTTGGCGGCTGCGCTTGAAAGCCTGGGAATCGGATGAGAGAGATAATAGGATGAGATGAATGAGAGGTGAAGTTTGCACTAAGTAATACGGAATTCATAGGTACTTTCGTCTGGGTTTATATATTTACTCTCAAGTCTGGAGCGTGGTTTCGTCTCGACTTTATTTCAATCACTTACAAAGCTCAACTCCGCAGCCACTAGCTTTCCTTACAAAGCCAGTCCATCCTGTGCCTTGGACTTGCTGCAATTTCACCTTTCGAACCAATCTTCCCTCCCTATGATGTGGAGCAAGTAGCTCAGTTTCAAAAGGGGCATTAGTAACAAGGCGTCCGCATCGGCCGCTTCGCGGCGCCTCTTTGTCAGTTGAGGCGGTCGAGGCGGGCGGCGGTATGAGCTACCGTTTGGGCTTCGCAATTTGAAGACAGTTTCAATAGAACCGAGAATAAAAGGGTTTATTAACCATAACCATAGTTCCTGCCCTATTATTGCTATAAGAAGGCAAGAGAAATTGGGTTGGCATATGAAGTTTTACGGCGTTTTTTTACTCCTTTTACTATCCCAAATACTTCTGTTCTTTTTGCGCATTATCTATGTCCGTGGTGGAGAAATATTAAATATTTCGAGTCTTTGTAACTGAGATGCGACACTAATACCCGAAGGATGTTCGCGAGTTATGTGTCTTCACTTCACGACATTTAATTTAAGCGAAGAACTTTCAATCTGGACTGCTGGGACGTAGTCTCATCATCAATAATCAAGTTTGACTGTCGTGTGAGAGGGCACATATGCTTGTTTTATATTTTCCAGTCATTCGCGTGCTCGGACAACCTCTCTCCTGATTGGCTCCAATAGCTGGGACGGTAACAGGGTGGGGCATACCTCACATTTATCGCCTCATCCTTGCACAGAAACATGTCCTTCGATGACCGGATTTCGGAGTTGCGGTGATAAGCCAAGGCCGTACAGGCTATGCGTTTGCTCTTGTCAACTCCGGCCCAGTTCTTACTTCTTACAAAAGCAACGTACTCCTCGTCGCACCCAACAAAGTCAACTCAGTTTCACATATTTCTGCAAGTACTATCAGTCTTGCTTTATTCTCAAGAACTCTTCCTTTAGTAGCTTCTAATACCTTCATCCTACCATGCCGGCGACCTCTTCGTTAAGGAGCACCTGGACGCAGTTCTTCCCGCCGAAACCAGAGTTCACGGAGAAAGACATCCCTGCGGACTTGCATGGCAAGGTGTATATCGTCACGGGCGCCAACTGTGGAATGGGTTTGGATCTCGCTAGAGTCCTCTATTCTAAGAACAGCAAGGTCTACCTAGCCTGCCGCTCCCAAAAGAAGGCGACAAAAGCTATCGCACTGATTAAGAAGGCCGTGCGCAAGTCTACGGGCGAGCTCGTCTTCCTCTCTCTCGACTTGGCAGATTTGAGCAAAGTGAAGGCAGCGGCAGAGACCTTCCTAGCAAAGGAATCAACCCTGCACGTCCTCTTCAACAACGCAGGCGTTATGGTGGGGCCAGCGGATCCTCCACTTAAGACAGTACGAGGCCACGAGCTTGCCCTGGGTGTGAATTGCGTTGGCACTTTCCTCTTTACTAAGTTGCTAACTCCTCTACTGATTGCAACGACGCGGGTCTCGCCTCCTGACACCGTCCGTATCGTATGGCTCTCCTCATATGGAGCCGAGGGCGGTGCCATCGACATGGATAACCTCGACTACCACAACCCGAAACCTCACCTTGAGCGCTACGGGAACAGTAAGCTCGGAGTATTGTTGTTGGCTGTGGAGTATGCTCGCAGATTCGAAAACGACCACATCATCAGCGTGCCAATCAATCCTGGAAATGTCAACACGCAGCTCGCAAGGGATCAGACCTTGGCTCTGAAAATTATTGCGCATGCAGTTGTGTACCCTGTCATCAATGGCGTGTATACGCAACTATTTGCTGCGTTTTCGACGGAGATTACGATTGCGAAACCAAAGTGGACAGAGAATTGGAGTAAGTGAGACAGAACACAGATACGTGTGGTGGTTTCCTACTTATTGGTGTTGTGAGATTGTGCTCTAACTTCTTGGTCTTAGTTATACCTTGGGGAAGATTTGCACCACTCAGATCAGATCTTTCGCAGGCAGCAAAGCCGGAAGAAGCAGGTGGGAATGGGACTGCACAGAGGTTCTGGGAGTGGAATGAGGAGCAAGTGAAGGCTTATCTCTGATGTATCTGTCAACGATAATTCACTGTATAGCCACATTTCTTGTACCAGGTCGCGAGTCGGTATATAGGTCCTAATGGGCATAATTATCAGACTTGGGGTAACCGTTCACATCTTCACTATCCACACGATCAATTATAATTGCTAGGAACAAGCTCACAGTGGCCAATAGCAGGCGTTGTCGGGACAAGAAGGTCTGCAACTCCGTGTATAATTAGAAGAATAGTTCCGCGCTATACTTTCGCAGGCATGTTCTTGAGACTGCCCTCGCTCATAACGAATGGCCACGGGATGACTGCAACCCTTCTTACTCCTGAGTGCAAACTAGATAAAGGTTACCCATTCATATTCCTGGACACAATTGTAAACGTAATCGCACCTGCAGCGACCGCGAGGTTTAGTGCTGTTCCCAACTTTAATCCCAATGCCCTACACAATACAGTCGTAGATACGCCGGCCGTACACCCAGCGATCACATCGTGTCGTTTCCACACCTGCGAAAACCCCACGCTATTTCTATAACCCATCTGAACGCCTCCATTAGCGAGCTTCTGAGCGTTTTGGAGCAAGGACTTCGTAGGCTCATCGTACGACGTCTCAGGCGTAACCTTTGTCAATCCAGTTTTGTTCCCCGACGTCCACACATTGTTAAATGTGTATCCGGTCCTACGACTTCGACGTTGCATGTAGCTCAGAGTGCGTTTTCTTATCTCACCGACCTGGTCCTTCCTCAAGTTCTTGAAACTCCATGAGCAGAACCCATTGCAGTCTACCATGAACCAAGAGTAGTCATCGTAGGGATTGAGTGCTATGAAG
>Ga0302140_10003994_pt1 | contig 18784 bp, 14 predicted proteins | sample I_Bog_E1_1_FD_202095 | JGI IMG/M metagenome (GOLD analysis project Ga0302140, IMG submission 202095) | Peat permafrost microbial communities from Stordalen Mire near Abisko, Sweden - I_Bog_E1_1 | ecosystem: Environmental > Terrestrial > Soil > Wetlands > Peat | place: Sweden: Abisko, Stordalen... | reverse complement strand
TGACCATCGGTGGCATGGACAAAAAGCCTTTTCGGGCCACGCTGTTCAAGACAGGTCAGCAGATCGCAGTTGAGCTCAAAGGCACGCAGCTTATTCTTTCTGGCCTTCCCCGCGATCCACCTGACGAACCGGTCACCGTGTTGGCTCTCGATTTCGACTCCCCACCCACCCAGAACTCCATGGCTACGCGCCTTTTTGTTGATGACTCAATTCTTATCGCAGAACAGATGAAGAAAGGCTGGGGATGAGCATGTTCCAGATCAATGTCGTGTCGCAGAGAACGAATCCTGGACTTGACCGCGGCAGATGGAAAGCTCCTGTCCTTCTTGCGCTGTTCATAGGCCTCGCTGGCTCCTTGCTATTTTCCCAGTCTCCAACCAATGCAGGCTCCAAGCCTGCAACGACACCCGCGGCAAACGCGGCATTTGCAACCAACTGCGGCAACGCCACTGCCCAAGTTATCTTTGACGGATCCAAGCTGAAGACAGGAATCTACGGGGTAAACAAATGGGAAGCTGTGGGAGACCCGGATCTGATCCTGATCGGCAATCAATGGTGGATGTTCTTTGCTGCAGGGCCGGGCCCGGGAAGGCCGGTAGAGTATTTCTCGGCTTACTTACCGCCGGGCGCATCACTTGAGACGTACACCACTTATCCCTCCGACCCGAAGGGATGGCATATCCTCGGCGCACAACCAGACGGAAAGGGATCTCCCGTCGCTCTCATTCCGGCGCCAGCAGCCGGGGGCTGGGATGCCGCTGGCGCCGAAACAGCGACGGTCGCGCGTGGTCCTGACGGAGAAGTAACCTTGTTCTATTCCGGATATTCGGATTCGCCGTACAGCGGTCACCCGATGAAACTCGGCAGGCTCAACTCCATCAGCAACGGGATTGGAGTGCCCGATCCACACAATCCGATTTTGTCGGCAACAACGGCATGGGAGGAGTATCCGAAGGGTGTTGGCGAGCTGCTGGAGCCTACTGTCCGCTATTTGCCGAGGAGCAAAAAGTGGATCATGTACTACACCGCCGGTGCGTGGTGGGGAAAGCCGCCGAATAATGAGCTGGCATACGCGGACAGCAATGACGGCATTCACTGGGAGCACCAGACGTTGCTCGGATTCGGCAGCCCATACTACAACGCAGACTGGCTCTACAATGCGGCACGCCGGCGCTACGAAATGACCATCGCGAAGGAACCGACGACGAAAGGAGGCGGGTTGCCCCGCGATATCGTCTGGCTGACTGCGAGCACTCCCGGCATGAAGAGTTCCGACTGGACCGGAGAGGTCACCCTGCTCCAATTCAATTCTCCGGATGCTCCAGGCTGGTACAACAAAGGCGCGCTCTCACCGGCGATACAGTACGGCAACTTGCCCGGCGAATCGCAACGGCTTTTCGTCTACTTCCATTCCTATGGTCAGGGGCAGAGTATCGGGCGCTTCTACTGTGATGCCACGCAATGAGATCAATATCCAATTTCACCTTGCGCGCAAATTGTCCATGTTCTTTGCATAGTCTTCCTGTTTAATGCAGGATTTCGCCACGCAGTCGATCGCAATTTCTGCCTCCATCAGTCCTGGGAACCGTCCGCTGCGAAAAGGAGATCACAACGATGAAGTCGCTTGCCGAAAAAGAGACGGGTGCAGTTTCGAGGAGGGGGTTTCTCGCCGGCGGACTGATGTCGCTCGCGATCGCTGCAACACGCTCTGAGGCGACTTCGCAGTCTGATACCGCAACGCCGGCGATTCCCTCGTCGGTACTCGACGTCGATTTGCGCCGTCTTGTCTCGCGCGCGGATCTGAATTATGACGCGCCGGCGACAAGAAGCGAAGAAGGCATGCCAGTTGGCAACGGCACAATGGGAAGCCTGGTCTGGACGACTCCGGAGGCGCTCCACTTCCAGGTCAACCGCTGCGACGTGCATGCCATGGGCTGCAGCACCGATAGCTTTCCACGCTTTTGTACCGATTACTCCAGCGGTTGCGGCTATGTGGACATCGGCTTCGTCGATTTTGGAGACGACGTATTCTCTGGTCCTTCCTTCAAACAGCACTTGAGTGTTTACGACGCAGTCGTAACTGCGCGCGGCGGCGGTATAACCGCCCGCGTTCTTGCGTGGGCCGAGCAGGACGTATTCGCGGTGGAAATTGACGATCAAAGGGAGCAGCCGGCTCCTATTAACATCGACCTCCGGATGCTTCGTTACTCCATAGAATACGTTTCAGGACGCAATTACGAAATGGCGACGCGCCACGAAGTGGTGGTGAGAACCAACGCGCACACCGCGACTTCCAGGCTGAATGTTCAGGGCGGCCGCATCTCCCTGACACAGGCTTTCGAGGAAGACGAATACTACAACGGCTCCGCTGTTGTGATCGGTGTTACCGGGAGAAAGGCCAAGGCCAAATACCTGAACGAGACCACGGTCCGGTTGTCGGCGGCTCCAGGGAAAGGCAGGTTTAGCGTATGGATCGCAAGCGCCTCCAGCTACAATCGCGCGGAGGATGTGGCCGCTTTAGCGGGGAAAAAGCTTGACAGCGCCGAACAGCAGGGATTCACAGGCCTGCTGGCAGCCAACCAAAAGTGGTGGCATAGTTTTTGGTCAAAAGGATTTGTGCATCTTCACAGCTCTGATCGCGCCGCGGATTATGTGGAGGAAAATTACACCTACTTCCTGTATGTAATGGGCGCAAGTTCCCGTGGCCCGTATCCTCCGCGCTTTGGAGGCATGCTGTGGTACACCACTGGAGACATGCGAATGTGGGGCGCCGAGCATTGGTGGAACAATGCTGGCGCCTATTATGAAGGCCTGGCCCCGGCCAACCGGCTGGAACTGATGGATCCCGTCTTTAAGATGTACAGCGGCAAATTTGATTCCTACGCTGAGGGTGCGAGCAAACAGTGGGGCTCCAAGGGCGTTTGGCTTCCCGAAACCACATGGTTCGATGGGTTGGAGAAGCTTCCCGACGACGTGATCGATGAGATGCGCGAACTGTTCCTGTTGAGAAAGTCTTGGGATGAGCGTTCGCAGACATTCCAGCGCTACGGCCGGGCAAAACAGATGTGTAACAGCCGTTGGAATTTTGAAAGTGTCTATGGCAAATGGGAGCTTGGCGCCTGGGTGCGCGGCGATTATGGCAAGGGGCCGTTTGGCTATGTGACCCACATCCTTTCCACTACCGCGAAGATCTCCTATGTCTACTGGCTGCGCTACGACGTATCGCGCGATGAAGCATTCCTTCGCGAGTCCGCCTATCCGATGCTAAAGGGGACAACGGAGTTCTATCGCAACTTTCCAAATATGAAAAAGGAGCCGGATGGGAAGTACCACATTTACCACGTGAACAATCATGAAGCCCTGTGGAACACGCAGGATACTCAGGAAGATCTGACGGCGATTCGTGCCATCACACCGCTGGCGATCGCATCATCGAAAATTCTTGGCGTGGATGCGGATTTGCGGCCACTCTGGCAGGAGTTTCTTGACAACCTTGCCCCCCTGCCGACCAACGATACCGCGGGCACACGCAAGAACGGCGAGCCTCAAGTCTGGGTGGCCGCCGGCGCTCCCGGAACAGAAAACGTCTGGGACATTCCAATCTCCTTCTATGACCTTTGCACGATCGCGACCGAAGATCAGGAGATGGCAAGAATCGGCAAAGCGACCTATGACCTTCTCACTGCGAAAGGCGTAAGTGAAAACACCGCCATTCCCGCAGTGAGCAGGAACTCCGTATCGGCTGCGAAGATGGGGCGGGCGGATCACGTCCGGTACCTGATCCCAAACCAGCTAAGGCGCCTGGATCCTGAACACGATGACTGCGATTGGGTGGGCTCGGGCAAGATCGGCGTGCTGCGCAATCGCTTGTCGATGCGCGAGGGCCCCGGTTGTATCGAGTATGAGCGAGGCGGACTCGCAGCACAAGCGCTGCATACGGCGCTCCTGCTGGATGCGCCGCCGGCGCCAGGCAATGCCTCCATCATCCACGTGTTTGCAGCCTGGCCGAAAGAATGGGACGCAGAATTCACCCTCCTCGCTCGGGGAGCGTTCCTGGTTACCTCGGCGATGAAGGAGGGCAACATCGAGTTTGTAGAGCTGAAGTCGCAGGCCGGCGGCGACTGCCTTCTCAGCAATCCCTGGAGTGACGCCCATGTTGTCTTATTCCGCAACGGGAGGCAGGCCGAAGATATGACCGGCAGTCTATTGAAATTTGCTACCGCCGTGGGCGAGGTGATCCTCGTCCTCAAGTCCGGCACGGTGCCGGCTCAATTCAAACGTGAGATCGCTCGAGCGCTTTAGACAAATCGGGGGCAATGGCGACGCTGCAATGCGAGGAGAAATACCGATGAAGAAGAATCGGAAGAATGGGATAGTGCTGGCGTTCACAACACTTCTCCTGTTGGGGACGCCGACAGGGGCATTGACTGGCCCGCAGGATCGGTCTTCGCAGACGGAAGAGATCGAGTGGACGTGGGAAGTACGCCCCTCGCACACTGATCCGAAGTTGCCGAATGTCCTGCTGCTCGGCGATTCAATCACAAGGAACTACTATCCGGAAGTGCAGCGGGAACTTGCGGCCACAGCAAATGTCTACCTGTTGGCGACGTCGGCGTCGGTGGGTGACCCACGCTTACTGCGTCAGTTGGCCGACTATGCAACTGCGGTGCCGATAACATTCTGCGTCGTGCATTTTAATAACGGCATGCATGGATGGGCATACTCAGAGGCGGAATACCGGAATTCATTCCCCTCGCTGATCGCCGCGCTTCACGCCTTGGCATCTAAAGCAATACTCGTGTGGGCGACGACAACTCCGGTCAAGGTGGATTCTGAACCGGGACCGACAAATGCCAGGATCCAGGCGAGGAATAGTATCGCTCAATCCTTCGTCACGGCAGACGGGATTGGCGTCGACGATCAACATGGTCTCATGGCAGAACATCCCGATCTTTACCTTGACGGCGTGCACTATAACGAACAGGGTTCCAACTTGCAGGGCATGCAGGCTGCCAGGACGATTCGCACGCTGCTTCTTCACTCCGAGCGATGAGAGAATCCGGCCAGAGTTGAAATCAATGAAAGGACTCTATGTCACGATTGAATCCAAATGTCATTCTATTGACCATAATCGCCACACTGGGCGGATTGCTTTTTGGATATGACACGGCCGTAATCAACGGCGCGGTCGATAGTCTCAAGGCTTTTTTCATTAATCCGCGATTTTCCGATCTGGCCAACCCGGCGCAAGCCAACGCCGCAAATTCTCTGCTTGGCTTTGTGGTGTCGAGCGCGCTCATCGGTTGCATCGTCGGTGGGCTGATGGGCGGCTGGGTCAGCACCCGCATCGGCCGCAAGCGCGGATTGATCATCGCTGCCCTGTTCTTCCTGATTTCAGCCCTGGGCGCCTCAGCGCCAGAGTTTCCTTTTGCCCCCATCGGCCACGGCGGACCGGGGTATATGGCGAATTTCGTTTTTTATCGCATCCTTGGCGGCATTGGCGTGGGACTAGCTTCGATGTTGTCACCCATGTATATCGCGGAGATCGCGCCGCCCAAGGTGAGGGGAAATCTGGTGGCCTGGAACCAATTCGCCATCATCTTCGGCATGCTCGTAATCTTCTTCGTCAACTTCGGAATTTCCAAAGTGGGCAGCGGCGATACCTGGCTCAATGCCATCGGCTGGCGCTACATGTTTCTTTCCGGCGCGATTCCCGCAATCCTTTTTCTCATCCTGCTGTTTTTCGTGCCTGAAACCCCGCGCTACCTGATGCTGAAAGGAAATGAGACTGCGGCGCGCGCGGTGTTGGCCAAGCTGGTTACAGCGGAGGAAGGCGAAAAGGAAATTGCTGAAATCCGCGCCTCGCTGAGCCTGCATCACTCCGGCAGATTGTTTTCCTTTGGCGGACTCCTCGTTTTCATCGGAATCATGTTGTCGATTTTCCAGCAATTCGTCGGCATCAACGTCGTGCTCTATTATGCGACGGATATTTTCAAAGGCATGGGTTTGACCACCAATGCTTCGCTGTTCCAAACCATCGTGGTTGGCATGGTCAATCTCATCTTTACCGTGGTTGCAATTCTGTCCGTAGATCGATTCGGCCGCAAACCGCTGCAAATCATCGGAGCGCTGGTGATGGCGGTCAGCATGATTTCTTTGGGCACGGACTTCTGGCTAGGCGGCAAAGGCATGATCGCGCTGATCTGCATGTTGGTCTTTACCGCCGGTTTTGCCGTCAGCTGGGGACCGGTGACCTGGGTGCTTTTGAGCGAGATCTTTCCCAATCAGATTCGCGGCAAGGCCATGGCGGTCGCGGTAGCGGCGCAGTGGATCGCCAACTATCTCGTCAGTTGGACGTTCCCCGTTCTCGATAAGAATCCGTACCTGGTGGAGCATTTCAAGCACGGTTTCACATATTGGATTTATGGTGCCATGGGGGTTCTCGCCGCGTTGTTTATGGCTAAATTTGTGCCGGAAACCAAAGGCCGTTCGCTTGAGCAGATGGAAGCCTTGTGGCAGGCCCCAGGCGATCGTTTACCGTAGACAGCCTTTCGGGCGCGGAGCAGCCCAATACCGGGGGTCCGATGAAGTGCAATATCTGTCTAAGTGTTTTCCTGCTTGCTTCGTCCATCGTTGCCAGGGCAGACGTTCGTCTGCCGAAAATCTTTTCCGATCACATGGTCGTACAGCGTGATCGTGCGGCACCGATCTGGGGATGGGCAAATCCAGGAGAACGGATCGTGGTTCGATTTGCCGGTCAGCGGGTCCGAGCAGTGGCAGATCTCGCCGGCAATTGGTCGGTCGCGCTGCAACCGTTGCAAGCCTCGGCCAAGCCGCGGAAATTGATCGTTAGCGGGGAAAACCGCATCGTTCTCCACGACGTTCTTGTTGGAGATGTATGGCTGGCCTCCGGACAATCGAATATGGTGTATGCCATGGGAGGCTTGTGGGGCCGCAATCCGCCCCCTGTACCTCAATCGCCGGGCAGCAAGCCGGTTGTCTGGCCTCCGCCAGCAGAAAGGATGATTCAGGACCGGCAGTCTCCTCAATGCCCGACGGTGCGACTCAACCGGCAGATGTGGCTCCAGTTCATTTTGCCAAATCTTCCCGCCCCGGTCTCTCCGGGCTGGCAACTTTGCAGTCCGGAAACTCTCTTTGAATTCTCAGCCGTAGCCTATTACTTTGCGAAGAATCTTCAGGATGTTTTACACGTGCCCATCGGTGTAATCGAATCGGCCGTCGGGGGCACCCGGATTGAAGCCTGGACGCCGCAGTCAGCTTACGCAGAGTCGTCGGCCTTTCGGAATGATCCTGATCTTGCAAAAGGTCTCATCGATGGCGAACCGGCCGGCCGTCTTTACAACCCGTGGATTGAACCTCTGCAGTCCTTCGCAATCAAGGGAGTCATCTGGTACCAGGGAGAGTCCAACGTCGTTATCGACGACCTCCGGTATGGCGCAAAGATGAACCTTCTCATCTCCAGTTGGCGAAATGCCTGGCATGATGACGATCTGCCGTTCTACTTTGTCCAGCTCGCTCCCTTTGCCTATAGCGACCTCAAAAAGTCCCCGGCAGCGAGTCAAAACCTCACTGACGAAACCCTGCCTGAAGTATGGCAGCAGCAGGTGGACGTGCTGATGGATCCAAATACCGGCATGGCCCTGACCATCGATTTAGTTGAAGATGTGCACGATATCCATCCCCCGGATAAATGGGACGTCGGACATCGCCTGGCGCTTCTGGCGCTCGATAAGACATACCGCGTTGGCAACATCGTCTCTCAAGGACCGCAATTCAAGAGTATGGAGACCCTTTCGAATCAGGTGTCGATTACATTCGAGAATTTGAATGGCGGCCTTCTAAGCCTTGACGGAAAACCCTTGACCGGTTTTTCAATCGCAGGTGCCGATGGAAGATTTGTACCGGCGCAAGCCGTCATTCAAGGAGACAAAGTGCTTGTATCGAGTTCATTGATTGAGCATCCAGCCGCCGTCCGTTTTGCATGGAACGAAGCTGCAAAGACGAATCTTGGCAATCAGGCCGGGCTCCCAGCGACGCCTTTTAAAACTCAGTGAGTTAGGTTGTCGGGCAATCCTAACTAACAAATCCAATTTTTCCCATCCGCCGGGAGTGGGCTGAACAATGGGGTTTCATTCGTGTCGAACCCTACCGGTGATTGCATCTTTCGATCATGCAGCCCGCTCACGTTTATCCCGTCGCATATCAACAAGCTGCTCACCGACCATGTGAGACGGAGAAAAGCAGTACTCCATGTAGGCCTCGAAGACTGCCAGATTCCTGAGGCCGCGCTTCATCAGATCCCCGTGATGATGCCTGAAAAGATCTTTGAGAGCCTCGGGGGTAATGCTGTAGACACGCCGCTTGCCCTGATTGGCGACAGAAATCTGAAGCCAGTTCTTCACGATCCAGAAGACGACTTCCGCCTTACGAACGTGGAGAGCGCTTGCCAGGCTTTCCACTAGAAATAAATCGCACTTGATATCGCGTAGGCTGAGGTGATTTCGCCTTAGTATGTTGCGAATTGCTTTGGGCGTTCGATCAATCTTTTTCGCAACCTCCTCGATTAGTCGCTTCACCAGTTCTTCACGGACCTTCCCCAGTTCGACTTTCGATTGAGAGGAGCAGAACAGGTCGCAGAAACGACCTCAATCACTCAACCCCGCTTTCTTCAAGAGACGGCTAACTTTCCCAGGCAGCATAGTAATGCAGCCGCGGTGAGTTCTTGAACTTGCAAGCACAATCCTCGATGCGGTTTCCGAGGACGGTAATCTTCGCAAGGTCTCCCTGCCCCATTCCGGCCTCGGTCATGGATGCAAGGTAGGGAATCTTCTTTGAGTTGAAGCCCATCACTCGAGCGCCAAGTACATCTGCAGCAAGTGGGTCGACGCTGGCTACAGCGATCCGCGAATCGACGGGCGTTCCGCGTGAAGGACCGTCGCCTTCCATTCCCGTGAAACCGTCGATGACGGCCAGATCTGGAAATACGTGCTGCGCCATGTGAAAGAGGTTGAAGTGGATGATGTCGTTGGGTTCGTAATGAGGCCCCATGTGCATGTGCGGCTTGTCGCTCGTCTTGTAATCGTTTAATGGCGCACCCAGCAGCACGTTCTTCAGCGAGAGCGTTACCGAGGCGTAGCTGTGCGTTTTCATGATCGCGGTCGAAATGATGTAGAGATTGGGATCGAGATAAGGAGCACAGATGCGTGTAGGCAAAGGAGCATTGTCTGCACCGATGGTGTAGCGGTATTCATAGCCGCAGAGATTCAGATCGACAAGTTTGACCTTGTACTTCTGCACCAGGTCCAGGTACCCGTAGTTTTTGAAGGCGATGGTCGTGGCGCTATCCGGATAGGGCGACGATTCGCCGACAAGGATCTTTTTCTTGTAATGAGGGCGGAGAAACTCCAGAATTCCGCGCACGGCGTCAACATGAGTCGCGGCAAGTTGGTTGTTGAGTTGTACGAAGTTGGGCTTGATCAAGATCCGCTTGCCTTTGATGCCGCTGAGGACCTCGTTTTCAATGAGCTTGAGCGCCTTGTAGATGTTCTCGCTTCGATCATTCCCCCTGATCAGAGCGGCGGTAGATAACTCCGACGGGAGTTGATAGAGCTTGCTTCCACCGCGGCTGCGATAGATCGGCGAAGCTTCTGGTTTCATCGCATACGCGTTGAGGCTGGTAACAGGAACAGTCGCGGCCCCGACCATTCCCATGCCGAGGAGATTCATTATCTCCCGCCTGTTCCAATGCCGGCTACGATTCATGGCGCCCCCTTTGGAGCAAAAAATCCTGAAATCTATTCGCCGAATTTTACCACTTATGATCGAAATTGCAAGAATCCCGAAAGGTAAGATCGAAAGCCTTCCTACGAGTCTGGCCGGGCCTGCGATCCGGTCTGCCCAGGCCAAACGAGGGCATATACAGCCGATCTTTCTGTCTTATATACTCTTGTCGTTCGCGAGGCAGGTCGCGGCATGCGCGCCCAAGGGCAGAGACAAAGTTCAAAGGATCGCCAAATGAACATTCGAAATTGCTGTTTTGTGATCGGTTTTGTCCTGGCAGGATTTGGGGCGGCGCCCCAGGTGCCTCGCCAGGCGAATCCCCTTGGAAATGGGTCTGATGTGGTTCAGGCAGGCCGCGCTCTGTTCAACAAGACATGCACTGGTTGCCATGGCGTCGATGCCGGTGAAGGCAGCAGAGGACCCGCATTGGCCGGCGAACGGCGATTTTTTCGGCTAAGCGACGGCGCAATCTTCGGCGTCGTCAAGAACGGAATTCCGGGGACGGCCATGCCCGGCATGGGCCTGAAAGACGATGACGCGTGGCGAATTGTCGCCTTCATTCGCAACCTTCGTGGAACCGCTTCCGATAATGATGTTCCGGGAGATGTTGAACACGGCATGACGGTCTTCAAAGGGAAGGGCGGGTGCCTGGCCTGCCACATGATCCGAGGAGAGGGCGGCACCATCGGGCCCGATCTATCCAGCATTGGGGCGCAGGTTTCCCTTGCGCACCTTCGCGAAGAACTCACCCACGAACTTCCCATCCCGCAGGGTTATGCCCCGGTGCATGCAGTCGGCCCCAGAGGTGAGGTGGTCGACGGCATTGCCAAAAACGACGACGACTTCTCGATTCAGATTCTCGATGAGAAGAACAAGCTTCATCTCTACGACAAGAGCACTCTCAAAGCGCTCACCTACGCCAAACACTCGTTGATGCCCCACGACTACGACAAGCTGCTCACTCCAGAGGAATTCCAGGATTTGCTCGCCATGCTAAGCAAACAAACCCGCGTTAAAGTTCACATTGCGGCGGACCGCGAAAACGAGGCAGGACGATGAGGATAGGGAAGCTGATTTTTCTGCTGGGATGCACTGCATCTCTGGCGGCCCAGGTTACCGATAAGCAGTTGCTTGAGGCGCCCGGAGCCAACTGGCTCCACTATAACGGCAGTTACGACAGCCGCCGCTTCAGCACCCTGGCCCAGATCAACACACGCAATGTGAATGAACTCGCGGCAAAGTGGGTGTTCCACGTCCCTGGTGCGGGCGGGCTGGAGACCGTTCCCATTGTTGTGGATGGCGTCATGTATGTGACGCAACCGAATGAGGTTTATGCGCTCGATGCTCGAAGCGGACGCAAAATCTGGGAATTCCACCATGTTGGGCCCAGCGCCGACCGAGGGCCGAATCGTGGAGTTGGAATCTATGGCGACAAGGTGTTCTTTACAACGCCGGATGCCGTCCTAATCGCTCTTAATGCTTCCACAGGAAACGAAATCTGGGAGGTAAAGCTGGCTGAGCCGGAAGAAGGCTACTGGTCTCCCGCAGCGCCTTTGATTGTGAAAGGCAAAGTCATTGTTGGCGTCGCGCCTGGAGACCGCGGACTGAATGGTATCCTCGACGCCTACGACCCCGTTACCGGGAAACGCCTTTGGCGATGGAGCCCCATTCCTAAACCCGGAGAGCCCGGCAATGAGACATGGGCCGGCGACTCATGGAAACACGCCGGCGAGGATACGTGGCTCACACAGAGTTACGACCCAGAGCTCAACCTGCTCATTTGGGGAATCGGAAATCCCTCCCCTGACTTCAACGGCGATGTCCGCAAGGGAGACAACCTGTACACAGAGTGTGTGGTCGCTCTTGATCCCGACACCGGCACGATGAAGTGGTACTTCCAATTCACGCCTCACGACGTGATGGATTGGGATGCGGTAGAAATTCCTGTGCTCATCGATGCCCCCTATGAGGGCAAGATGCGCAAGCTGCTTGCGCAAGCGGATCGCAACGGGTTTTATTATGTCCTGGATCGAACCAACGGAAAGTTCCTGCATGGCAGCATGTTTGTGCATCAGCTCAACTGGGCTACGGGGCTCACGCCCGAAGGCAGGCCAATCCGCGTACCGGGGGTTGAACCAAGCCTCCTTGGGACCAAGGTCTGTCCGTCATCATTGGGAGCGACGAATTGGATGTCGCCTTCGTACGATCCTCAGACAGGCCTTTTCTATGTTGTATCAATCGAGGGATGTGGTATCGCAACCAAGTCAACCGAACAGTTTCGTCCCGGCGGTTTTCAATACCGCGCCACCGGTGACGTGTTGATTCACGATGACTCCTGGAAGGTGTACGTGCGAGCTCTCGACATGCCAACAGGAAAGCTGATTTGGGAGCAGGAGAGGATCGGCAATGACTTCTGGGGCGGTGGCGTAATGTCCACAGCCGGAGGATTGCTGTTTTCCGGTGAATGGAACGGCCAATTCGTTGCCATGGACGCGAAGACCGGCAAGATTTTATGGCACTTCAATACCGGCCAGCATATCAACGCACAACCCATCACCTACAGCGTTGATGGTGAGGAGTACGTGTCGCTGGCCGCGGGAGGCGATGTTTTCAGCTTTGGGCTCTTCGAGCCTGGAAAGACGGCTGCCAAATGACATTCAAATTGGTTGCCCTCGCAGCTCTCCCCCTGGTTCTCATCGCAACTCAAGCCGGCCATTGCCAGGGTCGCTACACCATATCGGATGAGACCGCTGCAGAACCCGGATCGCCGGACGTCGTAGTCCTTCACGACAACATAGCCGGCGCCGAGGCAGCGATCGCTCCCTCCCAGGGCGGAGAACTCAGCAGTTATCGAGTGAAGGTCCTTGGTCAATCGATCGAGCTGATCTATCGTGCGCGTGACTACCGCCCTCAGCCCGGATTCAGGGGCAAGGCATCGAATCTTTGGCCGGCCGTCGGCGCTCAGTATCCGGTGGGCACCATTCCAAAACAATCATGCGGCGATGGCACCTACGTTGTTGCCGGCAAAACTTACCCGATGCCCTGCCACGGCTTTGCCAAGGACCTTGCCTGGAAGGAGGTCAGCCGATCAGCTGACAGTAACAGCGCACAGGTCACGGTTGAACTAACAGACTCCGAGAGTACACGAACGTTCTATCCATTCGTTTTCAAGCTGGATGCCACCTATCTGCTCAGCAATGGGCAACTCGCAATCAACTATCAGGTGACTTCTGACGCGGCGAACAAGGAGGCGATGCCGTTTTCGATCGGCAATCACATTGCCTTCAAGATTCCTTTCGTCGAGGGAACCGACCCCGCCGACATGACATTTGAAACACCGAACACCACTCTGCTCTTGCACAACCCATCGGGCGCAGGCCTCAGCGGCAAAGAGGAGCAGCGCTCGTTTGAAACTCCGCAGAGGCTCGGTGATTTCGATTCCCGCTCCGCACTATCGCTGGCCGGTTATCGCAGCCAGCCCTACGCACTTCTGGTAGACCCGAAAGGCGTGTCCGTCCGCATTACCCAGACAGCGAGCACGAGCCTGCCGGAGCAACTGGTTCGCTTCAACGCATTTGGCGGTCCACACGAAGGATATTTCTGTCCGGAGCCGTGGTTTGGACGTCAGAATTCTCTGAATCAGCAGGAAGGCATGATCTCGCTGGCGGCGGGTCAATCCTGGAAGTGGCGCATCCAACTCGTCATCTCCGGCCCTCTGCCGGGCATGAATGGAGCGAGCCCGGGTGTGGAGAAATACGGAGGCAACTTCGGTTACGTGGAAGGCCCTGTCTGGGCCAAGCAGGGATACCTGCTGTTCAGTGACATCCCCGGCTCTCGCATCCTCAAGATGACGGCGCCCAATCATACGGAGATCTATCGGCGCTTTACGAATGGTGCAAACGGCAATTCAATGGATGTCGAGGGTCGTTTGTATAGTTGCGAGAAGGACGGACGGCGTGTCGTAAGAATGGAGAAGAACGGCACGATCACGGTAGTTGCGCAGGATTTCGAAGGCAAACGCATCAACGATCCGAACGATGTGGTTGTTCGGCGTGACGGGCAGGTCTACTTCAGCGACCCGAATCCCAAAGGCGGGTTGGAACCCTTTGAACTCGGGTACGCGGGGGTCTACCATGTGGCTCCGGATGGCACAATCTCGCTGATCAGGAAGATGCTTTATCCCAACGGGGTTGCGCTCACAACGGATGGAAAAACCCTGTACATTGTCGATACAGCGGAGCGAGACGTCATCGCCTATGATTTGGATGAAAAGGGGAACGCATCCCATGGACGCGTCCTCATCTCAGGAATTGATGGGCTTCCGGACGGACTCCGAGTGGCTGCCAACGGGAACATCTACATCGCGTGCCGCAGCGTTGCGATTTACACCCCGAACGGCAAGTTTATCAAAATGATCGAGTTTCCTGAGACGCCGTCAAATCTGACTTTCGGCGATGAGGACCTTCAAACGATTTATGTGACTGCCCGGACATCTGTTTACCGCGTCCGAGTTCCGGATAAAGGTTCGCTGCAGTATTGATTCGAGCGCGCTCGGTGACTGGCTAATCTCCAAACAACGCTCTAAGAAAGCAGGATAGCGAGGAGACTATTCCAGCACGGCAACCTCGTGGTCGAGAACGGACTTGACTTCAAATTGCGCCCATCTTCCCTGCCGGAGTATTGGCGTGCCGGTGGCTCCCGAAACGGTCAGGAGCAGCCGTTGCTTGCCAGACACGCCTTCCGGCAGCTTCACCCTTACAGTCAGCGGACCCACCGGAATGAGTTCCTCAACCGGCGCTCGCCATGTTCCAGCACTGGTCAGATTCACCAGGTGCAGGATGAGCCGATCTTGCTGGCGATAGAGATGACAGTCAATCAGCCCAGGGCCCTGCACCACCAGCGGGATGCTGTCCTTGGCGGCCCAGTGCACCAGGTTTGCCAGCAGATCACCATGATCTGGAATGTTGCCATGTGCATAGCGCCGGTCGATGTCTGCCGGCAGAAATGCGATACGCGCGCCGTTCTGCTCTCTGATCACCAGGCCTGGAATCTCAGAGCGGGGCACACGGTTCCAGGAATTCTCCGGCGGCATCGTCGGAGACTCCGGGACCAACGTAAGCAGGACAGTAGTCCCCCGTACCGGCTCCACATCGGGGAGTTCCCCGCCAAACGTGATAACGTTCGTTTCTTCAAAGCCGCGCAGCACAGCGTGCCGTTCGACAGATTTTGCCGGTTCGTCCCCGTGGCGCGGACCGTCTATGTCCTGTCCTACATCAGGAGTCAACCGCAGATATGTGTGCTGCAAACCGGCCGGGTTACGGGGACCGTACTTTTTACCTGTGTAGTTTGCGCCAAACACGTCGGCCAGGGCGAAGTCAGACCTCGGGTCACCGTATTCGTCGTACAAACTGCTCTCGCCTGTAGCAATCAACGACCCACCTTCGCTTACAAATCGCCGCACCGCCTCCACTTGAGAATTGGACATGGCCGCAAGGTTGGGGAGAATGAGCACAGAAAACTGGTCCGCGTCCCGCTCAATGTGATCGGCATGAACTGCCAGGTAGGGAATGCGGGCACGAATGAGCGATTGAATCATTCCGTCGTATGGCGCCAAAGCCAGTTCGTTGTCGTCGTCCCGCCCGTACCACTCCAGATTGCGCTGAGAATGAACCACGCCTACCGTGGCAACCGGCCGTCGATTGAACAAGTACTTCTGGTTGGCAGCATGCCAGCGATAGGCGGCCTCGACAGTCTGGAATTGGCGCCGATCTTCCTGGTATCCGCCTACATGGTGCCACCAGGGACGGACTGTTCCGGCAAAGCCCTCCACCATCCACATGCGGACTTCCGGAATCGGGCGGGAGGCCTTTCTGGGTCCATACAATGCTATGGCTTCATCCACCGGTTTGTCCCATCCGCCCAACCCGTGAATCATTTTCCCGGTATCGCCGTTTTCCTGGAACCCGACATCGTTGGTCCGCGCCTGGTGGTCGAGCATGATGATCTCAGCCCGCGCGCAGATTTCTTTCAAGTCTCGGAAGCTGTGGGCAGACACCAGAAGATTGCCGCTGAGCATGCCGCTCCAGATACAGTCGGGGCCACCTGCCGATTTGGTGGTGCGGTTATAAAGTTCCCATATTTCCAATCGGCGCTTATAGCTCCATTCGATCCACTGCCGATAGCTTGGATCGTCCCAGTTTTTTCTGCCTGGCAGGTCTCTTCCGCCATACTCATGAAACCTGGCTTTACAGTTGCCGCAGTAGCAAATGCTGTCCCTGCTCAGTCCGAACCAATGGTTATCGGTAAACCCCTCCGGCTTTTCGTGTGCGATGATTTCGCGAAGGATTCTGGGAATGTACTCCTCGAAATAAGGGCCGTTGATGCAGGTTGAATATAAAACGATGTCATCGCCCTGCGCCCCTGGCGCAATGCCTCCTCCCGGGTCGAAAACACCATGCGCTCCAGGGGTGCCTGCGCCGCTGGCAACAACGCCTGTACGGTAGGGCTCTCCTGCGGCATTGACCGCGAACCAGTCCGGATGCGCCTTATAAAACGGCTCGAAAGCACTGCTGGGATCCATTCGGGCAAACACAGCGAGCCCATCCGCATGAGCCGCCCGGACAAGATCCCCATAGAGATCCTGACCATTCAAATACCTGGCTTGGTGATGAAGCGGCTCTTTGCTCGGATAATAGGCAACGATTCCACCGGCATTGATCACCACACCCTGCGTTTGGGTGCGTTTCCAGTAGCTCCGCCACCATGGGATGTCAAAATGAAGTGGGTCCTGTTCGTTCAGATTGATCTGTCCCCATCTGCAGACGCGCCGATACCAGGGTTCGCCGGTGTTCTGCGCCGCTTGGGCGCCTGCAATGGTGGAGCCCAAACCACCAAGACTCACGGCGAGCGGAACCATGGCTGACATCTTGAGAAAGTCCCGGCGCGATTCCATTTCGTCCATATCTTACATTAGCTCCATGACCAATTGACTCCTTAGCTCCTGTGGTTCAGATCAACAATGATCACTCAGGAGTTTCTGAAAACGCCTGGATGGACCACAAAACAAAGTCGAGAGGTGTCTTCTCGAAAGGGGATTGGTTTGCCCCAACCATTCTATCGCTCAATAATTGTCTTCTTCATCATCTGTCTGAAATCATCGGCAAATGGTAGTGTTGTCCCTCGCCAAAATTCAATCCGAGCGCAAAGCGATCTGCCTTAACAGTTAAGACGCGAGGCGGAACACAAGAAGAAGCCGGTCGGATGTTGAATTTGATGGAAGCGCAGGCATGACTGGGAGCAGGAACGGCCAATCAAGCGCGCTTAGGCTTCAAGAACAGACCCGTCAGCTCTGTCTCTTCTTGATAGAGCTCAAGATGCGCAGCAGTGGGGTTTTACGCAGCGAGATCGTATCGACGATGTAGACCACCAAGCCTCGGGATGGAGATGACCTTCGGGTTCGCCGGCGTGCTCCTTGCAGCCATTCGGTAATCAGTGTTTTCCTTGTCCAGTCCAAGATGCTTGCGGTCTGCGTGGTAGTAGTGGATGTATTCATTCATAAGACGTTTGAGATGCCGTTCATTGAGAACAATCACATGGTCGAGCAGATTCCGGCGACAGCTGCCGACCCAACGCTCGGCAACTCCGTTCTGCCAGGGACTGCGGAAACTGGTCCGCTTGGGCTGGATGCCGAAGCTCTTCACAACCTGAATCACCTCTGCATTGAACTGCGCGCCGCGATCAAAGATCAGATAGCTGGGCACGGTAACGTACGGAAATGTCTCCCGCAGTTGCTGAGATACCCAGGCACTGGTCGGATGGCGAGTCACGTTAAAGTGCAGCACGCGACGGCGGTCATTCGCAATGACGAAGAAGCAGTAAAGAACGCCGAAGGTCAGCGTCGGCACAGTGAAGAAGTCCATCGCCGCAATCGCCTCGCGATGGTTGTTCCGGAATGTCATCCACCGCTTTGCCGGTTCGGGATCTCGGGGAGCCCGCCGCATCCAACGCAGGACAGTGCGCTCAGAGATATCGAATCCAAGCATTTTCAATTCACCATGAATACGTGGCGCGCCCCAGGTGGGATTCTCGGAAACCATGTGAAAGATGAGGTCGCGCAATTCCCTGCTCAAGCATTTTCTTCCCGCACGGGTCCGGTGCCGCGAGAGCCATTTCCAGTAAAGCTTGAAGCCAGCTCGATGCCAGCCAACGACAGTCTCAGGTTGCACGAGGATCAGGGCTCTCTGCCCGAGTCCTTCGAAGCGGACCGCGTTGAGTTTGATGTATAAACGATGGAGAACTCTTCAGATGGTCCGCTGAACGGATTGGAAGGTGAAGCTGTTGGAGGTTCGGGAATTCTAGGAATTGTTTGTACGCGATTTGTACGCAGATTTGGCACTCATGGAAAACTGTGAATTTCGGGCATTCCTAGAATGAATAAGTTACGTGTTTTCAATGCTCAGCACGAGTTCGACTCCCGCCGCCTCCACCAACATTCTAAAGACCTTACAGATGGACTTCGGTAATCGTACAATAGGAGCCGCAAACGTGTTGTGGGGCGAGACCCTAACCTCGCAGAAAGCCCACACGATGCTGCCCGTTTACACTCGCCACTACCCTCCTTGCGAGAAGAAGAACCCGGTATGGCGCCGCTGCAAATGTCCAAAGTAGATCCAAGGAACTTTGGATAGCGGGGAGTTCATTCGCCGAAGTGCTAAGACACGCAGCTGGGCAAAGGCACAAAAACAGGTAGCCGTGAACGCAATCACCTGTTCTTCTTGCAATCTCGTCCAGTTTTTACCCGCCAGCGGCACGTGCAGGCGCTGCTCGGCCCGCCTATTCCACGAATTCGAAATCGCGCTTGGACCTAGCCCGCATTTCTCACAGTCCGGTTGACGAGGTCGGTGAGTTGGGTTTGAAAAAGGTTGGGAAAGGCCGTCTTTTCATGGCATAACTACGTTGTCGAAGCGTAGTTGTAGCCGTGCGG
>Ga0302140_10003992_pt1 | contig 18785 bp, 17 predicted proteins | sample I_Bog_E1_1_FD_202095 | JGI IMG/M metagenome (GOLD analysis project Ga0302140, IMG submission 202095) | Peat permafrost microbial communities from Stordalen Mire near Abisko, Sweden - I_Bog_E1_1 | ecosystem: Environmental > Terrestrial > Soil > Wetlands > Peat | place: Sweden: Abisko, Stordalen... | reverse complement strand
AAGCGACGTTTTCACGGTCAAGACGGCGGGTTCCTTTCATGGAGCAATTTCGTTGTCGGTTGCGGGGCTGCCCTCGGGGGTAACGGCGACCTGGTCGCAGAGCAGCTTCACGCCGTCCAGCGCTACCAGCACTACCACCTCCACACTTACCTTCAACGTTCCTTCCTCGGTTCAGCCCTCATGGTATCTCTACTCCGTGACTGCCGTGGGAGATGGCCTGAGCGTCACTTGGACTTTCGGACTTGTAGTCGAGCCAGCAGTCGGCATGGGGCTGGCGGTGAGCACCATAACTCCAATGGTCAACGCGGGTCAGAGCACCGCGATGACGGTCACGATTGTTCCGAAGAACGGAATCACCGTTGCCTCCGGCTCACCAACAGCCTCTATTACCTCGACGCTGCCTGCGGGTATTACGGCAACATTTGGAACTCCTGTCACCAACTCGAACGGCTCCATCAGCTGGACGCTGACCCTTTCGGCGAGTTCCAGCGCCGCAATAGGAGATGTCCCGTTCACGTTGCAAGCCGGCATCACGGATACCGTCAGCGGGGAGCCGTATAGCCTTTCGCAGCAGTTGAATCTGCTCGTTTCTACGCTGGCGACTATCGTGCCGAACACCACGGCTGGTTCGCCCATGCCGGCCGGCTTCTTGGGCCTCTATAACGAATGGTGGTGCGCTCAAAACGTGATGGGGAGCACTGCGACCGGAGTGAATACTGTTTATCGCAAGCTCATCAGCAACCTGACCGCCTACAATACGGGTACATTGAATTACCGCGTCGGGGGCGACAGCACAGATAAAACTACCGAGCCAATCTCTACCACGGCAGTCCCGTTTGCCCAGCTTTCCGCAGCGGTCCCCGTCGACTTCGATCTTGGAGTGAACTTGGGTTCGGATAACGTGGCGCTGGCGGTGGACCAGGCCAACGCGTATATCAGCCAGATGCCTACCGGCTCGCTCCAATATATCGAGATCGGCAATGAGCCGAACTTTTATGCCAGCCACGGTCTGCGCTCTCCCAGCTACACCTATACCGATTACCTCGCCGACGACACAAACTGGAATGATCACCTGACACCAGTGCTTCCCCCCGGAGTCAAGCTTATGGGACCGGCTTGGTCTACCTACCAGTCGCCGGCGGACGCGGCGACGTTCCTGGCAAACCAGCCCAGCGCCTTTGGCGCTTATTCCATCCACTATTATGCGGCGGCTTCGACTCCCGTTCCTGCCGCCGATTACCTGCTTACCAGCGCCGCGGCAACCACGCTGCCGTCGAATGTGGCCGGCTCTGTACCCGAGGTGCACGCAGCGGGAGCCGTCTACCGCATCGATGAAATCGGGACCCAATCCGGCGCGGGGACAGCGGGGCTGAGCAACGGATTCCAGAGCGCTCTCTGGTCCCTGGACGTGATGTTCGGACTGGCGCAAGTAGGCGTGGATGGCGTCAACTGGCAAACATCGCCCGGAAACGTCAGCGCCCCCTTCGTATTCAACGTCACCGCTGTCACTTCGACGACTAATTCCTACGCTCTGCAGTCCGTGAGCCCACTCTATTACGGACTTCTGCTCTTCCAGCAGGCCACCGCCAACCAAGCCAAGCTCGTGCCGGTCACGGTCACCACTGGCGCCAACGTTACGGCATGGGCTACTTTGGATTCCACTGAAGACGAGGAGCGCGTGGTCATCCTGAACAAGGATGAAGCCAATTCCGGCAAAGTGGCTCTGAACGCTCCCGGCTACACATCGGCTACCGTGACCAGGCTGCTTGCACCCTCCTACTCGTCAACCTCCGGCGTCACCCTCGGTGGCCAGACCTTCGATGGTAGCAGCGATGGCTCCATCCAAGGCACACTTACCCAAGAAACATACACCAGCTCAAATGGCCAATTTGAAATCAACATGCCTACCGTCAGTGGAGCCATGGTCGTACTTAAACCCTGATCACCACGCGCAATACTTTGCCAGAAATTCGAGGGTAAAGCGCCTATTCCACCTGCTGCCCGAATCTGCGGAATGCGCCGTGACGAAACTACGGTGCCTGTCCACTCGCTGGACAAGCAGCAAGAAGGTCAACTTGCTGCTTGTCGGGCAGTTCAATCATCGGTATGAGCGCTGTAGCCCGATACGCCATCGCGTCGCTAAGTCTCATCCAGAGTTTTATTCGATCTCGGTCTCAGGACGAAATCGTTACTACCTCATATAATTGGGATGTGATCTGTTCTTCGACGGCAAACTCCCCAGTTGATTATCGAAGTTTAATGTTGGCGGCGGCTTGTTGGATGGCACAAAGTGGAACAACAGCAATGGCTATTGCTGAGTCTCCCGCTCCACCACCCTTAGCAGAAATCCAGATTGGCGCTCCTGGCCGGCAAATACCCTCCAACTTCATGGGTCTCTCTCATGAATGGGGCGATTCTCGCAATTTCCTCGGCAGCGCAAGCGTCGGAAGGAATCTCATTTATCGGCAATTGATTGCAAATCTGACCGCATATGGAAACGGACCAATTGAGCTGCGCATCGGCGGTGACAGCACAGACGCCACCAAGGAGCCGACACCGGCGTTTATCGCTCCCTTTGCCGACGTGGCAAGAGATACCGGCGCGCACTTTATTTTGGGTGTGAACTTGGCCGCCGGCGATCCCCAACTGGCAGTCCGCCAGGCAAAGTTTTATCTCTCGCTAATGCCACCGGGTTCTGTGGACGCCATCGAGGTGGGAAACGAACCGGATCTTTACACCCGTCATGGCCGCCGCGATCTATCCTTTTCGATCAGTGCTTATTTGGCGGAGATCGATCAATGGCGAAAAGCCCTTTTGCCGGTGCTTCCTCCTGGGGTCAAACTCGCTGGCCCCGCCTGGAACTCGTACGGATTTGGGAGCGTTTTTATGCACTCTCACCTTGATGAGTTTGAAAAGCGACAGCAAGGAGCATTGGGTGTTTTTACATGGCACTACTATCAAACGAGTCCGCAATCGCACCCGGGGCCGGACTACTTTCTCGATTCGCATGCGGCGACCGACGGACCCGATCAGGTGCAGTCGGTAGTGCAGCTTTCGCACGCGAACGGAATTCCTTTCCGTGCGGCGGAAATCAATAGCATCAACGGAGTTGGTGTGCATGGAGCGAGCGACGATTTTGCGACGGCCCTCTGGGCGATCGATACAATGTTTGAATACCTCCGGGTGGGCGTTGATGGCGTCAACTGGGAAGCCTCGGATGGAAACTACGACAATCCCTTCTACTTCAGCGTTAACCAGTCAGTAAATCCAAACACTTTCTCTCTCAAATACGTTAGTCCGCTCTACTGCGGGTTGCTTTTCTTTCAAGCTGCAACTGGAAACCGGGCGCGCATGTTGGCGGTGAGCCTTCACACGCCGGAGAAAGTGAACCTGAAAGTTTGGGCCACGCTTGATGGAACCGATGCGGAACATATCGTCGTTATCAACAAAGACAAGTATCGCGGGGGAGAAGTTGTATTTCCGTCGGGTGGTCGCACCCAAGCTACCGTGCGTCGTCTGCTTGCACCCTCACCAGAGTCGACTTCAAACGTCACCTTCGCTGGGCAGTCCTTTGATGGCAGTAAGGACGGCCGCCCCTTGGGAGCGCCACAGGTGGAGAAACTTAATTGCTCGAGGCAATCTTGCTCCGTTCCCGTCCCGCCAGCCAGCGCCGCGCTGGTCACGCTCGCCTACTAACTGTCTCAGCTTCATTCATGTCGCAAAAAGCCCAATCGGTCCGCCCAATCATCCTCTTTCTGCCCGGTTCTAGTACTAGTCGATCCTGAAAAAGTGATTTTCAGATCGTCTCGTACGACCTGGCCGGGCCGATATGGGCCGGGATGAACTGAATGAGAGTACCGGGACATCCTTTACGTTTTAGACCGGGGACATGGTTTACAAGCCCCTTGCGGTGAGAGTGGCTCTGGTTGCGGGTTTTCGGCAGGCTTTGCCGGTCTTCAGATCCATGATAGTCGTCGTCGTAGCCGTGGGAATGTGGGAATCCCCGCAGGGATTTCCAAGGGGTGTGGGAAGGGTGGAAAGCCGGCTTCTTGGCTTTCCATGCTTTCCATACCCCGGCATTTCCATGGCTTGTTTTTTGGGCCGCGCGCGAATCTCAGCGAATCACAAGGTCGTCTACGAGCATGAGTCCGAAGTCATACTCCATAGGTCAACCTTAGGTTTCCCTTCGACAATTCTGATTCCGGCTATAACGAAGCCCTTTTGCTTCCATTCTTCTCTTGTGGCATAGCCGCAACCGATCATGATGAAATTTCCCTTGTCGACCTTCACCTCGCGCAATTCAAAAGAACGCAGGCGGGGGTATCCAGTGCCGATAGTTTCTCGCATCGCAGAAACGAACTGCTCCTTGCTTAGATCGGGCGCATCTCGGTGTCCCAATAAGAGCTCGTTCTTCAGGCCGGACGTCTGATCTTGAATATCCCAAAGGTCGGCCCAATCCTGCTTGATTTGATCGTGCACGTACCGCTCAACGACGGGCTTCAACAAGGACTTCTGTTCTGGCGCCAATGTCGAATACGGGTCACTTGTGGCTCCAAGAAGGCCCAAGGTCATAAGAAGAACCGCCGGATAGACTAAAGCTTTCATGGCGCCAAATTATAGCGGACCCGGAGGTCTTGGGTATGTGCGGCCGAGAGAGTTAAGTGCGAATCGCAGGGCGGAACCGCATCTCCGAGCTGTTGAATTCGCCCAGTTCAGTATTGCAGAAGAAGACGCGGTGCACATCTTCATCCATCTGCTCAAGCCCAATCTCCTCGTTACGGAACACCTCGCTGACAAAAACGCGCCCCTTGTGCCAGCTAATATCCCCGCTGTTGTTCACTCGCCGCGTCTGAAATGATCTGGGATACACGAAGCTCGCTACTCTGCTTGGAAGCAACCGAGTGCTGGGCACGTAGATGCTTCCCGGTGTCTCATTGGCAAGCGCCTCATGCGGACGCTCGAAGTTGAATACCAGGCGGAAGCGATCGAACTTCTTCTGTTGTGCCGTCACCGTTCCCGCTGGCGGCTTGGCCGTATCTTCTTTCAGAGTGCGGTGCATCCGTTCATGTCTTCCGTTTTGCTGAGGGCGCCCTGGCTGAATGCGTTCGTGAACGATCCCGAGCTTCATCCATCCCAGCGATAACTTCGACAGGCCCAGTAGGCCGACGCCCGCGAATGGCGCTCCGTTATCCGTGCGGATACGCTCGGGCATGCCGAACTCTCGCATCGCTGCATCACAAACGGCGCTTACCTGGGCCAGGTCCATGCGCGCGACCGCCTGACACCGGATTAGAAACCGGCTGTGCGCATCTGTGATCATGAATGGATCGCATCGATATCCGTCGCCCGTCAAGAAGTACCCTTTAAAATCCATGCACCAAAGCTGGTTCGGCGCAGTCACCATCGAGAACGGTTGCGAACTGGGCGTGGCACGCCGCTTCTTCCTCTTCGGGTTAGTAAGTCCGGCACGGCTGAGGATCTGACCCACCGTACTTGCTGCCGGCCAGTCCACGTTGGGGTTCATGCGCTCCAGTCGGGCTTTAAGCTTCCTCGCTCCCCAGGAGGGGAAACGCTTCCGTAGCGCAAGGACTTCGTTCTCGATCTCGGCTGACGTGGCGTACGGGGAACTGTGTGGCGTGCGCGTCAGATCGAGCAGACCCTCAGGCCCAACTTCGTCGTAGCGCTTGATCCACTTATAAGCAGTTGGCCGCGAGATTCCGTACTCGTGACACAGATCGGTCACGGACATTTCTTCTTTTTGATAGCTCGATAAGAACTGCAAGCGTTGATCCACGGTTCGAGTCTCTTTCCAAGGCATAAACGCATCTTCATGCGTGAAGCCAAAGCTGGGAAAGCCAACTGTTCTCCGCCATGGTGTAAACCATGTCTCCGGTCTGTTTTGTAAAGCATTTCCCCGGTATGCTCATGAAATCGGCCCCTGGCATCCGACAGGGGGTGCAGAAAATATAGCCAGAAAGCTCCCAGGAGCTTCTGGAAGTTCATCGCCGCGGCGCTCAGGATGGCATTGAGTGCATCGCTGGCGACACCCTTAAGCCGATTGCGCTCCAACCGATGTTCCATCTTCAGATGTCCGATGCTGGGTTCGACCGCGGCACGGCGTTTCATCCATCGCCAGAGTGCTGGCGTCGTCCGGCCTCTTGCTCGTTTGTCGACATGCACCGTTGCTCAGCCCGTGTAGTCGTGGCCGCGATAGCCCATGTCCACGTGCACCTCACTAACGCGGTCGCCAATCAAGTTATTCACTCGCTTCATCTGTGCATTCAGCGTGTGGCCATCATACGGTTTGCCAGTGAAACTACTTGCACCAACGAACCATCCACCCTGGCTTGTAACTGCTACGCCGACCTTATTGCCGAACTCGCATTGCTTGTCCGCCTTACCTTTTGCAATGCACTCGACTTCCGGCTCATGCGCGCTGTAGATATTGTTCTTGTCGTGCCTTTGCTGGGTATGGATGCGATGCGCTGTCTCCAGTAATCGCGCTAACTTCTCGGTTGGCTTTGTAGCTTGCCGATCTATCTCACGAATAACGCGTCCTAACTGCGTGCGCAGTTTGCGCGTACAAGCCCGCGCCCGCTTAATCTGCCGCGTATGGGCGTAGCGGCTCGATTGCATCAGCAAGCGGCGGCCGACATGCTGATAACTCCGCTTGATCACCAGGCCTTGCTGGCGCGCCAACTTCACCAGCCGCTCCCGGCAGCGATTGTAGAGCCGCGCATCGGTGGGAAAGCGAATCGCCTTGGTTTGCACGGTCGTATCCACGTTGATGCGCTTCAGTTGCGCGCCACCGATGGCATCTATCTTGATCCCCGTCTCGATGGTGGCGCGGAGCATCTGCTCGGCCCCGCCCTCCCCCAACCGCTGGCGCCAGTGCGTCATGCTGGAGGCATCGATCGGCACCTGGTGCTGAAAGTAGCGCTCCCTTCCCCGTCGTCGACACAACAACAACGTTGAACCAGCAGAGCTGACTTGCCAGAAAAAGGCCTTCTCACAAGTCAGCAATGACAAGGCTCATTCATTCACCAATTCTGAGATTCTGCACTACGAACCCAGCAAGTCCTGCGGGACATATTCCCCCCGTTAACGAGAAATGCGGCACACGTGTCGCGCACGTCGTCGGTGCCGTCGCGCAGAAATGCAAAGACCCACTTCTGCTGAACGACATTCTCCGCCTCCTTGCCGCGTGCCCGAAGAATCTTCTCGGCCTGCGCGACCGCGCATTAATCCTGACGGGATTCGCGGGAGCGTTTCGCCGCTCGGAACTCTGTGCGATGCGATATCTGACCTGAGCTTTTCGGATTCCGGCCTCGTGATCAACATACCCCCTTCGAAGGCCGACCAGGAGCAGGCCGGCGAAAAAGTCGCGATCCCGTTTGGCGAGCACGAGGAGACTTGCCAGATTAAGTCGCTTCGCAAGTGGCTTACCGCAGCCAAGGTGAGGCCCAAGAGGACCGCTTTGTCATAGGCACACGCCCATTCATCAACATGGGGCAGGTGGGTGGCTCAACGAACTAATCCCGTTTTTGCGCGTTGCAACGGAACATGAACTCTTGGACGGGTAGATTCAGGAGCAAGAGGTAAAGCACAAAGCGAAAAGTGAGGCGACGAATGACCTGTGAAGCTCGCCGACTAGCATTCCTGGGCCTGGAGGTAGTTTGAACTAAATCGTTGGTCTCTGCGATCGCTGAGGGGCGACCCCAGCTTCCGGTTGGCGAACGATCCGATCCGAACTAAACGCTGGCTTCACCTCTGACCAAATCCACGCCTGCCGGATGATGACCAAGGTGCATACAGTTTCGATCGTCGCGAAGAACAGGTACTCAGGAAGAGCGGGCGTCCGGGCGCCGAAAAGAGGTGGAACGTAGGTCAGGAGACCGTTCACAAGGGTCAAGAATGCACCCGCGATGATATTTGCCAGACGGTTCGCTCTAAACGGAAGCAGTCGAGACGCCACAATCATGGCGATGGGTATTTCCATCAAGACCGCTGAACCCGCCAGGGCCCATGGTGGGAGATGTGGATGTGGGGCGTCGGCTACATTTAGCGAGCCAACAATATCCCACAGGGCAAGCACGTCCGCATACAGGTAGTTCAATAACGCGAAGATCCACAATAAAGACAACCGCTCCTTTGTGTCATGCATATCAATCTCCCGGGCTATGCAGGATATCTGAGTTGGGCTACCGATCGGAATTTACACTAACGGAGAACGCTTCTTGCCCATTTCACGCCGAGCCAAAACACATCCACTCTTGCAATAAGGTCCATTCAATCCTCGCGCAGCAACGTCATCGGATCGATCGACAGGGCGCGCTGAGCAGGGATCCATGTAGCCACCAGGCCCAGCAAAAGCATGGTCAGCACAACGCCTGCCAGGATCAGCGGATCGCGCGGCGTGGCTGTGTACACGATGAATGCAAGCACCCGGGAAGCGAGGACCCCAAGCAGCAGTCCTGCCGCTGAACCAATGGCGAGCAATCTAAGTGACCGTCCCAATGCCGCCTGCAATACTTCGCTGCGCCGCGCGCCGAGAGCCATGCGAATTCCCAACTCGCGCAGCCGCTTGCTCACCGAGTACGCAGCCATTCCAAACATGCCGGTTAACGAAAGCATTGCTCCCATCAGCCCGAGCATCCCCAGCGCCACTGTTGCCACGCGCGAGGGAAACATGGCTATATCCAGACCCTGGGTCCAGGTCTGGATGAACATTGGCAGGCCGTCATCGATTCCTCGCAACTTGATCCGAATCGCTCCCGCCAATTGTTGCGGGTCGCGCTCCGAGCGCACCACAAGGGTCGTCATTCCAGTGGGAGATTGCAGGAATGGAAGAAACATCGCCGGCCGCGGATCCTCGGTCATTTGATAGTATTTTCCGTCCTCGGCAATTCCGACAATTTGGACCCGTGTTCCTTCTTCTGTCTTGTAGTATTTGTCCAGCGCGTTGCTGACCGAGCCGAAAACCCTGCGCGCAAACTGCGCGTTCACGATGGCTACGCGTGGTGAGTTGCCGTCGTCCTGCCATGAGAAGCCTCTGCCGGCCAGTAACGATGTGCCCGCTGCACAAATGTATTCGGGAGATATCTTGTACACCTGCACATTCGCTGCAGCGTTCGACGTCCTCAAATCTGTCGTCTGTTCGGTGAAGACATCCGCGGTCTCCCCGCCTCCGCCGAGTGGGATTTCACTTACGAATCCCACTGACCTCACGCCGGGAATCGTCTGCAAGGCGTTGATCATGCGCCTCTGCATGGCGGGCACTTTATCGCCGCTGTAACCGGCCATGCTGAGAGTTGTATCCACCAGAATCGCGTTCTCGGGCTCAAAGCCGAAGTTGCTATGTATGGAGCGCGCCAGGCCGCGCACGGCGACCAGCGAAGAAGTCACCAGCACGGCACAGATGGCAATCTGCACCACCAGCAACACATCTCGAAGAGTAATCCGGCGGCCGGCGTTGCCCGCTATGATTCCAGTCGATCCTGCCTTGACCACCTCGTAAGGATTGGTGCGCAGTATCTGCCTTACCGGGACCGCGCCGAAGAGAAATCCGCTGGTCAAAGCCAAAAGCAGCGCGACCAGGTAGACCTTCGCGTCGGGGTACAGGGGAACGTGCATGGGGTATTCGGGAATTGGTTGCCAGGTGCTCAACTGGCGCAACAGTGCGACACTTCCCAGAAGTCCCAGCACGCCGCCAACGAGCGAAATCAGCAATGCCTCGGTAAGTACTGCGCGGAGAATGCGTGTGCGGCTCGATCCAAGTGCAAGGCGAAGGGCCACCTCGCGGGAGCGGTCTGCGGCGCGCGCGGCAAACAGGCTGCCCAGGTTGGCGCAGGCGGCCAGCAGAATCAATCCCGCCAGCAGCATCAATCCCGTCATGAATCCCTTCACCGCTGGCCCAAGCATGTCCCCGATAAGACTGGGACGGGCCAGAGAATAGGTCATGTAGGCATCGTCCTTGGGATAGGTCTTCTCCAGATAGGCCCCGATCGAGTTTAGATCGGCAATGGCTTGTGCGGGGGTCACTCCCGCTTTTACATGTCCGAGCACCATGAAAATGTTGCGCTGTCCGCGATTGCTCAGAAAACTTGGCCCATCCTCCCTGTTGACCATCGGCACGAAGAAGTCGGGAGAGAAAAACAGCAATGTTCCCCTGAAGTCAGGCGGAGTGACTCCCAGTACGGTGTACGGATGCTTGTTTACCTGAACGACGCGGCCCACAACGCCCCGATCGTCCTGAAAATGGCTGTGCCAATAGGCATACGCCAGCACCAGGTATGGTGCGCTGTTCGGGCCATGCTCATCGGCGACGTGGAAGAAGCGGCCTAGATACGGCTGAATCTTCATCGCATCAAAGTAGTTCCCAGTCACTTCGTAGCCCCAGACCTCGGACGGGTTCTTGCCTGTATCAAGCGCGACCTGGATGAGGATATATGCCGTCAAACCGTCAAAGCTGCGATTGCGATCGCGCAGATCGAGATAGTCAGGATACGATGTCGCCTGTTCTTTATAGCCGCCCCGCTCAATCGTGTAAAGGCTCTGCGCATCAGGCACATTCAGCGGGCGCAGAATCAGCGCATTCAATACACCAAACACTACCGCATTTGCGCCGATCGCAAGTGCAAGGGTCATGACGGCGGCGATTGTGAATCCGGGAGAGCGACGGAGATTTCGCATGGCAATGCGCACATCGGCCCAGATGGATTCCAGCGTAGGCCATTGCCACACCAGCCGGCTGCGCTCTTCCAGCAAAGTTCGGTTTCCGAATGCACGGCGCGCTGCCTGCTGTGCTTCCCGAGGGCTCATGCCCTCGGCCATCAAATGCTCGGCCCGCTCTTCAAGATGCAGCTGCATCTCTTCGGAGAGATCATCGTAGAGTCTGCGGCGGCGCAAGAAACTCGGAATCCATTCCATGGAAGGCCTCCTAACTGGCTGGGGATTTGCCCGGATTCAGGACGAGTGCAATGCCCTCAAACATGCGTTCGAAGCTGGAAATCTGTTGCTCCAGGTGGCGAAGACCTAAAGCCGTGATCTGGTAAGTTCTCACGCGGCGATTCGTGGAAGAGACACCCCATTCGGCCTTCACCAGTTTTGACTTGAGCAACCTCTGGAGCGCCGGATAAAGGGAACCCTCTTCGACCTGCAGCAGGTTGTTTGATCGCTGCTGAATGTGTTGAACCAACGCATAACCATGCGCCGGCTGGCGGCGCAACGACTCGAGGATCATCATTTCGAGTGCGCCGGGGAAGAGATCGCGAGGTTTACTGTCAGTCATAGGCCCTTTTACTATAGGCATAGACTAAACAAGTATGAGATCCTTTGTCAAGAAGAATTCAATCGTGGGCGCGATTCACTGTCGGTCAATGACGAGGTTGACCGGCTCCGAACATCAGAAAATCCCACTACCGAGAGAAGTAACTTCTGAGGCGGAGCATGCGTCTGAAACCATGGGACGAGCAGGCGCCTGTTCGCCGAGATGCCATATTGGCGTACCCGACGCTGGCGGAAGATCCGGTTGCTTGTTCTCGCCAGTGCCGGGAATTGTGGCACCTTACGTAAAGGAGAAGCCATGAAGGCATACGTCGTCGAGAGTGCAAACGGACCATTTCGCGAGGTGAAAATCCCCACACCGCAACCTGCGAGGAATCAGGTGCTGGTAAAGATCTGCGCAAGCGGCGTGAACCCGCTCGACATCAAGATTCGCGCGGGCGAAGGTGGACACGCGAAGCAACCGCTCCCGGCTGTGCTGGGGCTGGACATGGCCGGCATAGTCGAGGTGGCAGGCGCGGGTGTGACGGCGCTTCGGCCAGGCGACGAGGTCTTTGGAATGGTTGGAGGGGTTGGCGGGTTGCAGGGAACATTGGCGGAGTTCGTCGCTGTGGATGCAGTGCTGCTTGCTCGCAAACCGAAGGTACTTACCATGCGGGAGTCTGCCGCGCTGCCGCTGGTCACGATTACGGCCTGGGAAGGTCTTGTCGATCGCGCGCGGGTGCATGCCGGCCAGACGGTGTTGGTGCATGCCGGCGCAGGCGGGGTCGGGTATGCCGCTGCAGATTGCCCTGGCCCACGGCGCAAAGGTATTTGCCACCGTATCAGACAACAAGCGATCGATTGTCGAGGCAATGGGCGCGACCGCCATTGACAGGCAAGCATCGGTCGACGAATATGTTGCTGAGCACACGGGCGACGAAGGCTTCGACATCGTCTATGACACCCTCGGCGGCCCGGTGACGGACGCCTCTTTCGCTTCCGTCAAACGCTACACAGGCCATGTAGTTAGCTGTCTGGGATGGGGATCGCATTCGCTGGCGCCACTGTCTTTTCGTGCGGCCACATACTCGGGTGTGTTCACTCTACTGCCGCTGTTGACGGGAGTCGGACGTTCCAATCACGGGCTGATTCTTCATAGAGCAGCAGAACTCGCGGAGCAGCATCAACTCAAGCCACTGCTGGCTGAAGAGCAGTTCGGCAAAAAAGGTATTGCACGCGCCTACGATGCCGTAGCCAAAGGCAGCAAGGGTAAGGTGGTACTTGAGCTTTGATCGCCACAGTTTCCTCGCATCCGCCGTCGTGAGTCCAGCAGCCGTTCGTCGCAAGATCGCTTGGTTCGATTTCAACCCGCAAGCCAACATTTCGAGACACGAGCCTGTGACAGACATTCCAAATATCCCGCTGACCTCTCACCATCGCATCGAAGCGGACGGAGTCCACGTGTTCTATCGCGAGGCGGGACCTGCGGACGCTCCGGTCATCCTCTTGCTCCATGGATTCCCAACGTCCTCGTTTCAGTATCGAGAACCGATCCCGCGTCTCGCCGACCGATATCGCGTGATCGCTCCAGACCTGCCAGGCTTTGGCTTCACTCACGTTCCTGCGGAGCGCGGCTATAAATACACCTTCGACGCGCTGGCAGAGACGATCTTCGCGTTCACCCAGGTGCTTAGGGAATTGGCGTGTTTTGCAGCGCCCGCAACCAACTGTTTCCTATCACGCTGTTCAGCGAGCCAGCCCGCCTTAGATTGAATTGTGTACCACGAAGCTTTCGACGCATTCGCCGGAATAAGCAAGTGTCACTTCCGCATTACCCAAACCTTGAAGATACTCTGTTGCGGCCTGTATTGTCGGTCTGACAACGATTGTCGGGCATTGTGATTCGATAGCCGCCCGACGGACAACATTGGTATCGAGAGCCCGGGAGACCATCGAGGGATGAGGAGATCCAAGAATGGTTAGATCCTCTGCCCTCGACCCAGCTTCGCGCAGAATGATCGTCGCCGGATCTCCTTCGTGGACAAGAAAGATGGGTCGCATACTGTGAGCAGATTGATTGGGAACCAACGCGGATAGGCGTCTCTGGGCCATAGCTAGGGTGGATTCTCGCTGCCGTTCGCTCATGCCTCGGTGTTCAGAACGTGCAGCAGTGTCAACTGCGAATGGTTCGCCTCCGCCAAGGTGCTTGCGACGCCTGCAAGCAACAGGCTATCCAGTTGAAGCGAAGTTGCTAACATGACGCGACCGAGCGGAGTGTCGCATGCCTCTCCCGGATGTGTACGATGGCCGATGATGCAGACGGGAACTTCAAGTCCGGCTATCAGTTCTTCGGCAACAGACATTCCGACCAATCGCGCGATGCCGCTGGCGTTCCTTGTCGCAACGATGACTCTGTCGACCGAACTGGATTTGACGAGGGAAGGGATTTCCTTCTCGGGGAGCCCCTTTAGGACAATGGGCTCACACGTAATGCCTTCCCGCTCAAACTCCCTGGCTAGATCGTCCAGTTTTGCCCTGATGACTCGAAGTGCCGAACTCGGCACAACAAGCGCCGGGGTACAGTTGATTTCGGTAATCAGATACGATGGCGGAATCACATGGACGAGTAGAACTCTTGCGTGACTCAGTTTCGCCTGGTAGATCGCGTGCATGATCAGCGGATAGCCTTCAAAAAGGTTTGTCGCGACCAGAATTACCTCTGGGTTGCTCCAATGAACAGTTGCTGTCTGCGCCATTACACACCTCGTAAATATTGTCCTTCGTCTCTCTCCCGCATTCATTCGTGTGCGGGCAGACATATCTGAACGTGCATTTAGTCAGCCGAACCGAATTCCAATGAATTCAGTCTCTTTGGAAGTGTTGAATGGCTTGGCGCAACGGATTTGTCAAAGAATTCTGACAACGAAAGACAAATCCTCGGACACTCATCGGAGGCACCTCGCTTGCTTTCCTGAGGTATCAGCACCTTAGTGGTAGTCTTCGTGTGACCCGGCACATGCACTAGTCCAGGCGTGTGATCGCGGAGATCGGGGCGGCCATAAACAAAGAGGCTGAAGACTAGGTAGTGCTTCAGCCGGGAAGTCGGCGCTTCGCAATTGCCGCAGAGAAACGGCGTGCGAAGCGGTTGTTCGACGTGTGCTTGAGCGAGGGCCGATTGCGAGTGGAAGCCTGGAACAGTTTCATATGCAGTTTGCGAGGTTCAAGAGATGACAGACGATAAGGGAACACCTGAAGACCGCGCGACCCGCACGGCACCGCACGATCGGCCGGACAACCAGTGCGAATGGTCTCCGCTGAAGAATCTCCAAGCTGTGCTGTTAGTAATAGGAATCGCGTCGGGTGCGACTTATGCAGCGGGGCAAATTGAAGGCCGGATAGCCTCGCGGTCATCGATCGAGACATTCGATCACGCCGAGCCGACGGTCTCAGACGCCCGAAATCCGCCGCAATGATATCGTCGTCCGCCCGGGTAAAGGCAGGCTCGAAGTCACTGAGTGGGTTCCCGCCCGGGATGGTCGTGCCGGGCTCGAACTCGTCATCCTCATCGACGACGCAGCCGATGCACACGTCTGCACTATGACTATCTCCGTGCTTCCATCAAGTCCCAGCCGGCGAGCACTTTGGTCAGCGTCGCTTATATGAGGAACGCAATCGCGCAAATCAGCCAGGACCTAACTGCGGATCACAATCAGGCAGCACAGGCTTTGCGCACGCCCCAGGGATATCACGGAGCCTATGGTAGTGTGCTCCAGCGGGCGAAAGCCCCGGCAATATCTCGGTACAACCCATGTTCGACAAATCCCCCTCCATTCCCCCTATGCCCATGGTGACCTGGATTGGACGTTCGGACAAAAGACCAAGGAATTGTGTTGGTCTTTGGTAGAGGCTGGACGATTTGACGCCGTCGGATTGTCAGAGAATTCGGACGGCGGAAGACAAATCCTCGGACGCAGACCCGAGGCGCCCTCCCGTCCTTCCTTACTAATCAGGGGTTTACCAGCTGAGCTCGTTTGGTGCTGCGCATGCATTAGTAATGGCGTGTGTTGCTCAAGGCAAGCACAGAGAGAGGTACAAAATGAAAATCCAGTCGATGTTTCGCAACTTCAGTCTGGCCGCCTTGGCGCTTGCTTTGGCGACCGGCTCGAGAATCGCCTTCGCGCAAACCGCCGATTCGGAACAGATCTCCAACCTTTTGAAGCAGGCGAAGAGCCATGCGGTGCTCGCCGAACGGGATCTCGAAACACTGGAGTCCTATTCGAGGTCCGAGGTGGGTCGGCAATTGCACGCCGCGCAACTTGAACGGATCAAGGAGCACGTCAACGAGCTTGGCCAGTTGAACAGGCAGCTGAGCGTGGCTCGTGCGGAGGGATCCGCATGGCAACAGACGGCAGTCGATCAGGTAGACGCATGCCTCCGGGAACTGGCGGATCTGCTAACGGCCACAATCAATCAATCATCTGAATGACAATCCGTCCCAGGTCCATATGCAAGTCTTTCAGGATTACATGAAGGCAAATTATGAACTGACAGGCAGACTCGCAAAGATGATCGACGACTTCGTGGACTACGACGAGGCGAAGTCGACGGCCGATTCGCTGGAGCAGAAGCTGGAGCTTCCAGTTACTGCGAGCACCCAGTAGAGCCAATCCCCTGCTTTCGGAGTCTTCAAACGAACGGCAAGTCTGATGATTTCCAACGCCCCAGCCTGGCCATATTCGTAACCGCGGGTGAAAGGCATAGCCAGAGGCAGAAGCACGGGCTAGTAGCAAGGATCTGAATAGACTCCGCTGGTGCGTCACCTTAATACGTGACGCACCAGCGAGGCAAAGCGCCGGACCAATGCCACCGCCAAAGCAAATTAAGGCAGAGATCTGCACTGTTCCCCGCATTTGCCGCGCAAAAACCGATTCATAACCAACAATCGACAAGGAGAAATCGCCATGAGACTCACACAGCTTGGAATCAGTCTTACCACCGCGCTGGCATTTGTAGCATTGATGCCCGCCTTGTTGAACACCCCGCGTGCATTTGCCGGCACAGACGGTCGAGAGGCAACGAATCAGAGTGACTACCGAATTCAGGTGGACCTCGGACATCAGCTGAACAAGGATCGATTCAAAGTCGTTCGCGTCTCGGTCGAGAACGGCGTGATTACCCTGACAGGGAATGTGGCGCTATTCGCAGACAGTGAAGCGGCCGAAAAGAAAGCGACCCATACGAAGAAAGACATCGCTGTCCGGAATGAGATCCGCATCGCAGGGCCGCGGGTGTCCGACGAAGATCTTCAGGCAACACTCTTGAAAAAACTCGAATACGATCGCGTTGGGTATGGGACTACCGCGTTCAACGCGATCAGCGTCAGCGTCAAGAACGGAGTCGTGACGCTCGGAGGACATGCCTATGGACTCATGGATAAGTCTTCTGCGCTCGCGGTCGCCAGCTACACTCCTGGCGTTCAGGATGTGATCGAAGCGATAGTAGTGGATCCCGTATCTTTGATGGACGACCGGATTCGCATGAATGTCGCACGTCTCATCTACGGCTACTCGTCACTTTTCAAGTACGGGATTGACCCAGGCAAGCCGATCCGCATCTCTGTACAGAACGGTAATGTGACCCTGTACGGCACTGTAGACTCGCAGTCTGATAGGGACCTGGCAGGCATCCGTGCCAACAGCGCGGCGGGAGTCTTCAAGGTGACCAACTAATTGCAAGTCGAAGCTGCCAGCTCCGAGCGCAATTGAGAGTCGATCAAGTATGCGCGACTTCACGCCCCGCCCGATGTTTGCGGCGGAGCATTTTGCTGAATGATACAAATTAAGTCATTAGTTGGCCGCCAGGATACGCTCTGGCAGAATGAGAACGGTGGCCCATTTTAAAGATCGTTTTACACCTTGCGGTTGCTGCACGCCAACGCGCTTTAGTATAGCCGGAGTGTTGGCATAAAGTTCAAGAACATCGTGAACGGGAACCCAGACTCAGGTTGACGAGAGAGCGGAAGATTGCATGGACATCAATATTCAAACTGGAACCCTCCTAATTTTGATCGCCGCAATTGTTGCCATGCTGACCCGTCGACTTCGGCTCCCTTAGAGCGTGGGCCTGGTTACGGCCGGGATTGTTCTTGCGCTCTTGCCATTTGCGCCGAAGGTTAACCTTTAGAACCTCATCTTCACCGCATTACTCCCTCCGTTGCTTTTTGAAGCGGCTTTCTCCATTCATTGGGACCAGTTGCGTCGGAACTTTTCCGTCATCATCGAGTTGGCGACCCTCGGTGTTCTGCTCTCTGCGAGCTTGACAGCGACGGGGATGCACTATCTGGTAATTTGGCCTTGGACCGATGCTCTCGTGTTCGGCGCCCTCATCGCTTCGACCGATCCTGTTTCAGTCATCGCAACTTTCAAGGAAGCGAAAGCTCAGGGCCGATTGCTGGTTCTCATCGAGGCTGAGAGCCTCCTTAACGATGGCACCGTCGCGGTTCTTTTCGGCGTGGTTATCGCTGTTGCTTCAGGACAGTATCTCCGGCCGATTGAAATGGCGTACACGCTTCTTGAGACAATCACGGGCGGCATTCTCTGCGGTGCGTTGGTCGCGTCCGGTGCCCTTCTGCTTGCTTGGCGAACCAACGATCATCTCGTTGAAATCACTATTACAACCGTCGCCGCCTATGGGTCCTTTCTTCTTGCGGACCATTTTGGCTTGTCGGGCGTCCTTGCAACAATAAGGTCGGGACTTGTGACGGGGAACTTCAAGTCAATAGAAGCGATTTCCGCGCGAGGAAAAGAAGCTGTCCAGGCATTCTGGGAATACGCTGCCTTTGTTGCGAATTCGCTTGTGTTTCTTCTGATTGGAATGCACGAAGTCCGTCAACATTTCGTGGCGATGTGGCTTCCAGCCCTGATCGCGATTGCTTTGGTAACGCTCGGTCGGGCAGTTGCGATTTATCCATGTTGTCTTCTTTTCGCGCATTCGGCCTTGCGTGTCACATCGAAACACCAGCACGCCCTCTTTTGGGGCGGCTTGCGGGGAGCGTTGGCGTTGGCGTTGGCCCTTGGGCTCCCCTCTGAGGTACCGCTGCGGAAATCAATTATTGCGATCAGTTTTGCTGTTGTCGCCTTTTCTGTATTCGTACAGGGTCTGTCCATGGTGCCGTTTCTTCGCAGAAAGCGAGAAATTCCGAGTTGAAGGATGCTATGTCCGGCGTTCACCATCGCTCAGTTCGTTCGCGACTGCGTATTGTATTTCACCTATAGATGCATCAGCTCGAGGGATACCGAATGGAGAAAGTGCTGCCTGAACTTTGGCTTGGCGCGAAAAGGCTCTCCGAAAGCTCCTCCATGTTTTCCCCAGGCGGTCTGAGGCCATGAAAAGGGTGAGCGCTCCGTAAAGCCCATCTTGTTTTGATCTTCGGCAGAGTTCAAGCTTATGGAATGAAGCAATCCAGTGCAGAACTATGGACGAAGTGGCGAGGCCTGATATCAGAGCAGAGGCAGAGCGGT
>Ga0302140_10003986_pt1 | contig 18803 bp, 15 predicted proteins | sample I_Bog_E1_1_FD_202095 | JGI IMG/M metagenome (GOLD analysis project Ga0302140, IMG submission 202095) | Peat permafrost microbial communities from Stordalen Mire near Abisko, Sweden - I_Bog_E1_1 | ecosystem: Environmental > Terrestrial > Soil > Wetlands > Peat | place: Sweden: Abisko, Stordalen... | reverse complement strand
CCAGCTCTATTGTGCAGGGCGATGGCTTAGAACCTCATATCCGCGCCGTCTACGAGGGCCAGCTCGCTACGCCCGCAGCCGCTATCGACAAAATTCAAACCGTACTCGATACCGGCCTCACGCCCGAAATCGTTGTCGTCCATAGTGCGCCGGAGTTCGCCCTCCAGAACACCCTAAGCCGGTTCGATCGCGAAGGCCGCGGATCGAGCGCACACGCTATGGCCACCATTCACGCCCAGCTCCCCACCGGCCTCGGTGCGATCCGCGACACCTTTGGCGACCAGGTGAAGCTTACCGTCTTCGACCGAACCCCCGGGCTTAACAACACCATCAAATATGATGGATGGGATGCCTTGAGCATCCTCGAGAAAGAAGGGTCCTATGACGAAATCCGCAAACGGCTCACAGATGCCATCGAACAACATCGCGAAGCAGGAACCATCTCCGAGGAAGCCTATCGTCAGGCAGCAGGTTTATCCCCGCAAGCCCGGCCCCGATCCACAGATCGAGAAAATGCTCAAGACCCTGAACAGCTTCGAGAGGGAAGAGACTCCCAGCACGTCGAGCACCACGGAGCACTACGCTTCTGGCAGGAACGGGACGAGCAGACCGGCGTAACCGTCAAACATGCGGCGGGGCGCTTAGACCTGCCGCCGCGCGGCTCTCAGGCGCGCGACATCGGGGCGCAACGCGCCCTCTCCCAAGGAACGGGCTATCACGCTGGACATCTTATCGCCCATCGCTTTGGCGGTCCCGAGATCGCCGGCAACCTAAGCCTGCAAAACAACCTTATGAACCAGGGTGGCGGCGCCTACTTCAAACAAGAGCAACGATGGGCTGAGGAGCTCCGCGCCGGCAATGCCGTTGCCGTCCATATCCGCGAAGTTTCGCGCGATGACGCATCCCCCGCATTCCAATACCGCGAGATCCAGACCGTCATCACAAAACCGACCGGCGAGCTCACGCGAGAGACAATCGCATTCCTCAACCCTGAGACAGAGAAGGCGCGCCAGTCCACTGGCCGCGTCGTCCCCGAGGTCGAAGAACCGGCCACAATCATCAACCTAGATCCGCACAGGCGAACAGAACCGGAGCACGAGCGGTAATAGGGGCCACTACACCAAACGTTCGAAATCGTACGCTAACGGCGAGCGTCGCACTCAGCGTCTGCGCTTGCTTCCGGATTGCTGAGACGCCGTTTTTCGGCACGGGACCAGCCCACGCCCGATACGTATCGAGAGACCCCCAGGCTCCGGGAGCCTCCCCGACTCCAGTTCGGCGGCGGAGCACAAGATTCCAGCCGCGATGCCGACTTCATGGTACGAATCTGTCCGTAAAGTGATCGGGATCTCCGAAAGCGGGCCAGCGTAGTTGGCTCCCATACGACTAGTTAGTCTTAACTGGAGCGATAATGGACGCCAGAGATCACGACGATGCCAATTGACGACCCGGGTTCGGCACTCGCTGCCCTGAATGATGCGGAGGAACGGTCGCAGTTTCTTCCGCAAAAAGTACCTATCACGAATGCTCTTGGCGCAATCTTCGGCGTGGTCGCAGCCGCGACAACAGGCGCTAACGCTGTAGCGTGCGCGACAGCCGCAGGTTTTCTTACGGTTGCAGCAAACATCGTCGCGTCAGTCGGAGAACGGAGACAGCGAGAGTTTGTTTCATGTCTTCACGACGAATTCCGCCGCAGATCCGTCACGCCGGAGATGCTGGAGGAAAAACTCAAGTCCCGAGATGAGAATTTCCACGAATTACTGGCCGAAGCAGTGGTTCGGGCGTCGGAGGCAAAATCAGCTGAGCGTGTACGTAGAATCGCGCATCTCTTAACGACGATCATCTTCTCTACTGACAATCTGCAAGTGGAAGAGGCACGAGTAATGCTGGAAATCGCCGGGAGCCTGTTCGATATGGACGCCTTCGCGCTCGGCAGAATGTACGATGCCCAGCACGGCGACATCGAGCGGCGACAGGGACACCCTGAATTGAACGACATCACAGCAACCTGGAGAATGCTGCGCGAGGGCCATAAAGAGTTTCGTGAAGGCACCATCAACTCCTCCTGCTCGCGCCTTCAGTCCCACGGTCTCGTAATGCGAGTAGAACCAGGCACGGGCCAGTTTGATCTTCAGACTTATGTCTACGCAATAACCGAGTTCGGAATTAGATTTTATAAATGGTGCCTCAAAGATCTTAACTGATTGCTAGGTAGGAAGAGATCATGCCAAGTCTGCGTCAGCGATTTGAGTCCTTCATAATCGAGATATGGCTGACGACAATCCATTCCACAAAGGGGCGAAGCCTGGTGAGGTCTTCGAGACCCCTTTGTTCCGGATGGAACGTTCTGGCCGCTTCATCAAAATTGAGACGCATCGGACGCCTGAACAACAGGCCACGCTCGTGAAAAGCGTCGTCGACAATCGACACAGGCTAGTAGAACGCGCTACGGAGTGCCGCGCTGAACTGAAGGCGCTGATCCACCGCTTCAGCTCATTGGACATCCTGGCTCACCAGATTGCCCAGGACATGCTGCGCGACCCTAACCAATACCGGGAGATGGATTCCGAACTGCGTCCCCACCTAATTGAGTACCTGGCGTTGCTCGAACTGGAAGACGCAGAGTACGAAGTAAGAGCTATCGAATCGCCATCGCCTAGCGATGTAGCGAGAACTCGCGAGCTGCTGGAGGAGATTTTCGACGCCTTCAAGTGGCAGATCATGACCGAGCATATTACCGTAGAGAATCAAGGCGCGCTGAACGTCCAGCAGGAGCTCCGATATCACGCGTTGATGTACCACGTCTTCGTTCGGTCTCCCGCGTACCACCATCACTGGGTCGAAATCCTTACAGCACTCTTCAGCTCGCCACGGGTTGCTGCGTGGCTGGGAGAGAGCCATCTTCAGATCGACGATGTTCTGAAGTGTGTGGATTGGCTAGGTGGCCTCATACTCCACCGGCTCCATGAACGGCTTCGAGCCGCACGAGTGGAGGAGGTACGCGTTCGAGAACAGATAGCGAAGCTGCGCCGAGGCGAAAAAACTGACTTTGAGCTTCCGCCAATTTTCCAGCAATTAGCACAGGAGAGTGGGAAAAATCGCGCTTTCAAGCTGGAGGCCATCCTCCAGCATTGGGCGCTATACGCCGTTGGCACCACCATGACCATCGGGCACAAGGAACTGAGCGAATACGCAGAGGTCTCACTGGAAGCGGCGAAGGCTTTTCTCGAAGCCTTCTCCATGCCTTTCGGCCAGCCGGAAACCGCAGACTCATTCCCACGCGCTACCCATCCATTGCAACAAACTCCGCTGATTCGCTACCGAGAGGATTCTTACTTTCTCGCGGCGCCTAACCTTCTGGCCTGGTCTGTGAAGGCGAATTTCGAGGCTCGGTTGAAGTCGGAAACCGGAGCTCCCTGGAAAAACTACCAAGAAAATCGCGCGAAGTTGGTCACACGGAAGGCGTTGAACTACCTGGGTGCCGTTATGCCCAGTAGCCAGCAATTCGAGGAGCTCTATTACGAGTTCGAGGGCCAGCGTTTCGAGCTCGACGGTTTGCTGCTGTTCGACCGCTACGTCCTCTTGTTGGAGGCGAAAGCCGGTGGTGTTTCGGATGCTTCGAGGCGAGGTGGGACGAGGGCTTTGGAAGCCGATTTGAAAGACTTGGTTCGCGATCCCTCGCGGCAGGCGGAGCGCGCCAGGAAGTTCATCCTTACCGAGGACGCTCCGACATTCAAAACCAAGGACGGTCACACCGTGGTCATCGGCAAAAGCATCGGCCATGAGGTCGTCACGATGGCTCTTACGCTCGACAATCTCGCGATGTTCACCAGCGACATGCAAGAAATTAAGAAACTGGGTCTGCTTGCGCCGGACTCTATCTCGTGGACGGTGTACCCTCCCGACCTTCGCATCATCACGGAGCTACTGCCTAGCCCCTCGGAGTTCTGGCACTATTTTCGTTGGCGGCGTTCCCTCATTGGATTGAACAACGTCTTCGGCACCGACGAAGTGGACTGGCTGGGGATTTATCTTCAGCAGGGACCCGGCGAGGAGAGCCTTGCGCCCGAGTCCTACCAACTAACTTTCTCCTCGTACACGACAGAAATGGATGACTACTTCCTTCACCAGTCCGGGGAGAGATCGAAGCCGGCGAAGCGCCCCGAACGGCAGATTCCGCCGCGGATGCGAGCGCTGATTCGGGATATGGAGGATAGCCGCTTCATGATTTTTGGAACAGATCCCAACTGGCTCGCCCAACTCAGCAAGCGTTCTGACTCCAAAATTACGATGATTTCAATTCCGGCAGCATCGGTGGTGAGCATTAAACAGGAACTGCGCGATGCAGGGGTCACGGAATCAGTAGTTTTCCCCGATCTAGATGGCCTTGGCCGCGAACTCAAGCAAAAGTGGAATGCGAGGCGCTAGCTGGGGTCACTACACCAAACGTCAAAAATCGTACGCTTGTGTTCACCATTTTCTTGCCGCCCCCTAAACACCATACACGCTCTGAAAGCGAGGCGTGGGCTTACTCACGATTTCGGCGGCGTCACTTCTTGTGGCGTCGCGGGCTGCAGGTTGAAATACTGCCGCATGCCGATCATGAGCCCGTGCTTCTTGTTCACGAGGCCCATCAAAAACCACGCGCTTTTGTTTAGATATCCCAAGTCCTCTTCCAGCGATGGTAGCGGTGTGCCGAAGCCGTTCTCGTGAATCATGTTGTGACGCTGGCCGTCGAGCTTCTCGATTCGGGAGCGGTCGTATGTGTAATTGTTGAGCGGCGCGAAATCCTTCGGCGGCGGACAGAGCTTGAACAAGAGGTCGATTTTTGTGAGAAGCGACTCGCGACCAATCTGCTTGAGCCGCGCCTCGATCAGCTCGGCCCGGATGTCCTCGTACGATTTCGCTTTGAGGTCTTTGACACCGACCTTTCGGTCGTCGATTTGGCCTTCCCATGCTGCGGGATCGACCATCGCGCACACTTTGAGATAGGACCACGCGGCATCGTCCACGATGGATTGTGCAAAGACAAGGGATGCCGCATCGATCGCTGCCGATGCGCCGCTCAAGACGAGCTGTGTCACCTGGGTTTGCAGTAGGTTCATCAATTCGGGATTCATCGGCTTATCGGCATCCCCGAAGATTTTTCTGAAGTCCGGATTAGCAGACAGCACTTCCATCTGACCGGCGTGATACTCCTGCATAGCGAATGGCGCGATGCTCCCCGTCACCGTCTGGAATTGACGGATTGCGCTGATCACGTTCCAGTTGTTATTGAATCTGCGGAATGTCTCGGTGAAGAGTTCTTCGGCTGTCGGCATCATCTGGCTCCTCGTTTCAGCGCCTCGTACTACTGCGGCGTCAGCTTTAGCGTACGATTTTTGACGTTTGGTGTAGTGACCTCGGTTATGCGTTGGGGCTGAACCGCCCTACTGTTCCATTGCTCCCCATACCCCAAACTCGTCAATTCCCCGGAATGGAAATACTCGCGAGCGGGGGATCGATTGCTGCGCTTGCGGGCGATACCTTTGAAGCGAGAACCCGAAGCCCTTTCGATTCGGACGACTCGTTTTTCTATTCGGTCGCCGGCGGCCAGGCAGATCTCTACACCTTCAACACCTTGGAAGAAGCTGCTCGTTTTGCGAAGGGCAAGATTGAGGTGTTGATGGCGATCGAACGCAGCATTGATAGCAACCAGGCACACGCGACTGAATCCTTAAAGATCGCACCCATTGCCGTTCCGAACCCCGGGCGACGCAGGAAGCGGGCCTGATCCCGACGATCAGGCTGGCAGCACGTCCGCCATATCGAAGCAACAGACTTGGCGTTTGGTCGCAGGGCACTTCATTAGTCCGTCTCGATCCTCATCCGAGCTGTTTCGATAGCTTTGTGCAACTTCTCCCGAAGGACCGCAGGAGGAGGCAGAACCGTTAAGTATTCAGCGACGTGGATGCCGGCTGACCCAAGTTCCAGTAGCTCGATCTGTTCCGTGTTCTTCCCGGCGCACAGAATGATACCCATCGGGCTCTGCTCGCCCGCTTCCGTTTCGTGCTTAGCCAGCCAACGAAGATAGAGCTCCATTTGCCCCTTGTAGTCAGCCTTGAAGCTTCCCTGCTTGAGCTCCACAACGATCAAGCGTTTCAATTTGCGGTTGTAAAAAAGAAGATCGATGTAGAAGTCTTCCCCGTCGAGCTGAATACGTTTCTGGCGAGCTACAAACGAAAATCCCGAACCCATCTCAAGGAGAAAAGTCTCCAGTTCGCGCAGAATGGCGTCCTCAAGATCACGTTCTAGAAATCGGTCGGAGAGACCTAGGAAGTCCAGAATGTAGGGATCTTTCAGGAGCATTGCCGGCGTCACATCGCCGCGGCTGCGCAGAACTGCGAGTTCCTGCTTCACGAGTTCGTCGGGCTGTTTGGAGAGCGCGGTGCGCTCATAGAGCATGGATTCGATACGCTCATGAAGCGTGCGGACGCTCCACCCCTCGATGCGACACATCTCGGCGTAGAAATCGCGCTGATGGGGCTTAGCCAACGGGAGAAGTTCCCGGAAGTGGGACCAACTCAATTGTCGCCACAGCGTGGCGACAATTGCTTCGTCGGGAAACGCCTCCGCAAATTGCATCATCCTGTGAAGGTTTTTCTGTTCAAAGCCTCGGCCGAAGTCGGCTACCAATTGTCGCGACAGCGTGGCGACAATCTGCTCTCCATAGGAGGCGCGTTCGTTCCCCAGGACCTCGCGCAGGATTCGATTCCCGATCTGCCAATAGAGCGCGGTGAGTCCAACGTTGACGGCTGCCGCCGTCTGCCGGCGAGCCTCTTCAATCAAACTCCGGATCTCGTTGAGGAGATCTCGGGAGCCACCAGGTTTCAGTTCCAGCTCCACTTTTGCCATCCCTATCGTTTTACTATGCCGATCTCGCCCACAAGCGATTCGCGTATAGGTAGCGTTTCGCTTAGAGCCCCTGCCATTCCAAGGACTTCTCACCGAGCCTCAGCGGCTCGCTTTCAATGCCCCCGCGACCGATGAACGCGGGATGGTCCGCCACTATACGCTGATCCCAGCGGACTTAGCCCACCGGCTCCCGCTCTTTGTTCAAGGAGGAGAGACGATGTTTCAGTTCACCTACAAACGCTAAGCCGCCGAGCGGGTCAAAGCCCTGCCGGCGAAGCCTAGTAAATTACTTCACCCGAGTCGGGCTAGGATTCTTCCTGTCGAGTCCGGCGCGATAATCTACGCCTTTCATCTCGACCACGCGGCACAATTCGAGGAGGCGTGAACGCATGCGCTCGCCGATGCGATCGCCGAGCGTATCCTCCTTCATGCCTCCGGCCCCCGGTGGCAGGACCGCGTAGTTGGTTGTGATGATCGTAGTCCGGACGGCGTTATAGCGAGCGTTCAGGACGAGTGAAACAGTGTCCCAAACCCACTCGCTCGGGCGGATCGCCCCGAGGTCGTCCAAGATCAGCACCTCGGCGTTCATGATCGGCGTGAGGATTTCCATCTCGGTCGCGGAAACTTGTGGATTGTAGGAATTCTGAATGGATCGAAGCAGTTCCCGATAGTCGCAGAAGACGCCTTTGGCGCCTCTCTCCTCGATGATCCATTTCAAGGCGCTTGCCGCCAGATGTGTTTTCCCGCAACCGATGGATCCAGTCAGGAGTATGCCGCGGGTCTCCATCGGGTATTTTTCGGCGAACATGCGCATCAGCATGTGCGCTGCCAATAGAGACTTGTCAGCACCAGGATAATTGGCTTTGAAGTTCGCAAACGTGCAGTGTGCGTAACGGTCGGGAATCTTAGCTTTCGAAAGAACCGCAGCGATTCTCTTTGCGTCCTGGCATTCGCACGCTTTGGATACCCAGTGGCCCTTAACCTCCACCCTCACGAGGCCAACGCCGTCACACTTCGGGCATTCTACTGGTTGTTGAACAGTACTCGTTGAGCGTTCTCCTTGCACCATTCTTCGAAGCACGGAAGCATGAGCTGATCACTCAATTCCTTCACAAGTCGGTTTCGCGCTACTTTGCCGTTTTTTCTGCCTTCGCTAGGTTAAGGCCTACCTATGGGACCGCCACTGTTGCCAGATTCGCTGCATTTCCTCCTTGAAACCCTGATCGTCGGGATATCGCTGTTCCGCGCGAATGAGATGCAATACCGTGAACATATCGTCGGCGATACTCTGGTCCACGTTCCACAAATCGGTGATGTCCCACCCGCCGTTTTCGGCGGCGTTATGCCAGGCCAATAAAAAGTCGGCTACACGGCGTGATTGGCCGGTATCTCTTTGCGCAATCTCGATAAGCCGCGCGAGAGCTTCGAGACCAGCTATCGATTGATCATGCTTCGGCATACTTGCCTCACAGTCCTAGATTATCGTTTACTGCAACCGCGATCTCTTGCTCCGAACCAAGATATCGTTCCGTGGTCTGGATCGAGGAGTGGCCGAGGAGGAACTTGATCTGTTCGAGGTCGCCGCCGCTCTTCCTGCAGAGCTTGGCGCAGGTCCTCCTCATGTCGTGGGCTCCGAACCGTTCGATCCCAATCTCCTTGGCCGATTGCTCGACCACCGACCACACCGCCCAGTCGCCCAGGCTAGCGCCCACTTTGCCGCCCTTCGAGATCGAGCGCAGCAGCCGGCCGTCCTCGATGCCGGCGGCGGTCATCCAGGCATTGATTCCCTGCTTAATCCAGACCGGGACCGCCACCGTACGAATGCGTCTTCCCTTCCCTTCAAGATCGGCCAGCACCCAGCGGCCTTCCCGGAGCTGGATGGTCTCGACATCGAGGGTAGCCAGCTCCTGCCGGCGAAGCGCACAGCCGACCAGCAGCGCAAGGATCACATAATCCCGCTTGCCTTTGAGTGTCGAGCGATCGGGAACGGCGAGGAGTTCCTTCGCCTGCTCCCGCGTCAGCCAGTTCCCCAGCCGGGTCCCCTTCTGCCGGATGTTTGGGACCCCCGACAGGCTCGCCGCATCCTCCACCCCGATCAGGCCGTTTTGCCGCGCCTCCGCGACCAGCTTCCGGACCGCCGAGAGACGGACGTTGACCGTGGACGGCGCCAGGGCCTCCATCGAGGCCCGGTACTCCATAAATAAGGCACGCGTGAGCGGCCGACCGGCCGCGAGCGCAAAGAGATCATCGAGGGCCTTGGCGTAGTTGCGGCGGGAATTTGGGGATGGTACGGAGTCAAGCACCATCCGGCGAAGCCTCTGCTGGGCTTCTACGAGGCCGTTTTCCGGCGCCTGAGTGCTCTCACCATCAGGAGCCCCGGAAATGAGCGAAATCTGCACGCGGCAATTATAGCAACGACAATTTACATTGTCGTGGGTAATTATCTGTAGTCACTTGTAGCCTCACAGGAGAGTTTTTGGCAGGTGTGCCAATAATCCGGGTATCCTGAAAGGGCTGGAAAGCTGAGGTTTTCGATGGGTCGTCCCGTCAAATGGTCCCGCGATCTGCACTCCATCCGGGAGCGCGCCGCTCATGCGCGTACCGAAACCTGGGGCCGCGTGGACATTGAAGAGCTCTTCGGCGTCGGCCGGGCCACCGCCCAGACCCTCATGAGGGCCATCGGAGAGGTGCAGCCCGTCGGCGGAGCCCACTTCGTGGAACGCAGTTCCCTGCTCAGCTTCCTTGATGCCATGATCGACGCGCCGGATTTCGACCTGGCGTTGCGATCCCGAGTCCTCGAAGCCGACGCGCCTCCCTCTCCTAAACCATTGAGAATTGCTCTGCCAGCAGATCTCCGGAGCGTTTTGCTTCGCGACCTTCCAGCCAACATCACTCTTTCTCCAGGCCGACTGGAGATTACTGCAGATTCCACAGTCGGTATGCTTGAGAGTTTGGCCCTTCTTGCCCAGGCCATGCAGAACGATCTTGTTCAAGTCCAGGCAGTCCTTGACCCACCCCCAGCCCCACCTCACGTTGAAGATGATGATCTTCGAGCTTTCCTGGCGGAACTGCGAAGTGCTAGATAAAGGCCTCTCCTTAACAACTTACCTTCAAAAAAAGAACATGTGGGCTGTCAAAATTCCCCAGCTCACCGCGCCTGGAAGACAGATGCAAAGACTCCGCATCGTTGGTTTGAGTGACAGGTGCACGATTCGCTTACAGGTGGCGTTTCGCATACTGGTCGTGTTTCGCGCACTGGGGCGGTGAGCGAACCGCCTACTGCCCTGAAAGCGAACCGCTTATGGGACCTGGGAGTGAAGTGCTGACAGGACCTCTAAGCATGTCGCTCACACTTTATAGAGAAGATTGTAGAGAAGTTCTTTAGGAAACAATAAAAGGACAGAAAGGATAGATAACGACGACGACGTTCTCTTTGTCTTTATTTGTGGGAGGCGGCCTGTTGCTTAAATATGTTCACTCTGTCATGGGTTTGTACTTTGGGTACCCACTGGGGCCTGCCGCCGCTTACTATTCAATCACGATGTCTCCGCGCAAAAGAGTACGCAAATCCGACAATTTGAGGACTTCTGAGGTTGCGTCTGTACTTGGGATATCACAGCGCACCCTTTTGCGCCGGCTTGCGGCCGGTATCTGGCCGGAACCAATGCGAGATCCCGAGAACAATTACCGAATGTGGCGCCCCGCTGAAGTGCAGCAATTGAGAGAGGAACTTGAGAGAGAGAGACAATGAGTCTGAAAATTGTAGTTTCGAATCAGCGGGGCGGAGTCTCCAAAACAACAACCAGTACCACTCTTGCTCGGGAGTTCGCGGACCGCGGCAAACGCGTCTTGGTGATCGACACCGATCCCCAGGGTTCAGTCAGTAGCATTCTGAATCTCAAGCCTGAGTATGGACTTTACAACTTCGTAATTGAACGACTCATATTCGACGATTGCGTCGTTCGCGTGAGCGACAATCTGCACGTCATGTGCTCGAACCGCGAGACCACCAAGGTGGAAACAATCTTGATGGGCAATGTCGCAAGGGAGCACGCATTCACTCAGATATTTTCCTCTGTCGACAAGAACTACGACGTAGTCCTGATCGACGTTAGCCCCTCGATCACTCTCCTTCAAACCTGCGCCATGGTTTACGCAGAGAAGGTGTTGATTCCAATTGGCATGGATACCCTTTCGTTCCAGGGTGCGATGGCATCGATCGAGGCGGCTAAGTCCCTCAACCAGCTCCTTCGATCAAGCATTCAAACAATCGGCCTTCTCCCCGTGATGGTTGATCGTCGTCTGGCAATGACAACAACGATCCTGGACGGTCTAAAGGGGCTGTCGGAAGGAATGTCAATTCCCTTACTGAGCGCCATTCGCACGGATCAGTCGGTGACTAAAGCCGCTCGTGCCGGTCAGTTCTTGATTGATTACGACCCAAAATGTAAGGCAATCGAAGACTACAAGCGCGTCGGAGATGAAATTCTCCAGATTCTCAAGGACTAAATCTGAATGGCTGGGCCGCCGAAGCAACCAAGTCGAAACCGCAAGATCGAGCCATTAAATTGGGCCGAGGCTGCGAACTCTCCTGCTCTGAAGGGGATGATGTCTTTTCTTGACATCAAGCCTGAAGAGGTTAGGAGCGGCCACTTCAAGGATGTGCCTTCTGACGCTGACTCACAGAAGCCACCTGTAGGCGATACGCTTACAGGTGGTGATTCGCGGCGCGTCACTACAGAAATGAAGCCTTCGCCTGCAAACACAGTCATTGAAATGAGGCCGAAACGTTCTCAGTCGATCACTTCCCTGCCGGAGGCCCATGAAGTCGGTCCGGAGGGTGATCCAAAGTTTTCGACGCTTCCTGGCGATGTGCGGTCTGTAAGCGTATCGCTAACAGGGAGCGTAACGCGGCCTGTCAGCGATACGCTCCCTGTAGGTGAATCGCCCAGTCCAGCCCGCGTTATTCTGGGTTCAGTTCCCTCACAGAATCGAAAGATAAGGAAGTGCAGACTCTCCCAAGATGCGCACTCTGCAGGCGAGGAGACGCTGTACAGAATCCTCTGGGAAGAAGGAAGGCCTGAATCTGCGAATCCTCTAGGTTCGCGTGTTGTACGCATCGGATATGCGGAGCTCTCCAACAAAGCACGTATGCATAAGGCGAATGTACGGCTCAATCTGGCAAATCTGACAGCTAAGCTGGCCATCGAGCAAAGCGGGGACTTTAATAGCCGCGACATGATTGCGAAGTCTTACAGGGTGTTGTCATACAAGGAAATCCTCGAACGTAGGCGAGCGGCTGGGCTCGAGTATGTCATTCGTCAAAAGAATGTTGTCTTCGTTACTGCACTCGGAGAGCCGATCCCTCTTCCTGGCCTAACTCAGAAGGGAAAGCGGAGAATAGGCGGAAATTCGCCGGATTCGAAAGGGCAGAATCCTGTAAGCGATTCGCACCCTGTAAGCGATTCGCTCTCTATAGGTGCATCGCAGCTTGTGGGCGATTCGCACCCTGTAGGTGTATCGCTACCTGGGAGCGAATCGTTTGATTTCGAGGCAGACCTTGCCTGTGTCTCAAAAGCGATGAATACGTACTGGACCGTCGATGATGCCGCGGCAGATCAACTTATCCGAGCGTGCAGGAAGGTTAGGCCGGATGCACAAGCGGAAGAAATAGCGTTTTTCGTCACGGAAAAACTTGAGCTAACCCGTTCGAATCGGGCGATCAATAACCCTGTTGGCTTGATTCTCGCAACTGTGCCCCAATCTTTCGGTGGCTATTCATTCGAAACCTTCCGCCAGCGGCGCCAGGAGAGGAAAAGGCAGGCTGAGGAAGAAAGCATCCGTAAGGCAGAAGATGACCGAATGCTAAGAGAATGGGTATTGCGAGATGCCAGGAAAACTCTTGCGGACCCAAGTTCCACGGAGAAGAGCAGGCGCGAAGCCGAAGACCTCGTGGCTATGTATTCGGAGGCACAAACAGCTATTGAATAGATCGGATCATAGCAAATCGCACTAAGAGGAACGCTACCTGTAAGCGATTCACCTACAGGATGCGACTCGCTTACAGGCAAGGCTCAACTCGCAGCCCTACACAAAACTGCGCAGGGCAAGCTAACTTACAGCGATGTCGTTAGCCGGCACGGGGGCGACGGCTCTCCTGGTTGCTCCGGCCGTACTCAATCTGCCGCACCGTCACTGGCTCGGCTCGCTCCCACTACGACTCCAAAGACCCGCAACAGCTCTTCGAGATCCAGCCCCGCTCAGCGCAGAATCTGATGGCTGCGCTACCGACTGTTCCAATCAGCCGGGCGCGCCTAGTCGAGCGGGGAGACCCTTAGCAACTTTCTTTAGCAGCTCCAGGACGCCGACGATCCAGCTCAAGCCTTTGCTGAAATCAGGGAAGGGAAGGGAAGGACGGTTCGGCGAAAGCTGCGCACACTCGTACTCCAGGCGACAGAGACAGGTTGACGATTGTCGAGCCGGAGCCTTTGCCTTGCGCGCGGCCTGAGCCTTTTGCAGCTTCTCCGCATACTTCGCCGGAGGTAGTGAAGCAGCTAGGCGCACGTATCCGCGAACTACGCAAGCAGCGCAGCTTGTCTCAGCGCGGGCTTGCTTCGCTGATGGGTGTGCCGCGCACATATATATCGAAGATTGAAACCGGGCGAGCTGTCCCCTCGCTCGCCAGCATGGAGCGGCTGGCGGCGGCTCTTCGGGTCAGAATTACGGCCCTGCTCTTGGACTCCTCTGCGCGGCGGGCTGCTCACTTGTCGGCACTGCTCGCCGACCCGTTTTTAGCTGAAATTGCAACTGTGTTGCCCCGCATGGACGCCCTCGCGCGCGTTCTAATGTTGCGCGCAGCGCGTGAGTCAGCTGAGGGGACCTGGCGCTGTACTGTGGACCTTTGACAGCGTTTCCGGATGAGCCCCCGCAGCGGCAGGGCAGGGAACAGCCCTGCCCTGCCGCATTTTTCCTATTGATACTGACGCAGCCACGAATCCCCTTGGGAAATGTCCAGTTGCCTTGCTAGGATAAAATATTGTACATCTCTTCCAGATCAAATTTTGTACTGCTCGTACCCTTTTCAAACGTCCGCTCCACAGAGACGGAGAGGTAATCAGATTTCGACCCGAGATGCAGATTCGTCGAATGCAACGGCCCGCGACCGTTCCGTCCTTGTGAACGAGGCGGCCAGCCTTCTTAAACAATCTTCAGGAAATAACCGCGACATGCCGACCGCCGAGCGCTCGCTTTTGGAAGGCACCCGTACGTCAGGTTGGGTTTTGGCGCAGAGCCGGGAACACCTCGCAGTGGCCACGAGCGGCAATGCCTTCGTCATCGTTCCCCGCAAGCAGCTCACCGTCGATGTCAGTTTGGGTCAGAAAGTAGACCTCCAGGCCGGCAAGACCAAGATCAAAGTCAGCAGCCTAGAGCGTAACCGAGGCCGGTAGAAGTCTCCCACTGTTTTCCTAAGGGTAGACTATAAGAAGAATGGCCCTCCGACTCCCCCGGATAGTCAAACAAATTGCCATTGCCTCCGGCATCACGGTTGTCGTGCTCGCCGGCGCGTACTACTACGCCATCACCCCTCACAAGCCATCCGCTCCGCCCGACTCCGCAGAGAGCGTTCTTTATCAAGCAGATAGACTTTCTTGGGGAAGTCGCTGGGAAGATGCCCTTCCTCTCTATCGCAGAGCACAGGCGCTCTTCTTGGCGCAACGCAACCCCTCCAAGGCCCTATACGCGGAAGTGAGCCAAATACCCCCGGACGAGTCTGTGAGCATCCGGGAAACGATCATCCGGCTCGACAGCGACCTCGCAAAACCGGAAGCCATAGACCCCGAGACCAGGCTTCGCATTTTGACAATACGCGGGATGCGGGAAACCAATTACGACGCTGCTGCCGCCCGCTCGACGTGGCAAGAAGTTGAGACACTTGCACTGAAGCTACATCATGTCGCCGAGGCCACGCGGGCACAGGGTGAACAGGGCATAGCGGCCTTTATTCTTGGGGACACAGACACGGCGAAGACTTTGGTCCTCCGCGCCTGGGTGCTTTCAAAAGTCGAACACGACCCCGCCGCGACCGTCCGCTACGCGAGCGTTTTCGGAACCGGGCTCGTGCAGCTTAACCGATACAACGAAGCGCTTGGACCGCTAAATGAGGCAATCAAACTTGCTGCCTCCAATCCCGATGTTGCTTATCCGAGCATTGCCGTCTACGCCAAGATCGAAGCTTTTGGCGGACTCCATCAGTACGATCAGGCATACGCGCTCGCCAATGAATCGCTGGCACGCCTACAGGGAACGAAATACAGCGGACAGAAATCACAGGTCTACATCGACAGGGGAACGGTCGATGAGGCCCGCGGCGACTGGCCGGCTGCCATCGCCGACTTCCAGCAGTCTGTCGACCTCTCCAGCGGAATTGACTTTTATCGAGGAGTCAGCGACGCAGGCGGACTTCTGGCCCAGGCCTATCAACATACCGGCAACATGACGGGCGCCCTGGCGGCGATCAATACGGCGATTGAGGCTAACACCCGAATTCCGGATGAACTCTACCTTGTGCCTCGCAATCTCGCGATCAAGGCGCAGATCACATCCAGTCTTGGGGATACAAGCGCCGCAGATGTCCTTTATCAGAAGAGCATCACCATCGTTGAGGCCATGCTTCAACATGGCCTTACGACCAATATTCAGCGCTACCTTTTGGCTGAGATGAGCGACGTGTATTCCGGGTACTTCTCGGCGCTCTGTGACCAGAAACGCTACGACGAAGCGCTCCAGACCTTAGAGCGGGTACGCGGGCGGATCGAGACCGAAGCCCTCCAGCATCATGCAAACACCCCCGCCCACCCGCCCACGGCAGCAGAACAGCACCTTACGCGCTTGAACCTTGCTCTGATCGACACCGACGACCCCGCGCAGAGATCGGCGATCACGACGGAGATTTACCACACAGAACTATCCATGAGCCCTAGCGCTTTGGCTCAACTTTCCATTGAACACCCGGTGCGACTCAAAGCTCTCCAAGACGCCCTTCCGAGCAGTGGATTGCTCGTCGAGTACGTCCTTGCCGAACCTCACTCTTATGCGCTTGCTGTGACCCATGACTCCATCGCGTCCTATCAGCTTCGGGCCAAGCATGACATCGAGGCGGACGCTGACCATTACCGCGCCGAGCTGCGCCAGCGCAAAACAGATACTCAACTTGCCCAAAAGCTGTTCGCGGCCCTCATAGCTCCAATCAAGCATTATTCCGAAAAGCGGGACCTGATCGTTGTTTCCGATGGCTCCTTGCACCTGTTGCCTTTCGCCGCCCTCGTAAGCCCCCAGGGCGATTATGTTCTTGCATCACATACCGTCGATGTCGCGCTCTCTTCGACTGCGTATGTGCTCCTCACAAAGCGAGTGAACAAAGAGATTCCGCTTTCTCTCCCATATGTCGGTGTAGCGGCATGGACCCAGACCGCCGACACAAGGAATCCAGTTGTCAGAGCTGTTACGGGCCCGGAACGCAGCGAACTCGTTCCACTTCCAGATAGCAAACTTGAAGTTGAAACAATCGCTCAAGATTTGCCCCACCCCAGCACGATCCTCTTAGGTCCAGATGCCACAGAGGCTCATTTCAAGCATCTCCCACTCGACAACACAGAGGTTGTCCATCTCGCGCTACACGGCTTTGCCGATGTGGACTATCCAGACCGTTCGGCACTGGTTTTCGCGCCCGATCCAACTGGGAGCGAAGACGGTCTCCTTCAGGTCCGAGAGATTCGGCATTTGCATCTAAACGCAAAGCTCGTTACGCTCTCCGCTTGCAATACTGGCGTTGGGCCGGTCGGCGAGGCAGGCGTGGCCAACCTCGTCAATGCATTTATAGAGGCTGGAGCGGATTCGGTGGTCTCCACTTTGTGGAGCCTTGAAGACCATTCCACTGAGTACCTGATGTCCCAGTTTTATGCGCAACTCGCCCATCACACTCGTAAGGTGGACGCGCTACGCGCAGCTCAACTGGACCTCCTCAATAACCGTCATCTACCACCGTACTTCTGGGCCGGATTCCAACTCGTAGGTGATCCAAACGGCACGCTTTGATTTCATCCTTCAGGAAAACGATATGACACTCACACGGACACAGCGCGAAAGTATCCTCAACAAAATCGAAACAGTTGTCTCGGAGAAGTATTACAACCCCGCATTCGACCTGTCGGCATGGCGCGCGATCGTACAGCGCCACAGGCAAGGCGTGATAAACGCCGGCAGCACGCCAGACTTTGAGCAGTCGATTCAGAAGATGCTCGAAGAGTTCTCCCCGAGAGGTTTAGGGTTACTTTCCTCGCATACTCCGATCACGCCCAGGAATGCTATCAACGCGAGCTTTACGGTCGAGACTGTCCAGGGCGACCGGCGTTGGGTATTTCAAGACGTGCTTCCGGGTGGCGTCGCAGCTGCGGCAGGGGTGAAGCCAGGAGATGTCCTGCTCACTGTCGCGGGTAAAGATGTCGTCCCGTCTGCGGGCTCGAAAACCGAACCGTTGTTCGAGATGCAACACAGCATCCCGATCGCCATCCTCCGGCCCAGCTCATCCGCAACCGTGCCCTTGGACCTGAAGACAGGTGCGCCCAAATACAAAGACAATCCGTATTCGGAGCCGACCGCCCTGTATACCGGCTCACAGCCAGGCGGCGCCTCGTATCTAAAGGTGAGTCTATTCCCCGGCAAGATCGGCATCGACTTTGCCAATGAGGTTGATGCCATATTCCGCGAGAAGATCGACAGCTCTGCATCCCTTATCATCGACCTACGCGGAAATCCAGGTGGCGGAATCGGCGGCTTGGCACTGATGAGCTATCTCACCCCCGATAGGCTGCCCGTCGGCTACAGCAAGAACCGGAAGATGGCTCAAGAGCAAAGAAACCCTAATTCTCTACCCGTGTTTGACAAAGTTCCCCGCTCCAAACTTGCCATACCCGGACTAGCCCTCAAGTTCTTTGGTAAGACCTCCGTGTACCTCTACACCGAAGCTCTCGGCAACAGGGCACACCGGGGCAAAACAGCCGTCCTCGTGAATGAGCACTCCACAGGTGCAGCGGAAATGTTCGCTCAGTTTGCCCAGGAAAACGGCCTAGCAACCGTGGTCGGCGTGAAGACCCCCGGCCGTCTTGTCTCCCGCTCCGCCTCAAAACTCGGACACGGCTATCGCCTTGTCGTACCAGTCGCGGCTTATGTCAGTGCGAAGGGAACTCAGATTGAAGGTAACGGAATCACGCCTAACATGGAGGTTCCGTGGTCATTCACGGAAGCCTCTGAGGGACGCGACAACCAACTGGCGGCAGCCGCGCAGGCCCTCAACGGCACTCATCACTGATTGATTTTGAGCGGGTAGTAATAGACACCGTTGTCGGAACCACGGACTGTAGCCAGGAAGTACGTCCCTGCCTTCGCGCCGCGGAGATCTAGTAGAACTTTGACCACCGTTGTGCCGGCGTTGTCTATGCCCTCACCCTCTCCATGCGCCACTACGTATGAGGCTTCTTTATCCTTCGAGACACGGATGTCGTAATGCCCAGTTTGGCTAAAGCGCGGGAGGATAACGGAGAGGCGTACAACCGCGGCCGGGAGAGATACCTGCTGAATGGGCGTCGCGGCGTCATCCGGTCCACGGAATGTGCCCGCGTCTAAGAGATTGACCGTGGCATCAACCGGAACCGCCGCAGCGAGCTGTTGCTGGACCTCTCGTTGAGCCAAATGATGCTCAACACTCCAGAAAGTACCGGCGCCGGCCGACGCGACCAGGACGGCAGCCGCTGCCCACTGCAGGAGCCTTTTTCGTCTCTTCTGTGTATCCTGCCACGTAAACCGATAGCCTCTATACTCCGCAAAACACTCCGAACAGGACGCAAGATGCA
>Ga0302140_10003985_pt1 | contig 18809 bp, 11 predicted proteins | sample I_Bog_E1_1_FD_202095 | JGI IMG/M metagenome (GOLD analysis project Ga0302140, IMG submission 202095) | Peat permafrost microbial communities from Stordalen Mire near Abisko, Sweden - I_Bog_E1_1 | ecosystem: Environmental > Terrestrial > Soil > Wetlands > Peat | place: Sweden: Abisko, Stordalen... | reverse complement strand
TGGCTGAAGCTGTACTTTGTATTGAGGAAAATCTGGTGGCTGAGGCGATGAGACCAGTTGATATTGGTGCTCACATCAAGTGTGTCCGTCGTATCGAGAAAGCCAAAGATACTTGAGCCATTGGCGCGCGAGCTCTGAAATGCAAAGTCGCCAAAGAAATTATCGCGCCGGCCGACGTTTTTGTTGAGTCTCGTCTGGACTATATCCTGATGAGTGTTGCCAAGGACTGGGATCTGGTAGTTGTAGATCGAGCTACCGGTGACGTTCGGTGTGGGATAAAGATTAAGCAACGCCTTAGCCTGCGGGCTGATGGGAACTTGATCATTGACGAACGGCAAGCCAGTCACCGGGTCAAAGATCTGAAGGGGTTGGCCTTGAGCATCAAGCGTGTTGGCGAAGTCTCCATTGCGTTCGTCAAGCGTGGGCACGAGGGCGGATTGCGTGGTGTCATTTCGGTTGCGCGTCCATTGATAAACGACGAAAAAGTTCGGTCCATGGTAGAACCAGGGCGGGATACGTATGGGTCCGCCGAAGCTGGCGATGCCAGTCACTTGGGTGTAGTGGTTTCTGGGGGTATTGAGACCGCTAAGCGAGTAGGGGCGAGCGTCAAGCGCGGAATTGTCGACGACGACGCCGAGGCCACCGTTGTAGAGTCCCCTGCCACCGTTGCGGGTGTTGCCGAAGGCGCGGTCCAGTGCAAATTGTGAAGTTGCGGCGTTGTTGACGCTGCCGTTGATGAGAAGTCCGTCGGAGGCACGCTGGTCGGATTCCTCTGGCGGTTTGGGCATATCTGGAGCTCTGTCTCCCGGCTGCTTTGCGGATGGATTTGAAGCTGCTGTTTGCGGCGCTGGGGATGACGAAGTCTGGGGAACAACTGGAACGACGAGTTTAGCTTGAGCCTTGATCTCGTCGAGCGAGAGTAACTTCAAGTCCCATTTGGCGGCGGGCTGGCTGGGGCCGATAATTACGTCCTGCTCAATGGTGGCGAAGCAGAGCATTTCGACTTGTACCGACCAGGTGCCGTCCGCGAGATCAGGGAAAGTGTAAACACCCTGCCCGTTGGTGATGACCGTTTGCTTTTGATTGCCGTGCGTCGCGGTGATGATAGCACCTGGGACGGGCAGTGCGTTAAAGAGGACTTGGCCTCGGTATTCGGATGCGGAAGCTGTTGCTGCATTTTGCGCGCATAGCCACGCGATGGCGAACAGGAGCAGAGTATGAGCAGTGCGCCGCCAAGGCATTTATTTTCTCCGTTACTTCATATTTCGTTATTAAGTCTAGTTTGCTGAGGGTGGTTCTATGTGATCGATGATTATGACTTCTACCTGGGCCTTTTGTGATTCCAGTCTAAGGCCTAACTGCTCCTGCAGCGCGGTAAAGATGGATGGCGCTAGATCAGGTGAGGCGAACTGGGTGTTATTGGATGCAGGAGTGGAGTTGTCGTCAGTAGTCCACTTGAGGTCAATGTCGTATCGGCCGGTGATGCCGGTTTGGTCGAGAATGACTCGGTCTAATTGTTTGGCGAGTTCCTCCGCGAGTAGAGCCACGGTAGAGTCTCCGCCCTGAATGTTGATGTGGTTGTTGTTGGTGTTGACCATTGTGCCGTTTTCTTTCGTGGGCAGGAGTTTGGGACCGCCTTTGGCGACAACGAGGGCAAAGACAGGCATTTCGCGGGTCTCGCGATGGAAGGTGAGTTTGAAGCGATCGGCGAGGAGCGATTGAAGCATCTGCCGCTTCTCAGCTTTTCCTTCTTCCCATGGTAGATTTTTGAGCTGCTCATCGACGGTGTTGTCGGCTTTAGCGTCGATGTCCCACATGTCTGAATGGAGCCAACTAGGATTGGGGATGGCGGGTGCATAGAGGATGCGACTCTCGGGCATTGCAAATGCAAAGCGGAGCAGCGATTTCATATTGACGTTGATCGTGGTGAAGTGGCTCTCGTGAGCAGAGCTGATGATGTGTGAGCGGCCACCGACGCTGAGGTTCTGATGGATCGAAGCTACGTCAAAAACAGGTACCTCTGCGTGAGGTGTGGCTGGTTGTTGCGCTGCTGAAGAGAGATTTTGGACTGCGATTGATACGAGGATCACCGTCAGCAATATTTGGCGTCGTCCCCAGATGCTGGTGTACGTGAAATTCATGGCGATCCTCGTTTTGATTGGTCCTTGCTAATTAGCAGTCGGGTGATCAATCTGGTTGATCACGATGATGCTGACGGGAGCTTTTTGTGCTTCGAGTTTCAGGCCTAGTTGTTCCTCAAGTGCTGTAAAAAGAGAGGGCGCGTTGGCATCTGGCGCTGGAGATGCGGACGCCGTGGATGCACTGATGCCCATGGCCGCTGAGGGCGTTTCGGGTGTCCACTTGAGCGTCCAATCGTACAGGCCTGTCAGGCCAGTTTTGTCGACAACCAGCCGGTCCCCAAGTTCCTGTTCACGAGAGAGCATATTAGCGAGAATTTCTATGGGCGCTCCCATACCTCTGAGTTGGCCATTGCCGTCAATTCGGATGCCGCGCATTGTGGGAGGCTTAGATGGACCATCGCCCGGAACCCGACTAGCAGCGGGAGCGATGGGTGGCATTGTAGTGGGGGTTAGCTTAGAGCCATTCTTATCTACAACCAATGCGTAAACCGGGAGTTCCCTCGTATCGTGGCTCACTTTTAGATTGAAGCGGTCAGCGAGTAGTGACTGAACCATGAGACGAACCTGCGCAGCGACCTTGTTGGGCGGAAGTTTGGCGAAAGCTTCAATCTCCGCCTGATCTTCTTTGGCTTCGACATCAAATCGCTCGGTGTCGATCCAGCCGGGGCTTCCCGTAAGTTGCTGGTCGGATTTGAGATCGTAGGCGAAGCGGATGAGTTCCTTGATAGGCATGCCGGACATGGAGAATTTGCCGGGTGACATCATGAGCATTCTTCGATTATCAGAAGCTGCGTAGGGCTTAATCGTAGCGACTTCAAATTTCGGTAGCTGCCCGTTGGACGATTCTACTTCCTGCGCCTTGACGGTCGTTGCCCTTGCGATGCCCAAGATCATGGGAACAGACAAGATGGCGATTGCGACAGTGCTCAGCAGTAGCTTACGACGCAGGGAAAGTTGACGGCCGAGTTGCTGCGACATGATGCGGACGATACGCTCTTTGAGGTCGGAGCCGGTAACGCCCGAGACGCAGGGTAACGGCGACTCGACGTAGAACTTGCAAACATTGAGGATACTCTCGGCATAAGCCTGAGCCTCGTTGCCCGATTGGAGCACGGCTTCATCGCAGGCGCGTTCTCGTTCTTCGATGAGATGCAGGCGGATCCACCACACGAAGGGATGAAACCAGAAGATGGTTTCGACCAGCATGTGCAAGGCAAACGTCAGGTTGTCACGACGGCGGATATGACACATTTCGTGGGCGACGATGGCTTGCAGCTGCACGATCTCGAGGCGGTCGGTGATGCCTTCAGGAAGCATCAGTACTGGTTGAACGATACCGAAGACGCCAGGTTCCACCAAGAGTGGAGAAGAAAGTACGGGGACACCTTCCGCAAGGATCGAGACCGAATCAGGCAAGGATGGATGCACGGATGCATGGCGCATTGCGATGCGAAGATGCCACCAGCGGCGGCTCCAGGATGTGAAAAGGAACAGTGAACCGAGAATCCAGATACTGAAGAGAATTGCCGCGACATAATTGGTGTGCCTTGGAACCGCGCTAGTTGATGCGTACATCCCCACCTGGTACTGAAAAGGCGGAAATGGCATGGTGACCTGCTGCATGACTTTGGAGATGGCGGGTCGCATGCTTAGCGCCGAGAACGATGAACCGATTCGGTGGCCAAGGTCTATGAAGATGGAAAGCGGAACGAGAAATTTGATTGAAGCGATCCACCAGATCGAGTAACGGATGCGAGCTTGGTTTTTCCGTAGAGCCAATGATAGTAGCCACGCAGTAGCGACAAACAATGTCGATTGCCAGAGATGATTAGCGAGAGCGGAGTTCCAAAGGGATGCATGCATGATTAATCCTCCTTCTTCGAGAGCTTGCGCAGCGCCTTTTCGGCTTGTTTGACATCGTCGAGAGAGAGCTTGCCGGACTCTACGAGGTGGGCCATGAGCGGTTGGGTGCGTCCGCCGAAAAGGGCTAATAAGTCGTCGATAAGGGTGCGCTGGGCAGCATCGCGCGAAATCCTGGCGGCAAAGATGTGAAAGTTGCCGACTTTGCGGACCCGCTGGACGACGTCTTTGGTCTCAAGCCGGTAGATGGTGGTCTGAATGGTGGTGTAGGCAGGACGCTGTTTGCCTGGCATCGCCTCCTGAATATCACGAATGGACAACTCGCCGCGAGACCAGAGTACTTCCATGATCTGGAATTCGAGGCGAGAAAGTTTTGAAGGCGCCATAACCATCTCCTATACCTGTCATAGTATTTACTACATATGTATGAGACCGTCAAAACTATTTTTCGTTATCCGCTATCGAGTACAACGGGGCTAGTTAGCAGAGGGTGGTTCTATGTGGTCTACCAGGATTACCTCAATTGCTGATTTCTGTTTTCTCATCTTGCAAGACCTCGCCTGTCACTCCGTCTTTGGACTAAAGCATGTGTTGCACATACAAGACGTTTACAGAAGCGAATGCGCTTCCCGGATGCGCACTTTTAGAGTTATCAATTGGGTGAAGGTGATTCGATATGATCTATGACAATTACGTCGACGGGAGCCTTTTGCGGCTCAAGTTTCAGTCCAAGCTGTTCCTTAAGAGCGGTAAAGAGAGAGGGCGCGATGTCGTCGGAAGCATTCCATCCTGCTGGTGCTTGACGGACCTCTGACGCTGTGTCAGGCGTCCAGCGAAGTTTGAAGTCATAGGTACCGGAGAGACCAGTTTTGTCGATGATATGGTGGCCTACTGACGAAGAAAGTACCTTTATCAGAAACTCAATCGAGGAACGCTGCGCATCTACTCGACCAGGACCATAACTGGAGGTCCAGCTCCCATTTTCCCAGGTTCCTGGAGGTGAGAGCTTGGATGTCGCAAGTTTGGAGCCGCCTTTGGCGATTGCCAGGGCGTAGACGGGAAGAGTTCTGGTTTCATGGTGAAACTTGAGATTGAAGCGGTCTTCGAGTAAGAATGCCAACATCTGGCCACGTTGTGCGGTTGAAAGACTATCTAGTTTGGCAATGTCGGAGCTGTCGACCTTTGCGTCGATATCATAACGCTTGGAAGTAATGGAAGCTGGTTCGCCGAGGAGGCGTTCCTCTTCTATGTTGAAGGCCTGGAGTAGGAGGAGATGCAAGGAAACGCCAACAGTTGAGAAGCCGTCTGGTCCGGATGACCATTGGAACGTTTGACCAGCCTTGGGGTCGGTAGGTTTGATAGTGGCTACTGCAAAGTGTGGAACTGCATCCGCGGCTCCCGGAGCTGCGGTGGTTTGTGCATGGATTGTCGAGGATATAAAAAGCCCAAAAAAAAGAATGGAAACTGAGAGCATTAGATCTCGACAGTGATGGGTTATGGGTCTACCAGTCATTGAACTATCCACCATTTGTCGAAATGACCTTCTAGCTTGATAGGGACAGCTTGCGCAAACAGGACCTTCGGTAGTCCCAGGATAGTTGTTGAGTTAGGACGTACTCCCGGAACGGACGACGACGTTAACAAGCAAGATACGAAGTAGATGTCTTCCGTTTTCATGGGACTTGTTTCTGAATTGCTGCTCTGCATGACAGTAAGTGGCGCGATTGGCACCGCGCCACTTGGGAAAAATGTCGCTTAGTCCTGGAGAGTCGTCGTCAGTTGGCTGTGGGTTTCTCTACTTTGTCGATTACCAGGACGTCTGCTGGGGCTTTGACTGGGTCTAGTTTTAGGCCCATTTGTTCCTGGATCGCCTGATAGAGGTTGGGCGGTGCGTCGGGCTTGTCGGTCGGGGGTGGAACCTTGATGCCGAGGCCTCCGAACTGGGATTCGTCGGGGGTCCATTTGAGGGTGAAGTCGAACCTTCCTGTCAACCCGGTCTGGTCGATTACGGGACGGTCGAGGACGGCAGTCTGCATGACTCCCGCGAAGTCGGCGATGGTGGCGTTTCTACCGGGCAAGTCCCCTAGTCCATGAAAGAAGAGGCTGGGCAAACCGTTCGGATCGCCTTCGCTCTTCGTAAGTTTGGGATGCTCTTTATACACCTGGAGTGCGTAGACAGAAAGCTCTCTTTTGTCGTGATGAAAGGCGAGTTTGAAGCGCTCTGCGAGCAGCTTTTCGATCATGGTCTTCCACTGCTTATCATTGGGCTGGCCCTCGCCATCGGGCTTAGCGGTGAGGTCGTATTTATCTGTGTTGGCCCAGTCAGGGGCACCTATGACCTGCTTTGGATGGACGCCGTAGGCAAAGGTGATGAGGTCTATGAGGCTGGTGTTAATGGTGTCAAACTCGCGTCCTTTGACCATGAACCCCTTCCCCTGCTGGTCGGGCTTCGATGGCTTGATGGTGGCCACTTCAAACTCCGGATTGGCATTTGCGGCCATGGGCGGAAGTTTCGGTGGCGGTTCGGGGATTGTCCACTCGGTGGCCTTGGTAGCACGAGTCAGAACGAGCGGAAGCGGGTTTGGACCCTGGCTCCATTGTCCAGTGACCGTGTTGTTGTCGGGGCTGAGTTTACCTTCGTACTTGCCTTCGATCATAGAAATCGCGTACGCAAACGTGTTGCCCTGCAAAGACACTGAGGAGACGGGCAACGGCTGACCACCCTGGTCAATGCTGTAGAAGTTAGCTTTGAGGGTACCGTCAGGAGCTTTGGTGACTTTGAGGACGGTTCGGAGGCCTTTGCCGTCTGGCAATTGCAAGGTTCCCTGCCATGTACCAGTCATGTCTGCGGAGGGGCCTTGCGCTATCGAGGCGGTTGCGAAGAAAGTCGTAAGTACCAAGATTAAAGATAGAAACTTTTTCATAAATGACTCCGGAAGAGTCTGGCTAGATTAAGAGCACAAACTCTTAGCGTTTAGGGACAGTGTCCTTTATAGCAGTGAAGACGAACAATCCAGATCAATCGCGCGAAAATCTTATTTTTTTGCTGTATTAGGCGAAGTTTGGGGTTCTCCGGGTCCAATACTTTTCTGGTTCGAGCTCGACTTATGCGTTATCTCGAAAACCGAAATCTGTTTCTCAGAGACTTAATTTAGGCGGCAAAGTTGCGTCCACGTCGTTCGGGACCGAGTCCGAATATGAGAAAGAGAGCGATAATCACTGCTATCTCAAATATAGTGAGAGCCCACTGATAGCCGAGGTGCTTACGGAGAGTGAATTCTACGATGACTGATGGCGCACCTAAGAGAACGCCGAGTTGGTAGACGACCCCGGGAAACAGACTTCGAACGCTGCCAGGAGAGAGTTCATTGAGATGCGCAGGAATGACACCGAAGGCACCCTGAACTCCGAACTGCATTGCAAACGATCCAATTGCCAGCGCTACAATTGACGATCCAAAGGCCCATAGCGGGATGCTCATCGCAGTTATCACCAGAGCCAGCAGTAGGGCGTAACGACGGCCCAGTTGGTCAGAAAAATGGCCAATGACTATTGCTCCTAATATTGCCCCGACGTTGTAGAGTATGGCGATATTCGAAACTATGACATTGGAAAAGGTGTGTACCGTCTTCAGGAAATCGGGATAAAGATCCTGAGTTCCATGGGAGAGGCAGGTAATGGCAGTCATCATCAGGACCAGGTAAGCAAAGTCTCTCTTGTGCTGGTATAGAACCTTAAAAGCCTCACTAAAACTAGCCAGTCGATGCTTCTTCCATGACTGGGATTCAGAAGAGAGCGACGTGAGTACCGCAATAATAGCGGCAAGTATTAGGCCTGCGAGAAACATCCATCGCCAGCCCAGGTTTGGTTCGATCGTTCGCATGGCCACTGCAGCAAGCAAATAGCCTAGGGAGTAGCCTGCTTGCATTAGCCCGGAGAAGAAGCCGCGCCACTTTCTCGGCGAACTCTCCATAACGAGAGAGGCACCAATTCCCCAATAGCCTCCCATTCCTATTCCGTAAAGCGCTCGAAGAATTACGAACGACAAGTAGTTAGGAGCGAAAGGGGTAAGTGCCGTGATGATTGAAAAGTACAGGACACAGGCAATCAAAGGACGACGGCGGCCGAAACGATCAGCTAAGGAACCAAGGAGAAATGCTCCTACGGGCCGCATTGCCAATGTGATTGTGATCGTCCAAACTATCGCGCTTTTATCGACGCGAAAGTTTTTTGCCAGCACATCAACGAGAAAGACCAAGACAAAGAAATCAAAGGCATCGAGGATCCAGCCGAGGATTCCGGAAGAGACTGCAAAACCCCATTTAGGTGCGACGAGATCGCTACCTGTGGTTTCGTCTGTTTCCTCCAGGTTTGCTCTCGACGCTTTCATCCACTGCATAGATTGTGCTTCCCTTCTGGAACTCGACTGTCGCGAAAGCTGACTACATGAGACCGGCCGATCTTATCATTTGCTTTGGGCGTCAGTTCCCTTCCCAGATGAGTTTGGCGTTGGTCAGTTCACGAGCGCCAAGAGCGCCAAGCTCGCGACCGACGCCAGAACCTTTCACTCCACCAAAGGGCGCCCGTGGGTCAGAGCGAACAAAATCGTTCACGAAGACTGCTCCTGCTTCGATTCGGGCTGCAACTGCATTTGCGCGAGCTATGTCCCTTGACCAGACGGTGGCACCTAATCCGAACTCAGTATCGTTCGCTAGTTGAATAGCTTCTTCCTCTGTATTGAAGGTGTAGAAGAGTGCGACCGGTCCAAAGAATTCTTCACGTGCTACGGCGGCCTCATGAGGAAGATCGATGAGTACCGTTGGGGGATAGAAATAGCCAGGACCGTCCGGAGTCTTACCTCCGGTCAGAACGCGGGCGCCCGCTGACACCGCGTCTTTAACCTGGCGTTCAGTTGCTTGACGTAGGTCTGCGCGAGCCTGCGGGCCTAGTTTTGTTTCAGGTAGCAGGGGATCGCCGACTTTCAGTCCGGAGGCTTGCTCCACGAACGCCTGAAGGTAAGCATCAAAGATCGGCTCAGCGATGAGGAAACGTTTGGCAGCAATGCAGCTCTGTGCGTTATTTGAATATCTTGAGGTGACACCGAGTTGCACTGCCTTTGAAATATCTGCATCCTCAAAAACAACGAAGGGGTCGGAGCCACCGAGTTCCAGAACCACCTTCTTCCCGTAGTGGCCTGCCTGTTGCGCCACTGCGCGTCCTGCTTGCACGCTACCGGTAACAGTGATAGCTCGAATTCTTGAATCTGCGATCACAGATGCCACTGCGCTTCGCTGTACTGCCAAATTCACATAGAGTCCATTGGGACCACCTGCGTCGCGCACCAGGGACTCAATGGCGAGAGCACAGCCTTGTACGGTTTCTGCATGCTTGACTACTACAGTATTTCCGACAAGCGCGGAGGGAATGAAGAAGCGCAGAACCTGCCAGAATGGAAGATTCCAGGGCATGATGGCGAGGATTGGACCGAGAGATTCGTATACCACTCGTCCTGGAGTTCCTGCAATAGTTTCGGGTTGGAGGTATGCTGCGCCCTGTTCGGCAAAGTGATGTGCGCCGAATGCTGCTTTCTTCACTTCACCGCGTGCTTCGCTGATGGGCTTACCCATTTCCAAGGTGATCAGACGCGCATATTCTTCGACACGCTCGTCGAGTAGCTCTGCGAGGCGAAGCAGAAAGGCGGCTCGCTTGGACATAGGCTCTCTAGACCATTTCGTCCAACAATCCCATGAGCTTTGCAGGCGGTGCTCAACAGCTTGCGCATCATGTTCTGGATACTTACCGATAAGCTCGCCTGTGGTTGGATTGATTGATTCGAACGCCATATACTCCTACCCTTCTGAAAGAGGTTCTTCCGGCAAATTACAAGTATTGAGGAAACGCTCGATGCAGATACTGATCACTTCTTCACCAGGGCGCTTCCACCAATTTTCGGATGAGAATATTTCGACTTCCTGAGGTCCGCTGTAGCCTGCACTGACAATCCCCTTGCGAATTGAGCGCAGATCAATTACGCCGTCCCCCATCATTCCTCGATCAAGCAGGAGATCGCGAGTCGGAACAAGCCAGTCACAGATGTGGTGCGCGAGGATCCGATTTACTGCGCCGGCACGGATGATCTGGCTTGATAGTTTGGGGTCCCACCACACATGGTAGACGTCGACTGCAACTCCAACTCCATCGCCCAGAAGATCGCAGATATCGAGTGCCTGTTCGAGCGTATTGATACAAGCGCGATCCGCCGCATACATAGGATGCAGGGGCTCAATGGCCAAGGGTACATGGTTGCTGAGCGCATGAGGCAAGATAGTCGCCAGGCCTTCGGCTACTATCTCGCGGGCTGCGAGTAAGTCCCGCGAATCTTTTGGCAGTCCGCCAACGACCATGACTAGGCAGTCTGCACCGAGAGCGGCGGCTTCGTCTATCGCACGCTTATTATCGTCGATCGCTGCTGCAAACCCCACTCGATTGCCAGTAGAAAGCATGCCACCACGGCACAGTCCTGTGATTCTAATGTTGTTTGATCGAACTATCTCTACAGCCTCCGGTAGACCAATCGCGTGTATCTGATCTCGCCACGGTGCGATTGCAGTAACGCCCTGCGCCAGGCATGCATCCACAGCCTCCCCGAAGGTGAACTGCTGTCGCACAGTTGCAAGATTGATTGATAGGTTGCGGAGGCTCACTTGATTCCACCCAAGGCGAGGACTTGCTTCATGCGAAATGTAGCGATATCTGGATCACGAAGAGCACCGGCTGCATCTGCCAAGCGAAACAGTTCTGCCATGTGTACAAGTGAGCGCGCACTTTGCTGCCCAGCGAGCATTACAAAGTGATCCTGAAATCCGTTGAGATAAGCGAGAAAGACGATCCCAGTTTTATAAAAACGAGTAGGAGCTTTGAAGATATGACGCGAGAGTGGCACTGTTGGAGCGAGAATCGCATGGAACGCAGCTTCATCGCCTTGAGCCAGTTTTGTCAGCGCTAGTGAGGCTGCCGGGGCTATTGCGTCGAAGATACCAAGAAGGGCATGGGAGTATCCGTGGTCATCGCCAGCGATGAGCTCTTGATAATTAAAATCATCGCCTGTGTACATACGAACCCCGGGCGCAAGGCGTCGCCTCATGAAGATTTCTTTCTCTGCGGAGAGAAGTGAAATTTTCACTCCATCCACCTTATCGGCATAGCTATTGATCAGGTCTACGCAAGTATCCATGGCCTCCATATGATCAAGAGATCCCCAGTAGCCTAATAGTGCAGGATCGAACATTTCTCCGAGCCAATGTAGTATCACAGGCTGTTGCGTTTGCCTTAGGATACGTCCGTAGACATACGCGTAATCATCGGGAGACTTTGCTGCAGTGACGAGGGCACGACTAGCCATGAGGATTATGCGACCGCCAAGTGATTCTACAAACTCGATCTGCTCTTCGTACGCACGGATGACATCGTCCAAACTTATGTGCGGACCATGCGAGAGATGATCTGTGCCTACTCCGCATGCAATCAGTGCGTCGGGGCGGGTGTGAGCAGCAGTGAGAGAATGGCGAATCAGTTCCTGCGCGCCATTGAGATTCAATCCCATACCTCGCTGGGCTGTATCCATGGCCTCTGCTACGCCGAGGCCAAGATCCCAGAGGTGATGGCGAAACGCAATCGTCCTCTCCCAGTCGATGCTCTGATCAAGCCAAGGATCATTGTCTGCGAGAGGATCCACAACAACGTGTGCGGCTGAATATGCCACGCGATTGAAAGAGCGTGAAGCATCTGCTGTTGGATGTTCAAGTTGAATGCCGAGTACTTTGTAGTCCTCGATGCGGCCGTCATGGGTTGGCAAGCTCAGATTTCGCATTATGTGCTAACTCTTCTCGCCTGTGAAATCGGCAGACAATGCTGGAACATCTACCCAACGTCTCTCATGCCAACTCTGTAATCCCAGTTCCGCAAGTTGGACACCTTTTGCGCCTTCTAACAGGTCGAAACGCCAGGGCTTATCTTCAGCGACGTGACGGAGGAATTCTTCCCACTGCAATTTAAAGCCGTTTTCGTAGAGTTGTGTGTCGGGAACTTCATCCCACTGCTCGATGAAATTCATGGTCTGTGGCTGGTCTGGATTCCAGATTGGTCTCGGAGTATTGACACGATGCTGGGTATAGCAGGTGGTCAACCCTGCTACGGCTGATCCATGAGTTCCGTCAACCTGAAAAGTGACGAGATCATCACGCTTTACACGAACTGCCCAGGAGGAGTTGATGTGCGCGATAATTCCACCCTCGAGCAGGAAGGTCGCGTAGGCCGCATCATCGGCGTCTGCTTTGTACTGCTTGCCGGTTTCATCTATGCGCTCAGGTATATGGGTTGCGCCGATGCAGGTGACAGACTTGACAGCTCCGAAGAGATTGTCCAGCACGTAGCGCCAATGCGGCAGCATATCAAGAATGATGCCGCCACCGTCAGCTTTACGGTAATTCCAAGATGGACGCTGTGCAGGTTGCAGATCACCTTCGAACACCCAGTAGCCAAACTCTCCTCGCACGGAGAGAATGCGGCCGAAGAAGCCTGCGTCACGCAACATCGCGATCTTACGCAGACCCGGCAGGTAGAGCTTATCCTGGACTACTCCGCTCTTGATCCCTTTTGCCTTCGCCATTCGCGCTAGCGACAGTGATTCGCTCAGTGTTTCCGAGAGTGGCTTCTCACAATAGACATGCTTGCCTGCTTCGATCGCCTGCTTGAGAATTGGGACACGCATCTGCGTGGAGCCCGCGTCGAAGAAGATCGAATCCTCTGGATTTGCGAGAGCAGTCTTGATGTCGTCAGCCACACGATTAATTCCGTGACGTTTAGCCAACTCCCTGACCTTCTCCGTATTGCGTCCGACAAGAATTGGATCCGGAATGAGGCGATCACCATTCGCGAGAGATACGCCTCCCTGATCTCGAATTGCCAGTATGGAGCGGACCAAATGCTGGTTGTAGCCCATCCTTCCCGTGATGCCGTGCATGATGATGCCTATACGCCGCGTTGCCAAATTTCGATCCACCTTTCATTTGTTTCTAACTATTGTTTCATAAGTCTTGCACGCCTAGTCGACTACAAGAGTGCTACGGCTGTCAAACAGACTTGGTCGAGGATTAGACTTGCAGAGCTTTTCGTTGCTTTGATTGAATCTCGGCAGCATCCTAAACCGCACGAATGACCTGAGCGCAAAAAAACCGCTGCAGGCCATCTGTGCGAGAAGAGATAATTACCGAAAGACTCGGAGCGACAAATTGGCCACCTCTAGAACGTGACTTTGGCTGCTAATTGGCCGATACGAGGATCTCTAGAACTGGTGATGTTACCGAAGTTGCCGCTGGTGATGTTGCCGGACGGGTTATTGAAATCTGTGTGGTTGAAGATATTGAAGAATTCCGCACGGAAGAGCAGCCCAATTCCCTCTTTAATCTTGGTTGATTTGCTCAATCCAAGATCTGTGGTGAAGATCCCAGGACCTGCGAAGAATCGTGATGGCAGAGAGCTATGTTCACCGAGATTTTCAGGACGGAATGCCGTGCTGCCGTTGAAGTACTGGTGGGTGGCATTACGCGGGTTTTGGGTCTTGACCTGACCGATCTGGACCGGGAAATCCAGACCGATATAGGTCAGGCCGGCGTCGTCGCCTTCGCTCAGAGTTACAGGAAGTCCAGAGGTAACGCGGGTTATTCCTGAGACCGTCCAACCTTCGGTGATTCGTTTTGGAAGAGAGCTAAAAGCCCTTGAGAAGGGCAGGAGATAGTTGTAGCTCACGACAAAGTTATGCTTCATGTCGAAAGCAGACAACGAGCGCCCTTGCCTTGGGAAAAACGGATTTAGATTACCACCAGCCTCTGCTCCCGTGTTATCGATCGATTTGGAGTACGTGTATGCGGCGAGGAAAGAGAGATTGCCTGCTTTTCTTTCCAGAGAGGTTTGGAGCGAGTTGTAGTTAGCATTTGCAACATTGCTGACAAGGGGTGTTGGATCGAAAACGACATGGCCGCCGTTCTTTTCTCCAAGTGCCTGGTTGCCGAGGCCCACGAATGAGCCGTAGATAGGAGATCCGTTTGGAGTTGTAAAGACGGATGGCTCAGCGTAGGGGCCGCAGGTAGGTGATCCTGAAGCTACATCTGCCGGCTGGTTAAGGCTCAGGCAGAGATTTGTATCTCCAATATTCGGTTGATAGTTCACCTCAAGGCGATGGCTCTCTGTTCCGACGTATCCAACGGTAAGAACCATCGACTTTGATAGCTCCCGCTGAAGCGTCAGATGAAAGTGCTCAGCATAGGTGATCTTGTTGTTGACGTTGTATCCCGGTGAGTACAACGGATAGAACTTGGTGAAGTCAAGTGTCTTATTTGCGGCGCTGCCCGGTACGGGGAATGTGAATGGGAACGGATTGAGTTGTGCTGCTCCAGTGGCGCGCGTCTGGAATGGAGTCTCAAAGATTGATGGTGCCGTGCTCTGCCAGTAGATACCGAACGGGGCATCGCCAATGATGCCGAAGTTGCCCAGATCAGCCGCACCTAGGTAATAGATTCCAAAGGCTGCGCGAATGCTTGTCTTGCCCGCACCGCCGAAGACTTTTCCCAGGAAGCCATCCTGCGCAGCGGGGGAGTATGCCAAACCAACACGTGGAGCAAAGTTATGGAAGCCAGTTGGCGATACTGTGCTCGGAACTCCTGGATCTCCTGGCACAACATATCCAAGGGGAGAGCCGGGGAAAACGACGGATTGTTCACCTTTGATGATCGTTTCCGTTTTGCCCTGCGTGTCATACCAGGGCATATTGATATCCCAGCGAAGACCATAGTTCAGCGTGAGGTTTGGCTTGATCTTCCAAGTATCCTGCACGAACATTCCGCCGTAACGGCTGCGATCATCCTGAAACTGCTCGGTGCACTGCACGTAGTAGTTCGGTGCTCCGAGCAGGTAGTCGGCGAAATCATTACCTGTCTCTGTACCATTAAACGTGAACTGACCATTGGGGGCGCAGATGTTGCGAACATTTACCTGGTAATAGCGGAAGTCTCCACCAGCCTTGAGGGAGTGCTCGGCCTTGAGTTTTGATACGTTGTCGGAGGCCTGGACGGTGTTGTTCGCCTGGTACAGATTCAAGAAGCCGCCACCAATCTGGAACTCGTTGGTGATGATCTGAGGTACGAGTTGCGGATATCCTGATGGCCCCGAGGGGTTGATGCCCAGCGTGCCAATACCTGTGGTGAAACCCAAAGAAGACAGGCTCGCCTGGCCGCTATTCGGGTTGGCCGTCTGTACTGAAGTTCGGAAGTAGCTGAAGCGTGCTTCGTTTACCAGCGAAGGTCCGAAAGTCTTGATGTTGCTGATGACAAACATCTGCGCGCGAGAAGGAGCTGTGGTTGAAAAGCCTGGAACTGAATCGGCCTGCGATGGGGCGTTCAGTGGACTGAAAACCGTAGAGTCATCGAAGTGGTAGTAGAAAGAGAGCGTGCCAAGCTTCTTGGTTTCAAAGTCGACGCGTTGGCCTGTCTTGTCGTCCTTGATCGTTCCCTTCTGACTATTGTTCGAGTAGTAGTTCTCGCCGGGATTCAAGTGAGGAATGTAGGGCAAGATATTACTTGAGACTTTATCGATTGCTGAACCTGGAATGACTCCTCCAGGGAACACCAGGGAGTAGGGTTCTCCAGCCGTCACTGTAGTTCCTGTTTTAGCCGAGAGTGTGCTTGCCCATGCTGCGCCGACAACTGTGCCGGTAAGGGTTGAAGGATCGAAGATGCCGTTCCTCTCATTGTCGGATGGCAAGAACACTTCTCCAGTACTGGCGCCCTGGACCTGACGGGTGCCCTGGTAATCAGTGAACCAAAATAGTTTGTTCTTCCAGAACGGGCCACCGACTGCATAGCCGAACTGATTCTGATGCAGTTCCGCTTTGGACGTATCGAAGTAGTTAGTTGCGTCCAGTGCATTGTTGCGCAGGAACTCGAAAGCATCCCCATGAATACTGTTCGTGCCCGACTTGGTGATGGCGTTCATCACAGCTCCGCTGACCTTACCGTACTCGGCGTCGAAGCTGTTGGTGATCAAACGAAACTCGGCGATTGAATCCAGATTCGGGATCAACCCTGCGCCCATATTTTTGGATTCGTTCACATCGCCGCCGTTTACGAGAAAGGCATTTCCTGTTTCCGGCTGGCCATTCACGGAGACGTTGCCTGGATTTCCGGTTTGACCTGAGACTGGGCGATCCCCTGGGACTGTTCCCGAAGTAATCGGGACGACACCGGATTGCAATCCGAGAAGGTCGAGAAAGCTACGGCCGTTGAGGGGCATTGCGAGCATTTCCTTGGACTCTACGACACCACCCAATTGCGTGCTATCGGATTCAACTTGAACGGAATTTGCTTCGACGCTAACACTCTCTTGCTGGCCTCCAATCTTCAATGCCGCATCGATGCGCAACTGATCGTTGACTTTTACATCGATACCAGTTGTAGAGAAGGCCTCAAAGCCAGTAGCTGTGATGTGCACCGTGTACGTGCCCGGCTGGAGTGCGAGCAAGTGATATTCACCCACTCCGTCTGATGTCGTTTGCTGAACGAAATTAGTTGCGCCGTTCGTTGCCACGACCTTGGCTCCCGGGACTACTGCACCAGTGCCGTCCGTAATCCTGCCCGTGATCGAACCTGTCACCTGGGCAAACAGCGTGCTGGTAGCGATAAGCACGGCAAAGGTAATGGCGAGCGTACATTTCAAAAGCGTAAGGAGATTGCGCATTCGGGCCTCGCGGAGTTTAGAGAATCGATTCTGGCCAGTCCGTTAAAGACGGCTGGCTAACTTAGTAAACTTGCTTAAGGATGTATGAACTTCCGGTGCATTGCAACTACTTTTTTATTTTGACGAAGATTTAATCTGCGCCCCGCTAGGAAGGATTTCTTTTTGCAGTGATTACAGGCACATTCTAGTGATTCGAGTTGCTCGGTGTTGATACAGAATTCGACGAAACCGACAGTTTAAGGGCGAAAGACTTGTGAAAAAACGCATCACATAATCACTAAAGGTTATTAAGTAGGCCCCAAATAATCAAACAGTGCAACTTTGCAGCCTGCGGAACTTTGGCTGGAGAGTCTGTGAGGGGAGTTCGAAGTTCGACCATCTTCTAACGGTTATGGCAACGCGAAGGCTACGTATACACTTCCCGATGCAGCTCTTGAGTCTTTCCCACCACCGCTTGCGATGACAACGAATTGCTTGCCATCTACGGCGTAGGTTGCCGGGGTCGCAACTCCAGCAAACGGCAGGGTCGTTTCCCAGAGCAACTCACCCGTGTGGCTATCGAAGGCTCGAAATTTCTTGTCGTAGACTGTGGCGCCAATAAACAAAACTCCTCCGCTTGTCACGACCGGACCACCGTAATTTTCAGAACCAGTATTGGTAATGCCCTGCTTCGTCAGCTGAGGATACTCGCCCAACGGGATCTTCCAAAGATACTTGCCAGTATTCAAGTCGATTGCATTCAGAGTGCCCCAGGGAGGAGTGATTGCGGGGTAGCCGTCCGGATCAATGAAATCTCTGGATCCCGTGACTTCATATTTCATGTTCGTTCCGTCGGGAGCGCTGGAGTAGATACCGCCCTCATCGGGGTCAGAAACAACGGGCGCCGAAAGAGTGCGAATGTAGTGCAACAGATTGTCGAAATCAGATCCTACAATCTCGGGAAACGCGGGCATCTTGCCTTTGCCAATGTGTACCCGTTCGCGAAGTTGATCTGGAGTGAAATGTTGGTCGACTGCCTGCAGAGATGGCACCAGCTTGGGAATTCCGCTACCGTCAATACCATGGCAACCGGCGCATTTACTTCTGTAGAGAGTTGCCGCGGATGACGATTCAGGCTGAGACTGTGCAGCAGTTTTTGGAGTCGGATTCGTGCTCGCGGCGGGTTTCAACAGGAAGTTGATTAACGCCTGCAGATGGTCTCCGCTAAGATTCGGAAAGGAAGGCATTCGCCGGCTACCTTCTGAAATTTTGCTCTGAATCTGGCTGGCGGTGAGCCGGTCTCCTACGCCAAGGAGGGAAGGATTTACCGGCGGAGAACCAGCCAGATCGTTACCATGACAGACGCTGCACTGGTTGTGGTAGATGCGCTCACCGGTGCTGGAGCTCGGCTTGTTTTCGGTCAAGGCAAGGACGCAAGCCATCTCGTTTGCATTTACATAAATCACACCGCGCCGGGGATCGACGGCGGGCCCTCCCCATTCCGCTCCGCCGAGAAAGCAGGGAAATACGACGGTTTCTTTGTTCAACCCTATGGGTAGAAACTGGCCTTGGCTCTCAAAGGTGCTGAACTCTTTGACAGCCCAGTCGTGAGCAGAAGAAGAACGTTGCGTCAGCATATCCGCTGAAAGGATTTGCCTGGTGAAAGGTGCTGGCAGCGAAGGCACTGGCTGTGTCGGGGATGTGACCTCTCCCGGGACTTGGCTTGGGGGGTACGGCTTTTCCAGGACGGGAAACAGGGGCTCGCCGGTCACACGATTAAAGAGATAGAGGTAACCCTGCTTGGTTGTCTGCGCGACGGCCTCAACACATTTACCGTTGTGTTTAACCGAAAGCAATACCGGCGGCGAGGGGAAATCACGATCCCACACGTCGTGATGAACTCCCTGAAAATGCCACAGGCGTTTACCTGTCTTAGCATCGAGCGCAATGAGACTATCGGCAAATAGGTCGTCACCTATTCGGTCTGCTCCGTAGAAATCGAATACGGGTGAACCCGTCGGAACGTAAACGATACCGCGT
>Ga0302140_10003983_pt1 | contig 18819 bp, 7 predicted proteins | sample I_Bog_E1_1_FD_202095 | JGI IMG/M metagenome (GOLD analysis project Ga0302140, IMG submission 202095) | Peat permafrost microbial communities from Stordalen Mire near Abisko, Sweden - I_Bog_E1_1 | ecosystem: Environmental > Terrestrial > Soil > Wetlands > Peat | place: Sweden: Abisko, Stordalen... | reverse complement strand
TCCCGCCTGGTTGGCGAGCAGGGGTATGGATGTGTCGCCCGCAAGATCCACCAGTTCGCCCGAATCCCGGAGCAGGAGCGTTTCCGTCCAGGCTGGCGCGTGGCGCTCATAGAGATCCCGCAGATCCGCCCGCGGTTTCGTGTAGACAATCGATGTTCCCGACGCGTCAACGATGCCGCGGGTGCCTGCCGGAACCGGTACGTTCAGGATTTCATTCGCTTCCTTTTCCCACAGGATCATGCGGCGCTCGTTGCCCTGGCGGCGAAAGTACAGAATTCGGTTTCCGTCGCGCGAGATGGAAGGCGTGGAATCGATCTCCACATTGGAACCCAGACGGCGGGGTGAAGGCCCGGTGCCGGCGCCTGCATTCAAAGGGAGCAGCCAGAGATTGGCCTTTGTGCTCAGGCCCGCAAAGGCAATCGATCCATCCCTGCTCATGGAAGGATGAATTGCTTCTTCGGTCGACGACATGATCGGATTCGCTTTCCAGCGATCCCGCAGAAGAGGCGGATTCTCCGAAATTCGCCAGATGTTGGTGTCGTTCGTCATGCGGGCGGAGAAAAAGATGTTCCCGTCCTGCCAGACAGGGGCGTTGAAGTACAGGCTCAGTCCCTGCCGCAAGACCACGCCGAGCGCACCTGTCGCGACGGGATGCCCTCCGTCGATGCCAATTCTCCACCAGTCGCGCTTCGTCTCCGCATCCGTGCATCCGGGGCCGCATCCTTCGAAAAGTATTTCGTCGCCGTTCGGGCTCCAGACAGGATGACGGGCGTCGGGAAACGAAGTCGCAAGCTGCCGGGTGACACCACGGTCGATGTCTGTGATAAATATGCGGCCAATGTTCCCCGTGAACTGGCCTTCGTTTCCGGTCCAGTAGACAATTCGTTTCCCGTCGGGCGAAAAGAAAGGATCTGTGCCAAACCGCGAGACCAGGCGTTCGGGTCCACCATTGATTTCCCGCATATAGATGCCTCTGGGCGACCGATCGGAATCATAAACTACCCGGCTCCCGTCGGGTGAAATCGAAGGCGCCGAGTCGTTAGCGGGATCGTCGGTGATTCGCCGGGGCGGAGAGTTGTCCAGCCGCCGCACCCAGATATCCAGATCTCCGCGCTTTGAGGAATCTGACGCGTAGGCAATCGTCTGTCCGTCGGCCGACAACGAAGGATCCCACGTCAAACCGTCGTCCGACGTAATATTCGAAAGCCGGAATTGCGGAATCGGCGACGGCAGGGTAATCTCATAGCCCGCCGCGGCCACCAGCGCCGCCGTCGCCGCCAGCGCGGCAACTGGTCTCAGGAACCGCAGCTTTGATTTCCCGACGGCCGTTTCGAGTAGCGCCACGACATCGCCTGGATGCTTCGGACGCTGCGCGGAGTCCGGATTCCAGCATTTCTGCAGCGCCTCATCCCAGTTGGCGCCGATGCCCGGTACAAAAGCCGATGGAACCGTGAGAGGGTGTTTACGGCCGGTAACCATTTCAAAAATCGTCACGCCAAGAGAGTAAATATCGCTGGCGAACGTGGCTTCACCCGAATCGAATTGCTCCGGCGCCATGTAGGCCGGAGTCCCGAACACGAGCCCGCTTTGCGTCCGGGAGTGCTCCTCGGGGTTCACCGGCCGCGCCAGTCCGAAGTCTGTCACGACGACCCGCAGCGTGCCGTCGTCTTTACCCACCAGGTAAAGATTGGAAGGCTTCAGATCCCGATGAACGATGCCTGCGCGGTGCACCTCGCCGAGCCCTTCCGCAATCTGCCGAATCAGCGGAAGCGCCACCTCCGGGCTGACAGGGCCGCCAGCCTCGATACGCTGAGCCAGAGTTTCCCCCTTCAGTAGTTCCATGGTCAGGAACGAAACCCGGGTTTCGTTCGGGCCTTCATGCTCCCAGAGCTCGAAAACGCGGCAGACATTCGTGTGGGAAACCTGCCGCGAGAGCTGAACCTCGCGGCGCAGGCGCTCTACCAGGCCCGTCTCTTTGGCGATATCGGGCCGTATGGTCTTGATCGCGATGCTCTCACCCAACACGAAGTCTTCCGCTTCAAAGACCTCGCCCATTCCGCCCTTGCCGATAAAGCGGGTGATCCGAAAGCGGCTGCAGACAATGTCGCCTGGCACAAATCCATCGGGCGTGGAACTGTCGTCCGCCTCAACCAGGTGCGTCAATCCGCGGTCCAGAGGGCCACCTGTCTGGTCGCTGAAATAAAGCAGACGCTCCACCTGGACGCGAAGAGAAGCATCGTCACCACAGCTGCGGGCCAGAAAAGTGACGCGGTCGTCTTTGCTCAGGTCGAGGGCGGATGAGAAAACTTCCTGAATTCGAATCCAGGCGTCGTCGTCGGAACTGAGCTGGCCCGACTCTACCGGCGGGTTCCGCATATGAGCGATTTAGTTTAACATGGCGAAGGAACGGCGCCATCTGAGATAATGCGGCAGGATCGTTTTGCCGGAACCCGAGCCCAGAGCGGATGTAACAGCCCTCCTGCGTAAGCTGAGCGAAGGCGACACCACGGCGCGCGATCAGCTCTTCACCATCGTCTATCAGGAACTGCGACGCCTGGCGCGGCGCACCATGCAGGCTGAAAGACGCGACCACACTCTGCAGGCTACGGCGCTGGTGCACGAGGCCTTTCTTCGTCTGGCGGGAAAAACCGCGATCGACTGGGAAGACAGAAAGCATTTTTTTGCGGTGGCCGCGCAGACTATGCGCCGCATCCTGGTGGATCACGCACGCGCCCTGAGCGCCACCAAGCGCGATGGTGGACTGAGGACGGAACTGACTCCAAACATTGCGCTGACCGAAGAGAATGTGCACGACATCCTGGCAGTGGACGAGGCTCTGAGCCGGTTGAAAACGGTTGACTCAAGACAGAGACAGGTTGTGGAGCTTAGATACTTCGCCGGCCTCAGCAACGACGAGACCGCGGCCGTGCTTGGCGTCGATGTCAGAACAATCAAACGGGACTGGCAGGTGGCGCGCGCCTGGCTGCATTCTCAGCTCGCCGATTGATCTATACGAACGTGAATCTCCCGCGATAATTTTCCGCCTCCGGCAGGCGGGCGCTTTTTCGGGAGTCCTGACCATCCAAAGGTCACGGCGGTGTCCCGTTTCCCCCGCCTTCAACGCTTATACACATGTGCGGGCACCGGCTCGCAACAACCGTAACGGAAGGAGACGACGATCGCGTGAGCGCCGCCGCCCCGCAAAGCCCCACCGGCGACTCGATTACGACTCTGTTACTCGAGTTGCGTCACGGCAGCCGCGACGCCGAGGCGCGGATCGTTCCCCGGGTCTATGCCGAATTGCGCCGGGCTGCCTCGCGCCATATGCGCCGGGAGCGGGGCAATCATACCCTGCAGGCCACTGCGCTGGTTAACGAGGCCTGGCTGCGCCTCATGGAGCAGCCGAACCGTAACTGGGAAAGCCGGGCTCACTTTTTCGCGTTCGCTTCACGGTTGATGAGGCAAATACTGGTGGACTATTCGCGCAGGCGGCTTGCCGATAAACGCGGCGGCGGACAGCGCCAGGTGACGCTCGACGACGGGTTCCCCGCCGCGCGGCATGACCCGGTTGACGTTCTTGCCCTTGACCAGGCGCTCGAGCGCTTTCGCAAGGTGGATATCCGGGGTAGCCGGATTCTTGAGCTGCATTTTTTCGGCGGCCTCGCGTTCGGGGAGATCGCACTCGTTCTCGGCCTCACCTCCCGGACGGTCAAACGCGACTGGAGTTTGGCGCGCGCGTGGCTGCACGATGAACTCTCGAAGGCGTCATGACGCCCGAAAAGTATCAGCGGCTCAGGGAGCTCCTCGAACAGGCGCTGGACGCGTCACCGGGGCAACGGACCGCGTTCATCCGGAACATAAACGCTGCCGACCCGGAACTGGCCCGCGAACTGGAATCTCTGCTTAGGTCGCACACCAATCCGTGCGGCGATGAGACCCGCACGATGGACATGCCGCTGGTCCGTTTTAACAATTTGTTCTTCTCCGAGGCGCCTTCATTCGCGCCGGGCGAACTGCTCCTCGAACGCTTTCGTATTGTTCGTTTCATCGGACGCGGCGGTATGGGTGAGGTTTATGAAGCGGACGATCTGCAGCTCGGCAGCGTGGCCTTGAAGACAATTCGAACCGACCTTGCGGATAACCCCAACATGCTCGCCCGCTTCCGCCAGGAAGTGCAACTCGCGCGCAAAGTCACGAGCCCTAACGTCTGCCGTATTCACGATCTTTTTTCGCTGCCGGCAGGCAACTGGCGCGACGCCGCCGCATTTCTCACGATGGAGTTCCTCGAGGGCGTCACACTGGCTGATCAGATCGACTCTCATGGAGGGCTTGCATTCCCCGAAGCCGAACGCACTGCGCTTGAATTATGCGCCGCACTGCAGGCAATTCACGAGGCGGGAGTCATTCACCGCGATATCAAGGGCCGTAACGTGATGCTGGCGCCCCGGCGCGGCCTGACTCAGGCCGTCGTGATGGATCTGGGCCTTGCCAGGGAATCCGCCCCCACGCGGACCGGCGAGGCGGGTCTGACCCGGCCCGGCGCCATCATGGGAACTCCGCAGTACATGGCGCCGGAGCAGTTCAGGGGCCTGCGCGCCACCCCGGCAACCGACATCTATGCGCTGGGAGTATTGCTCTACGAAATCGCGACGGGAAAGCACCCTTTTCAGGGCTCGACACCCCTGGCCGCGGCGCTCGGGCGGGCGCAACGCCCCGCACCTGCATCGTCGGAAGGCAGGAACATCCCCCGGCGCTGGGACGACGTCATCAATCGCTGCCTGGAATACGACCCTGACCTGAGGTACCAGTCCGCAAACGAAGTCGCGGAGTCGTTGCGGCGAAAACGATTCCCTCGCGTGCCGCGTCGGGCCGCACACGCCGCGGGAGCGGTTCTCTTGACAGCGGGCGCAGGCGGATTGGCGCTTTCTTATCTGCTGAATCCGGCGTCGCATCCCACAGAGGCAGTAAACGGTATCGCGAAAACCATCGTTGTACTTCCCTTTGGCAACCCCGGTGGTGAGCCGTCAAATCAGGCATTTTCCGATGGCTTGCAGGAGACGGTCGAAGCCCTGATATCGCAGACCCGGGACCATTCCGAGCCTGTGTTCGTCGTGCCATTGAGCGACGTACGGGAAAATCAGGTGAAGACCATCGCGGACGCCCGCACGATATTCAACGCCGATGCTGAGTTTTCAGGAAGCGTGCAATGGAACGCCGGCGTCATGCAACTGACCCTGAATCTGAACGATTCCGAAGCCGACCGCCAGCGGGTCCTGCTCGTGAAGCCGAACGAACTGGCCAGTCTTCCGCGACTTCTGGCAGACCAGATCGTGAGCCTGCTGGGTGAAGGCTTCGTCCTGCCCCCGCCACAGACGGCCACTGGCCAAACAACTCGTGATTCGGACGCTTACAAACTCTATCTTCAGGGCGAGGGTTATCTTCGCAATGACAGGCCGGATGATGCGGTGGACAGCCTGGAGAAGGCTGCGGAGATAGATCCGGAATTCACTGTCGCGGCGGCAAAACTGGCCGAGGCCTTCGTGCGGAAGTATGCGCTGAGCGGGGATGCGAACTGGATCGAACGAGCGAATTCCGTGCTGGGTCATATCACTCCGACTGAACCAACCGCGGACGCGCGCCTGGCGCAGGCAACGATCTGGCACGCCACGGGAGATATCGGGAAAGCTGAGTCGCTGCTACGGCAACTCAACCAATCCGAGCCCGACAACTCCGAGGTTCGCAGGATGCTGGCGGAGACGCTGACTGAAGCGGGAAAGAGCGCGGATGCGGAAGAAATACTGAAGGCGGCCATACGCCGGCGGCCAGGCTACTGGCCCGCACAAAGAGCTCTGGCGGCCTTTTACATAGCCCAGCATGACGACGACGGGGCTGAGCGGGCTTTCCTCGCCGGCATCGCCGACTCGCCGGATATTCCGGTGCTGCACTCCGAACTGGGAACGCTGTATTTCAACCTGAGCCGATGGGAGGACTCCGTGAGCGAATTCGGAAAGGCTCTGGATTTGAGATCGTATGCGCCCGATAGTCTGAATCTGGGAGCGGTACTGTTCGCCGAGGGCAAGTATGCCGAGGCGGCCGCTCAGTTTGAACGCGCCGCGAAACTCCAGCCCGGGGATCAGGCAACGTGGGGAGATCTTGGCGACGCCCGCTGGCAAATGGCCGGCGAACACGCTCAGGCTCGCGAAGCATTTCAAGAGGCGTACCTGCTTGCCAGCCGCCAGATGAGACTGAACCCTGACGATATCCGTCTTCAAAGCCGGAGCGCCGTCTATCTGGCAAAGCTGGGCCGCGTCATGGAGGCCCGCAAAGCGATTGAGGCCGCAATCGCGCAAGCGCCTGAGGACAGGAACGTGAAATTTGAAGCGGCACGCGTGTATGCCGTGATCGGCGATTCAAAACGCGCGGCGACCGAATTGAGCGATTGTATTGCGCTCGGGTATGCCCTGAAAGAAGTCGGGCGCGAACCGGATCTGGCGCGTATCCACGCCGCCGGTAGCACCAAACCATCGTCTGCTCCTGTAATCGAGGAAAATCGGCATGAGGCTGCCAGCGGGCAAGACGCCGCTGAAGTTGCGAATCTGCTCCCGCCCACAATCCTCGAATTTCGAGCCGAAGGCACTCCTCGTAAAATCGGCGACTCCGTCGATCTTACCTGGAATGTGATTGGCGCAGGCAGCGTCTTGATATCGCCTCAGGTCGGCACTTCAAACGCCTCGGCCGGGCGTCGCCGGACTGCCGTCACGTCGGCTTCAACCACCTATACTCTCACCGCGCGGGGGAAGGGCGGCGAGTCCACTGCACAATTCACCGTTGCCGTCGGCAACGCGCATCACGTTGTCGGCACAGCCATGGAGAGCGCGCTCCAGGACAGAGTTGCGCCGGTATATCCGGCCGAGGCGATAGCCGCCGGCGTGGAGGGTACCGTCCGCTTAGCGATCATAGTCGGGGCAGACGGCAGGGTCATGGAGGCTACAGCGGAGAGTGGCGACCCCAGGCTTGTGGACGCAGCCCGGTCGGCAGTGATGAAGTACGTCTTTCGCCCTTACAAAGTTAACGGCCAGCCAATTGAAGTGAGTACCGAAATGTTGGTAAGGTTCAACTTGCCGTCGAACAGATGACAAACTGTCATATCGCGAGAGCCTGGGAAAGGCCCTCGCGATCGATGTAGATGAGGATTACTTCAAACGGATCGGCGGCGGTACATAAGGCCTCGGCGCAGGGGCAGGTGCCGGCGCGGGTCTCGGTGCCGGAGCCGGAGCAGGCGCCGGTGCTTGCCGTGGAGCCGGAGCCGGAGCAGGCGCCGGTGCTTGCCGTGGAGCCGGAGCCGGAGCAGGCGCCGGTGCTTGCCGTGGAGCCGGCGCAGGCGCTGGCGCCTGCCGTGGAGCCGGTTGCGGCAAAGGTTTCGCTACAGGTTGAGGCGCGGGGGCTGGCTTCGCGCCCGGTTCCGGTGAGCGACCAGGTTTGTTCTGAATGCCTGGGGCCGGGGACTGTCTCGTCAACGGAGCAGGCACGGGCCCGGGTTTCGCCCCGGGGACGGAAGGTACGGCCGGTCGGCCCGCGGGACCCGGCGATGGCGCTGGCTGTTTCACTGCCGTACCCGGTTGGAGCCCTGGCCTTTCTGCGGCAACTGGCCCTGGAGCTGGTTTTGATGCGTCACGATAAACCGTATGCTGGCCAGTCGGCGGACCGCTGGCTCGCAGAGAGGTTATCGCTCCCCGGTCCAGCGGTCGTCCCGGATTGGCGCGCATGGCATTCTGTTGTCGTGCGAAAGGAACCGGAGCTGACGGCGGCGTTGCCCTGGTGACCAAAGGCCGATTCATCGCAGCAGTGGGGGGCCTGAAAGCCACACCCGGCCGGCCCCCCAGTACAGCCTCGCGCTGCGGCGTCACTGGCGCGGTATGTTCCACCTGTCTGAATGCCAGCGTTGCGGGAGAAACCCGCAACACGGCTCCGGACACGGGCCGCCCCGTGGTGAGCACCGACCGTGGTACCACCGTTACTGCCCCGTGAACCTGTTCTTCATGCATATATCTCACGTTGGCAGGGTTCCCGTTCACATAGACGTTCGTATAGACTTTCGCGATCTGAACGCGACTGATCGTCGTGTTACGCATGTTCACACGGTCAAAATAGCGCGCGCTCGCGTGAAAACCCGGCATCAGGAGTTCGCCGGGACCGAGCGGCACCCAACCCACGGCCAGCCCGCCACCAACCATGAATCCGTCTCCGCCAAGCCACGCCACCATGGCAGGCGCGAAGATCGGAGGCCCGCCCAGAGGTCCGGGCAACCATCCCCAGCCGCCTCTCGCGAAAACCCATCGGCCGTAATGAAACGGAGCGTAACCCCAGGGGGCATCGTCAACCCAGGTCCAGCCCCAGGGGGAAACCCATGCCCAGTGCCCTGTGCGGTACGGAGCCCAGTCATCCGGGACACCAGTCGGCATCCACATGTCGCCGTAGCCCTCTACCTCGCGCCAAATCCCGTTGTCGTCCAGATCTTCCACTCCGGGTATATCGGGAGATACATATTTCAGAGACGCGGAATGCTCGAAACGCAGATCGCGATCCGCACACCATTTGTCGAACTGGTCGGCTGCGGGTGCCTCGTCTTTGATGTACTGAGGCGGGTCGGCGGAAGTGAGCTTCACTCGCTCGCGCGCGCGCACCGTGCTCGCCTGGCCATTGGCAGTCGCCTCGCCTTCGCCGCTCCGTACGATCACGAAAGTCGCGTCGCCCTGCTCGGAGACGTCAATGCGATAATCTCCAGGCCGTAACAGTGAGAAGGCAAGGTGAGGCGTATCCACCTCCAAAGCAGAACCTTCATTGAGGTCGCGTACGTGGACGCCGAGCGTCCCGGCCGATACTTCCAGCTGGGTGGTCGAGTCGTCCAGGTTAAGAAGAGAGAAATTCGTATGCGCACTCAGACGCAGTACGACGGTGCCGACATTCAATTCCGCCCGCCCGCCCTCTTCGGTCCAGATGCGGTCTCCCGTCGTGAGAGGACGGTTCACTTCGGCCGGTATCCAGTCGTCCACGCTCGCCGGCTGAAGGGACACAGCGCCTTCCACGTAACCAACCCGCGCGGCCCGGTCCGGAGGGTCGTCTTCATCGGCCCCAAATGCCACTCCGGCAATCAGCGCCCCCGCCATCAGTAAAAGGAAAAGCTTCTTACTCATATGTTTTCTCCGAATTACCAAGCCCCTGCGGGACTTTCATATTCTCCGGCACAAAATCGCGAGTCGGGCGAATATCCCTTCCTGCCGTGCCTTCCGATTCGGCCACGTCCACCAGGATGGCCGAGATATTGTCGCTGCCGCCCCGCGAATTCGCGCGATCGATCAGGCGCGCGGCGGCCGCGTCCACACTACCCGTTCCCGCCATCTCGAGTATTTCCGGCCCGCCGATCAGATCGTGTAAGCCGTCGGAACAGAGCAGGAAACGGTCGCCGGCCCGCACCGGATATGGCTCCGGCCAAACATCGACCTCAACCTTCGGATGAGTGCCGAGGGCGCGGGTCACCACGTTGCGGTCCTCATGATTGAACGCCTCTTCTCTGGTAAGCAGGCCCTGGCGAACCATTTCATTGACCACCGAATGATCCTCGGTCATTTGAAAGATCTGGCCGTCGCGAATCAGATACAGGCGACTGTCGCCTGCCCACGCTGCCCACGCGAAAGGAGGTTTGAGCACCAGAACCACACACGTGGAACCCATGCCGGTCAACTCCTCGTCCTTTTGGGATCGCCGATAAACGCGCCGATTCGCGATTTCCAGCGCCCGCCGTAAAGCGGGCGTCGGCTCGCCTTTACTGGCAAGATACGCCTGGGTGACCTCTCGCGAGGTCATTTCGCTGGCGGTCCGGCCACCATTCGCGCCGCCCATGCCGTCGGCGACCAGAGCGAGCGTCCCGTACTTCGCCAATTCCACCGGATCGGCTGGCTGGTAGAAGAACACGGTGTCTTCATTTTTTTGCCGCACTCTCCCCGTATCTGTCAGGGCGGCTCCCACGACACCGGGCCGTACAGACGCTTCGGCGGATTCTGTGCCGGACATATCAGGATGGTTCACAGGCTTCACTTGTTGTCGATTCTGTGCTTCAGGGTATCCAGTTTGTACTGGATGTCCTGTCTGCTGTCGGATGGCGCTTTCTGCAGCGCCTGGTCGTACCACGTGACCGCATCGGCATAGTTTTTCATGTTTTCTTCCAGTTGCCCCGCGAATTCGTAGCCTTCCCATTTGCCGGGTTCCTTCCGGATCGCGAAACGAACCAGATCGAGAGCGGCGACGGTTTTCTGGTGCTGGAATCGTTCCGTGGCCTGGTCCATCAGCGAATCGTAAGTCGCGCCGCTCAAATCGGGCGTGTCAATCGGACTGGGCGGCTTTGGCGCATTCGGTCCGGCCGCAGACCCTGACGCAGGCCCGGACGCAGGTCCTGACGCAGGCCCGGACGCAGGTCCTGACGCAGGCCCGGACGCAGGTCCTGACGCAGAGGAAGCTGCATCACTTGCCTGCAGGGCTTTCGGTGACGTTTTGCCGCTGGCCCCGGCTGGCAGGGCCGTAATCGTCATCGCTTCCTGCGCGCGCAATTTGACCTCTTTCAACAGAGACTGCGCCTCCACCTGCTGCCGCTGGTCGGATTGCTTCAATTCCGATTCCAGCCGCGCTATCTGCTCCTTCATCGAATTCGCCGCCGCGGGATTCCTTCTCAACTCGTCGTTCACTCGCTGCAGGCTGGCAATGTTCCGTTCTTCACTCACCTTTTGCTGAGCGTTCGATTGCCGCACGTAAAGCGCGATCCCCCCGCCCACCAGGACAATCGCCACAATGGCCGCGATCCCCGCCCAGGTCGATTTCCTGTTCTCTTTCTGCACACGGCCAAATACGTCGCCAAGCATCCTTTCCACAGTGGCCCGTCCCACTGGGCGCGGGCCGTTTGAAAGGCCGGCAACCGGTGCTGCGCCGGCCCCTGAGGGAGGCGACCATGCCTCGCGGGTAGCCTTCATCCCAAAACTCTCGACTGTCGCTTCCCGGGTGGGCCGAGTCGCACCCATCGGCGGCGGATCCACTTCAAAACGAAATTCGGGGCCGCCCGCTCCCAGTTGAACCACATCGGAGTGGTTCAGGCGAACGGTGCCGTAAACCCGCTGATGATTGACGAAGGTCCCGTTACGGCTCTGAAGGTCCACGAGCTGGAAGCCTGCCGGATCCGCAGGATCGCGGACGATTCTCATATGCTGTCTGCTGACCAGATCGTCGCGGTCCGGATCGAACCGGACCTGAGCCGACATTTCGCGGCCAACGATAATGTCTTTCACGACGCCCGTCGGAAACTGTTCCACCTGATTCGCGCGGGCGCCCGTCAAATGTCTGATAATAATTGTCTGCATTGCCTGTACCTCGTGAATTTTGCTTTTTGTCCCCGCCCCCCGGCAGCGGCCAGCCAGTTACCCGTAGCGTTCCTCGTCAGGCTAGAACAACAGCCTGACTTGAAACTGGACTGTTCGCGGCGGCGTCCACTGCGTGACGCTTCCGCTGAAAGCCGCTGGCTGGCCGTTTCCGCCCGGCGCCAGTGTCTGATCCCCGACCAGCCAGTTTTCCCTGTTCAGAACGTTGATCGACTCAGCGCGGACTTCCATCCGCATCCGTTCGGTCAGGGTAATAACCTTGCGCAGACCCAGATTCAGATTGAAAGCTCCCGGTCCGCTAAACATCCGCCGCTGCAGCGTACCCAGCGAACCCGGCGCCGGCTCACCGAAAGTACTGGCCGGAAAGTTGTTCACATATGTCACGCTGCCACTGCTTTTGTTGATGCCGAAGTACTGCTCAATCTGTCCGGACGTGAGAGAAGTGGTGACCGTGTTCTGTCCCGAATTCTGTGGAGTGTTTGCCGTGTCCAGACCGGAGAGGAGCGAGAAGGGCGCACCGGACTGCGCAATCGCGATACCGCTGAGACTCCAGCCGCCCAGGACCTTTCGGCCGACACTGCGTCCTGCCATGTGATCTGCGAAAGGAAGGGCATAGAGGACAGTCGACTTGAATGCGCTTGTCAGATTGAACGGCGACGGGGCATGATCGAGTGCCTGATTGTGTATGTCCAGGAACGGATCGATCGCTCCCTGCTGATAGTCGTCCTCGTTGCTCAGGGTCTTCGAGAAAACGTAATTGGCCGTCAAATTCAACCCGGCAGCGACACGGCGCGACGCCGTCAATTGCAGGGAATCGTAGCTGGATCGCCCCAGGTTAGACAGCATATCGATACCTGCGGGGGCCAGCGGGTTACCAAAGAAATTGTAAGGCGCCGGCAGCCCCGCGGCATTCGAATATTCCTGGACGATTTGAGCCGTGGAGCCCACGTAGGGCCCCGCGCCGTTGCTTTCAAGATAATTGAGCGAGGCGGGGGTGAGCATCAGTTGGTTGCGATCCACCGACATAAGACCTCGTTCCAGCCGATTGCCGACATAACGCGCAGCAAACTGAGTTTTCCCGGCCTCGGTTTCAATCCCGATATTCATCTGCTGCACGAAGGGAGTTTTCAGATTCGGATCGACAGCGTAGACTGTCGGCATGTAGGCCGACACAGACGAAAACGGATCCTGGAAGTTGGCGGCATTTTGCGACAGAGGGTTGTTGGCGTAAAAATAGTTCAACGCCTGCAGATTCATCGCAGGCAGTGCGCCCGGATACAACAGTCCCGATACGGGCTTCGAAGTCAGGCTTTGGAGCGACTGCGAAACAGCCAGTCCGGACTGGAAGCTTTGGAACGGATTCTGCTGTGCGAACCCACTCATGTTACGGAACAGGTCGTCATCGACGTAACTGATGTTATAGGCCCCGCGAACGACGACCGGAACTCTGTCGCTCACTTTCCACGCAAACCCCACATAGGGCGCGAAGTTGGCGCGATCCGGATTATAGAGGCCCTGCCCTGGAGCGACAAAGCTGAAAGGGAGGTTCTGATTGTATACGGCATTGGCGGCATTACCACCCGCAAGTTCAGGCAGAATGGCGGTTCCCGAAACCTCTTTGGCCGGCGAAAGGTAGTCATACCGTACTCCCAAATTGATCGCCAGCCAGGGTTTCACCTTCCAGTTGTCCTGTAAGTAGCCCGACATCAGATTGGCCGAGAGTTTTGAAACCGGTGGCGCATCCGCCAGGTAACCCGAACCTGGCGACGCAATATTGAATCTCTCGGTGATATACGAAACCGTTCCCGATGCAATATCGATCGGGTATAGGACCGGGACCGTTTGCGAATCGAGGCTCCCGTTGGAGATGCCGTAGGACTGAAGACGATTCTGCTGAAGTGACACACCAACCTGCAGAGAATGCCTGCCAATGCTGTATGTCAGATTGTCCTGATAGTTATACAGGTAATCGTGGCGCCCCTGAGGGTCGATACCAGCCATTGGCTCGGGAAATGCCACCGTGGAACTATCGAAGTTTCCGAAATTCACAATAAATCCATACTGCGAGCGAAGCGTGTTCTGGAAGTCGATCTTCGGGAGACTGACTCCCACTCGCACTTCGTTCGTGAGCCGGGACGTGGGAGACCAGCGCCAGGAGCCGGCAAACAGGCTCGCAACCGTATGAACCCTGCTATCCGGCACGCGCGTGTAGGCGGATGAATCTCCCGAATCGTCGGCGAGGTCGTTGTTAGTCGATATCGTAAGTCCAAACGCGCTTCTGTGTGAGGGCAGATAGTCGAAGTGCGCCAGGCTCAGATAACCCGTGTCGCCGTTATTCTGCGTTCCGCGGTAGCCGGACGCACTCACCGGTATCATATTGAGGATCTGCTGCATCACCGGATCGCTGCTTGTGAGCGGGCTGACCAGCGAAGATCCGGTTCGTGTCAGTGTCGACCTGTCACGATCTGTTTCGGCGTTGATAAAGAAGAACAGCTTATCCTTCCTGAGGGGCCCGCCGAAAGTGCCGCCCACCTGATTCAGCTGAGAACTGGCCGGCGTGTTCAGGCTGTTATTCAGGAAATACTGCGCGCCTATCCCCCGGGGAAGACTCAGCCAATAGGCCGAGCCGTGAAAAACATTCGTGCCACTCCGGCTGCTAAACGCCACCTGGGCGGATCCGCCGCTATAGATTGCCCCTGGATTGGACGTTACGATCGTGGCCTCGTTGATCTGATCGGTACGCAGCAGAAGAGACGCTCCCCCCGCGTTTAAGCTCTGCTCGCGAATGAAATTTTGCTGGATGTTGATTCCGTCAAAGGTGATATTGGCAAAAGAAACAGCCTGACCGTCAATCGTCCTGACGTCGCCATCGCGGCCGTTCTCCGAAACACCGGGAAGGATATCCAGCACGTTCAGGGGATCCCTTTCCGCCAATGGCAAACTACTCACCTGGTCCGACGTCGCCGTGGACGCCACCTCGCCATTGGACGTCTGCAATGTCTGTAATGAAGCGGTCGTCTCCACTACGGTCTTCAGATCGCCAAGTTCCATCTTCACGGGCGGGAGCGATGTTTCCGCGGTCGGATCGACCTTGACGTTTTTCAAAGTCTGCTTCTTAAACCCCTCCGCCTCGACAGTCATGTCGTAGTAAATCGGTCTCAGAACGGGGAAAAAGTATGAACCTTCCCGCGAAGTAGTCGTGGCCGCATCCTCCGCCGCCGAATCCGGAAGCGTGAGTGTGACCTGAGCACCACCGAGCGCCTTGCCACTGGGATCCTGAACCTCTCCTGAAAGTCTGCCGGTGACCTGAGCCAGCGCAGACGAGAGCGACAGCAACGACAAGAGAAGCGCAGCAGCCTTCGTTCCGGATAATGCTGAGCTTTGCGCGGGCGATGAGCGTTTGTTGTACATGAAAACCTCCTGATAAGTGGCTTATATCCCGAGCCGGCGAAACCGACTGCAGGTATGCCGGTTCGTTCGTCGAATTACCTGCATGGGATCGGAACCGTTACGTCCGGTCGATCCTTTTCACATAACGGTCCGCGAGGATGCCGGCGTTTCAGCAGTTCCTCTGCCTGTATATAGCGTGAGCTCGCCGTGACCGGGGACATTTTTTGAAATGAATCTTTTTTACTTCCCCGGAACCGGGTTTATTACGCTACCTTCATTTGGCGGCTGCATAATTAGATCCCCGACGAACGTGGATCTGAGGGTGGGGGCACAGCGGTTGAAATCGGCAGAGGCCTTCAGGACGGGCCCATAGGGCCTTCAGAGCGATCCCATGATCCAAAAATGACCCGAGACGTTGGTAATTACAGACTGCTGGAGGAACTGGGGGAAGGCGCCATGGGCACCGTCTTCCGTGCCCTCGACACGAACCTTGACCGCGAGGTGGCACTGAAGTCTCTGCGCCCTGAACTGGCGCGGCGGCCGGATATCGTCGAACGTTTCCGCGAAGAGGCCAGACTCCAGGGTCGCCTCGAGTCATTGCACATCGTTCGTCTCTATCAGTTCCTGCGAGAAGGTAACGAGTATTTCATGGTGATGGAATTCGTCAGAGGCAACACTCTGGCGAAAATGTTGTCTGCAACCACCCGACTTCCGGCGGAGCGCGCAATCGAGATCGTCATCCAGGTGCTCAACGGACTCGGCTATGCGCACAAGCGAAATGTCGTTCACCGCGACGTCAAGCCCGCCAATATTATGATCAGCGACGAGAACATCGTCAAGGTAACCGATTTTGGCATCGCCAGACTACTCGGATCGGCCCGCATGACCAAGGTGGGAAGTATCGTCGGCACCTTGGAATACATATCTCCCGAGGCCATCCTGGGGAAAGATGCCACGGCGCTATCCGACCTGTACTCCACCGGCGTCGTGCTTTACGAGTTACTCAGCGGGCGTCTTCCGTTCAATAGCGAGAGCGAATTCGAACTCGTCAATGCACACGTGAAAAACCCTCCCCCGTCGCTGCGCCAGTGGGTAACCGATATCTCGAGACCGCTGGAAGAGGTGGTCATGCGCTCGCTTGCTAAGAATCCGGCCGACAGATTCAGAACCGCGGAGGCCATGGCGTCCGCGCTCAGTGCGTGCCTGCAGGCCGCTGCCGGTTCCGACACACGGCAGGACACCGGTTTTCTCGGCATGCTGCGTTCCTTCGGTGGCGCAAGATCAGCCACGAATGCCAGTGAGGACTCCGTTGGAGTCTTGTCGCCGCTGCCGGACTCGCGCCGTGTCTCGGACTTCGAAGATCGGCGCCGGGCCGCGGTTTCCATGCTCAACAGAAGGATTGACGATCTCATCGGCCACGGCGAATGGGATCAGGCCCAGCAAGAGGTAGACCAGTCCGTTCGCACCTACCCCGGCGAGCCTGCTCTGCTGGAACTGACCAGCCGCATCGCCCGCGAGCGTGGATACTATCGCGACCGCTTACAAATGGCGGTGCAGGAAGGCCGCGGCCTGCTTGATAAAGGACTGCCGCAACTCGCCAGGTCGAGCCTCGAAGCCGCTCTGGCGCGGTATAAGGACGATCCGGAACTGACTGAACTCCTTCACCGCGCCGATGCCGAACTCGCCGCATGCGCCGCACGTTCATCGGAAGTCAGCGATCTCGCTTCCCAGGCAAGCGAGATGCAAAAAGCCGGTCGCTATCAGGATGCGGTCAACACCATTATCGAGGCTGTGGGCCGCCTGCCGCATCACCCCGAGCTGACTGCCTTGCTGAGTCAAACCGTCCAGTCGCAGAAGGAGTACGAGAAATCGTGCGCCGTACAGAACTGCCGGCGCGAGGTGTCGGCGCTGCGCCGAACCGGGGACTGGGAGACCGCGTTCGGGGCGATTGATAAGCTCCTGATCCGCCATCCGAAAGAGCCCGCTTTGCTCGAACTCCGCCAGAATGTGGAGAAGGAACGCGAAGCGCAGCGACGCGCGAAAGAGGTCGCGTCGATACTCTCCCGAACCGCCGATCTCGAAAAGGAAGGACACCTGGAGGCTGCCGGCCAGATACTCGCCGAGGCCATTGCGGGGATAGAAAACGAGCCCTTGTTGTTGCAGCGCTTCGCCGCCATAGATGCGGCGCGGAAAGCCGCCCTGTCCCGCGCCGCGGCCGATGAAGCGCTTGACAAAGCGCACGCGCTGACAAAGCATTTGCACTGGGAGGCCGCGCTCAATACCCTGAAATCGGTCGCTTGTAACGCTCCGGACGATCAGCGGCTGGACGAAGCAAGGCGCGGGATTGAGCAGGCCCGTGACGCATATCAGGCCGAAATCGGCGCAGTCCGTGACGACGCACTGCAATCAATGGCGCAGGCGCGCTTCGAAGATGCCTTCGTAACCCTCTCGGCCGCTGCCCTGCGTTATCCGGGGGAGACGTCGATTGGCGAACTGCTCCTCGAGGCCCAGACCATACTCGGGGCTGAACGCAGAGAACGACAGTTAACTGAAGTCGTCACTCAAGCCGACGAATTACTGTCCGGCAACGCTTTCTCGGACGCCGAACAGTTGCTGCTCGATGCGATCTCACGATTTCCCGACGAACCCAGGATCACCGGACGACTGTCTTCGGCAATTCAGGGGCGGCGTGAGCTTGAGAAGGTCGCCGCCGCCGAACTCAGCGTGAGTCGCGCACGTCAATTGGCGGATGCCGGGGATTTGGAAGACGCCATCGCGGAACTCGACAGCTTCCTGGTGAAGCATGGCTCCCTGTCGGATGTCGACGCGGTCAAGCGGGAATTTTCCGGCCGTCTGCAAAGCCGCCTTCGGGCCGCATGGATCGCGGATCTTCGGCAGCGCATTAGTGCGGAAATAAAGGCGGCTCGCTTCGATTCCGCCCTCTCGCTCTCCGCTGAAGCACTGCGTAAATATCCGGATGACCCTGAGGTGACCGCCATCCATGCCGATATCGGTCGCCAGAAGATTGCCGCCGAGCATGCCATGGCTGCTGCCGATCTGACAAAGCGGCGGCAACTCCGTGCCTTATTCTTTGCGGAGTTCAGGAAGCAGGTCGGTGCCGAATTGAAAGCGGAGCGCTTCGACGCCGCTCTATCACTGGTCGCGGACGCTCTCCGGAAATACCCCGGCGACTCTGAATTCTCAGCCATTCAGGCCGATATCGAACATGAAAAGGCAAAGGCCTCCGCCGCGATTGCCAAGCACACGCAGGCTGCGGTTCACCTGGTCGAAATCGATGTCAGGGCCCTCCTTTCTCAGCAACAATGGGTGCAGGCGGAAGCGCTTCTGAGCGATGCCCTGCGCGAGTTCCCGGGCGAGCCCATACTCACCTCACTGCTCGGCGAGTTGGCGTCGGCAAAGCTGAGCGAAGAAAGAACCCTGGGTTGCATAGCCGCCATTCAGGAAGCTCTCAAGGCAGGCAAAGCCGCTCTTGCCGAGGCGATGTTACTCGAAGCGTTGAGCCAGTTTCCGGAACGCGCTGAACTATTGCGACTTCGCATCACGGTCTGCATATCGGTAGCGCGCGAGCATCTGAATGCACGGCGTCTGGACAGCGCTCGTCGCGCCGTCGACGAGGGCATTCGGAAATTCGGCAACGACAGCGGGTTTCAGCAGCTCAGTGCCGAAATCGGGGAAGCGGAACGCGCGAAAACGGCTGCGGACGAAATGATCGGCAAAGCTGCCGCCCTCGCCGACGAGGGCAGAGTGCAGGCGGCATCTCAGATACTCGACAACCTTCCCGAGTGGGCTGAGAACAGCGCAATCGCCGCGGAATTACGAACGCGCTGCATGCGGCTGGAGGCGTGGCAGTCGGGAGAGTTCCGCAGAATCTCCACAAAGACAGAAGATTTACTCGCGGGCGCCCGCTACACCGAGGCCGTTACGCTCATCGAGGCGGCGGCTAAAGAGAAACAGCTTCAGCTACTTCTTGAGCCGCTCCTCGCCC